>Ga0315281_10004282_pt1 | contig 20735 bp, 19 predicted proteins | sample YL17G07_0_MG_FD_204540 | JGI IMG/M metagenome (GOLD analysis project Ga0315281, IMG submission 204540) | Sediment microbial communities from Yellowstone Lake, YNP, Wyoming, USA - YL17G07_0 | ecosystem: Environmental > Aquatic > Freshwater > Lake > Sediment | place: USA: Wyoming | collected...
TTCTCAAGCGTATGCAGCGGCATGATCAAGAGGCGCTTGCGCTGCTGTACGCCCGGTACTCCCCTATCGTGTACCCTCTCGCAGTGCGCATCATTGGTTCGACCGAAGAAGCGGGTGAGCTGGTTCTAGAGGTATTCGTACACGTCTGGGAGAGAGCCGGAAGATACATCGGTGAGCGGGGATCGGTCTACTCCTGGGTCGTCGCGGTGTGTCGCAACAAGGCTCTGGACAGGCTTCGCGCGAGAGCCCAGAAACGGAGACCGAGGGAAGGGGAGGGCAGCGCGCCCCAAGGAGCGCCGGAGCAGGTGACGCGGTTCGATGCACAGGATATCCTTGTCCTGAAGGAATACACGGCGGCAATCCGAAACACGCTGAAGTCGATCCCGAAGCCGGAGCTGCGAATCCTGGAGTTGAGCTATTTCGAGGGCAGCAGCCAATCTGACATCACACGGACAATGAGGATGGCCCTCGGCACGGTGAAATCGAAAATGCGCAAGGGCATTCAGAGACTGCGGCAAGCAGCAAAGGGCGTGGGGGAACACGCATGAAAACGGAGGAGCGCCACAAATATTTGGAGTTGTGCATTCCCTACGTTTTCGGCAGACTCAATCCAGGCAATCGCAAGCAATTCGAAGCCCACCTCGCGACGGGATGCCCGCTGTGCATCAAGGAGGTTGCGGAGCTCCACGAAGCCATGGCTCTTATGCCGTTGCTCTTGAAGCAGCAGGAGCCACCCCGGCAGATGAAAGAGCGCTTGATGTCCAGGCTCTCTGTCGGCAAGCGGAGCAGACCGGAGGATCGGAAACTGGCTGAGCAGCAGCCGGCAGTGGCGACGGCGCCATCGCGCTCGAAGCGACCATGGGTAGCATACATATTCGTTGCTCTGTTGATCCTTATCATCGTCGTCCTCGCTCTCTACATCAACAACCTCGTGGGGATGATCGGGGGACAGGAGCGAAAATCCAATGAGCTGCAGACCGAATTGCAGCGCAAGGATGAGATTCTTGCCATCCTGCAATCAGAGCGCCTCGAGGTCGTGGCGATGAGCGGGCTTGAGCCGAGCCCGGCCGCTTACGCAAAGATCATGTGGGATCCGGGCAAGAAGAGCCTGTTGGTGCAGACGAGCAACCTCCCGATAGCTCCGGTGGAGAAGGACTATCAGCTCTGGGAGACGAAAAGCGGTCGGTCGATGAGTCTGGGAGTCTTTGCGATCTCCAACGAGCAAGAGAAACAAAACTTCTTCAAGATTCTGAACGTCGGCGTTGGTCAAAAGCAGGAAGCTGAAGCGTTCTTCGTGACGCTTGAGGCCAAAGGGGGTGTGCAGCAACCGATAGGGCCAACCTACCTGCGCAGTACGAAGTAGAGTTGATTCGCGAAATCACGTACGCTTCTCGACGTGAGATTTCGGGAATCTCAGCAGGCAGTAGCTACGCGAGCGACAGCGCCTGCTCAAAGTCCGCGATCAAATCCTCAATCCCTTCTACTCCCACCGAGATCCGAATCATCCCCGGCGTCACGCCATGCTTCTTCAATTCCTCGTCTGAAAGAAAGACGTGGGAAGAATAAACGGGAATGCTGACCAGCGTTTCCACCCCGCCCAGCGACATGGCGTTCACCGCAATCTTCAGATTGTCACACACCCGCACGGCAGCTTCCACGGGCGCCCGCCCTTTCGAGGGCTTGACTTCGATCGTTACCATCCCGCCAAAACCCGACATCTGTTTTTTCGCCAGCTGGTATTTCGGGAAGGAGGGAAGCCCGGGGTAGAGGACGCGGTTGATCTTCCCGTGTTTCTCCAGGGCTGTCGCTAGGGCGAGAGCGTTCTCATTTTGCTTGCGAACACGAAGCTCGAAGGTCTTCAAGCTCCGCGAGAGGAGGTACGCCGCAAAGGGATCGGCGCACCCGCCGTGGTGTCTCGCCAATCCTTTCACCTGCTTGACATCTTCGCTGCTGCCGATGACAACGCCGCCCACCAAATCGCTGTGACCACCGAGGTATTTGGTGGAACTCTCAACAATGACATCGACACCGAGCCGGAACGGGTCCTGATTCACGATGGTTGCAAATGTGTTGTCGAGCATCACGAGGAGCTTCCGGCCGATCTTCTTCTCCGCGGTTCGCGTTCGCTTGACCAGCTCTGCGATATCCACCAGATCGAGGGTTGGGTTTGTCGGGGTCTCGAAATACACGATAGTGGTCTTTCGTGACGCGACCTTTTCGATTTGATCAAGATGACCCGGGTGCACGTACTTCACTGTGATGTCGCTCTTCGGAAGCTCATCCCGGAACCATCGATACGTGCCGCCGTACAATGCCGGCGTGCTGATGATCTCATCGCCCGCTTTCGTCACGGAGAGGATTGCGGTCGTGATCGCTGCCATTCCGGACGAAAAGAGGGCTGCGGCTTCCCCGCGCTCCATGAGAGCAATCTTCTCTTCCACGTCGTGCACGGTCGGATTGTGGTAGCGCGTGTAGACGTACACGGACGGGTCGCCTTTGGCGAACCGTATGGCTTCCTCTGAACTTTCGAACCGATACGTTGAAGTCTGATAGATTGGGGTCGAGACGGGCCCTTTGTACGCGTACAGCTTGTTCCCGTGAATTGCACGGGTGGCGAGGGAAAGGATCCGGTTGGAATTGCTACTTTTCTTCATAGTGTTGTTCCTTTTTGTCTTCCGAGGTATGTGAAGGGTGGGAAATCATGCTGATCATTTGTTCCGCGAACGAAAGATGACAATCCAGGTGCCTTGTGTCGACGATGAACGAAAGTGGGAAGCTGTTCTTATACGCGATGACTCGCAGACCGGGAACTGGTGACGTCTTGGCGTTGAGTGACAGCGTGTCTGCTTGCTTTACTTCTTCCGCCGGAGGGATCTCAAAGTCCGGATATTTCCAGACGGAAATCGGCTGCGTCGGATATCGCTGCAGGGTCATCTGGAGTTTCAGGCCTACTGTTTCACCGATGAACACCAAGATGTCGTACTCCGACTGGTGAAGCTCAAGCGCCGTGGGAAACTGGTGTCCGAGAGCCTCCGGATGCTCAAACGGCAGGAGTCTGGTCGGCGCGAACACGCGGGCTCCCTCTTCAATCTTCCCGATGAAGATTCCGCAGGTCACAAAGGGCTTTGAAGTTGCATGTCCGGTCCCCGCTCCGGCAATAGGTGGAGCTGGGACCAAGCCTTCTCCTCTCACAAGTTATTTTAGGTATCTCTGGAAGAATCGATCCGCCGCCCCGTATGCTTTCAGCCAGCTGCGGTGAAGCAGGAAGTCGTGCACCTCGTCAGGAAAGATCAACTCCTCAAACGTGACGCCGCGTTCGCGCAGCAACCGTATGAGATCGACGGTCTGACTGAAATCGACGTTTCGGTCATCATCGCCATGGATCAGCAGCACGGGGGAACGCCATGTATCGACCGAGGCAACGGGTGAGGATTCGCGAGCGATGCGCACGGCGTCACCGCCTCCCTGCGGTCCCAAGTTGAATCGTCGGAACACCGACCAATCATGCACCCCGTGGAGATCAACTCCGGCAGCGAAGATGTCAGAGTTGCGAGCCAGTCCGAGGGCGGTCAGATAGCCACCGTACGATCCGCCCCACAGACCGATTCGTTTGCCTTCGACATCGTCGCGCGAACGGAGATAGAGGCCCGCCGCGACGATGTCTTGATACTCGGAAGCGCCCCGCGCGCCCCGATGCAGGGCTTCGCGGAAGGCCCGCCCGTACCCGATTCCACTCCTGTAGTTGACAGACAAGACTAAGTAGCCGCGGCTCGCAAGATACTGGTTGAACGCGTACGCGTTATGGTAGTAATACATGTAGTGCCAGCCGAGGAGCATTTGCCGCGGTGGGCCGCCGTGCATGAAGATGACTGCCGGCAGCCGGCCGGAAGCGTTCGTTGGTTTAAACAGCTGGCCGTGAATGTCGAGCCCATCGGCAGCTTTGAAGATTACCGGCTCGGGTTCCACTAGCTGGGATGAGGGGAAATCAGAGGGGAGGGCGTCCGGAGCAAGCTGCTGCATCCTTGAGCCATTGATCGACGAAATGTACGGAAGCAGCGGATTCTTAGCGGTTGAACGCACGAAGGCAATCTGCTCGCCTCTGCCGACCAGCACGGGATTCATCTCGATGCTGCTGCCGGAGGTGATCTGTTCCGGCTTGCCGGCGGCAACGTCTATTTTCCAGAGGTGACGCCGGTCGATGTCTCCGGCGTTGCTGCCAACGATGAGAAACGATCGATCGGGCGACCACGCTGCATTCTCCACCTCGTAATTTCCCGGAGTGAGCTCCGTGATCTTGCCCCCCTGCGCGGAGATCGAATACAGATGCGACCAACCGCTTCTCTCTGAGCCGAACACCAATCGATCACCCACCGCCCATTGCAAAATGCTCTCGCCAAACAACTGGCGTGAGAAGGATTCCATCTGCGTCGTGTCTGACTTCCAGACTTCCTTCCCCTGTCCGGTCTGGAGATCGACCACCCGAATGGACCACGGGATGACGCGCTCACGGTCGGCGGAATAGGTATCGTGCACGTTGGACAGCCGGATGAACGCAATCCGTCTTCCGTCGGGAGACCAGCGCGGCTCGACGTCTCGATCGGTGGTCGGTTCGATGAAACGGAGCTGGTCGCTGTGAGGCTGATAGACTGCAAGGAAGCTGTGATCCTCGCGCGATGAAACGAGCGCGAGCTGCGAGCCATCAGGTGACCATGAAGCTGAGGATACCCGACCGCGAACCTCGAAGAGCTTGTGTTCCGTGCCGCCGCTTACAGGCAGGGACCAGAGATGATCCTCCCTGCTGAAGATCACGATCTCTCCGGAGGGGGAAAAGAGAGGGCTGTTTCCCTCCACAAGTTTGGTTGTGCTCCCGTCGCGAAGGCTCGCAATCCATACCTCCTGCCGTACACCCTCAGGATCACTCGTCGGGTTGGGGTAGTCGCCGGCGCTGTTCTTTGAGCCACCTCGCACATAGGCGATGAGAACACCGTCAGGTGAAAACGTGAGGTCGGTAATTTCTTGGCCATCGTCTTCTGTGTAGTGGGTTAGTTGACGACCCCTAAAGTCCGGTGCCTCGGCGACCCAAATGTTCCTCTTTCCATCGGCATTGAAGACCCAGCCGATCTTATCTCCCCCAGGAGAAACAGTGAGATCCGAGGGGAACGGGGAACTCATCACGCCCTTCAGCGTGAGGCCCTCTTGCGCAATCAGCGCGGCGGTGACCAGGAGAAACAGTGCCCCGGTGGCGATGAAATGACGGTTCCAATGCATAACAAGCCTCCAATGGAAAACTCAGATTATTGATTCATTGATTTATATAGACGGCAAGCTCCCAATTCTTCTTCTTCAGCTCGATCAGGCGCTGCACGAGCCGGACGGCATCCTGGAAGTGGACGTTCACATCAACAATTCCGTGGCAGATCAACAGGGCACCCTTGAGGCCCGAGGCGAAGTAGATCGGCGAGCTGCGCTGATACGCGACGCTGTCATCCTGTGGAATGTTGAGGATGTCCGACGTGTAACCATGGTTGTAATGAGCCCAGTCCGTCACCGGCCGGAGCGCGGCGCCCGCGGCAAAGACATCCGGGGTCGTAAACATCGCCATCAGCGTGATGAATCCCCCGTATGATCCGCCGTAGAGGCCGATGCGCTTGGGATCGATGCCGTGTTGTTCCACCAGCCACCTTGCGCCGTCGACCTGGTCGTCAAGATCTTGCCCGCCCATATGACGGTAGATTGCCGTGCGCCAGTTGCGACCCAGCCCTGCACTGCCGCGATAATCGATATCGAGCACAGTATAGCCCTTGTCGGCAAGGAGGTTGTTGAACATGTACTCATGGACGTAATCGCTCCATCCCTTGTGAGCGTCCTGGAGATAGCCCGCGCCGTGCACGAAGATGACCGCCGCACCATTGGGCTTGTCGGGCTTGTAGAGTCGAACGGGCACATCGGCACCATCGCGTGCTCTGAAGGTAAGCACATCCGGTGCACGCCAGTCGTAGGAACGAAACTCCTCTGAGGGGGAGCTCGTGATTCGCGTTGCCCTTGCGCTCGGTTTGTTGTCCATCAGGTACAGCTCATCCATCTTATTTGTGAGCTGCGTCTTGGTCTTGCCGTCGAGCGTTACGGCGTAGAGGTGAGACCAGCCATCCTCCTCCGACTGGAAATAGACCCGCCTCGAATCCGGCAGCCAGCCAACGGTGGTCGAGAAACCGAATCCGCGGATGCCGGGACCGCCGATCCAGGCATCATCATGTTGGCGGTCGAGAAGCGTGGTGAGCTTCGCATTCTCTGCATCCAGCATCACAAGCCATCGGTCTTTGTTGTCCTCCGAGAAGATTTGCACGAATGCGTGCTTGCCGTCGTCTGACCAGTACGGGCGGTTGAAGAAGACGGGCCGCGCTTTCGCTCGTGCTTTGGTCGTGTCGCCCGATGCGCGTTTGGGGAGTACCTCAGGCAGGTCGTCGTACTTCACCTGCATCACCGAATCAAGCCCACCGTTGTAGACGTAGAATTCACTGGTCGGAGGCGGTTCGCCGACCTTCGTGCGGCCCGGGATCTCCTCGGTGAAGCCGCTCTCTGTAACATAGTTCGGTACGATCGTCCGCTTCGCATCCGCGGGCCTCTGAGTTAAGGCAAATGTGATGAACCGCTCGTCGGGCGAGAGGACAAACGAGGAGACGGACTTCTGACCGATGTAGTACGGTTTCGGGTGTTTCACCTCAAGCGCTTCCTGCAGTTTCTTTTGTCCTTCCGCTTTGGTCTTTCGTTCGCGGAGCACCTCGATGAGTTCAAGCTGCTGCTTTTCAAGATACTTTTCCTCGTCGGTCTTTATCGCCTCTCTCGGCGGGGATCCGGACTGCAGGTTGGTGAGTTGAACCTCGGCGGCTGAAGCCAGATCGAGCAGAAAAAGATTTCTGTCGCGCTCAAACACCACCTTCTGTTCGTCAAAGGTGAACCGCGGGCCGGATTCCGGCATGACAGTATTGGTGAGACGGGTCTCCTTCTTGCGTCGGATATCGTATAGGAAGATGTCGCCGCCCTTTGTGTAAAGCTTCTTGGTTTTGTCCTTGTTGTAGGTCCCGAACCGTGAAGGGAGTTTCTTCCGTTCCTCGAGTGAAACCCGTCGCGGTGTGCCTCCTTTGTACAGTGAGTCGTCCTCATCTCCGTTCTGCCGCCAATTGAAATAGACGTTCTCGCCGTCCTCCGACCAGAAGACATTGCTCGGCGATGTCCCCATCCATTTCTGGTCGCGCATGATGGTATCGACCGTCAGCCAGCCGCGGGAGGGCTTGCCCGGTTGGGGCGCAATTTGGGAGCGTGCATCGAACGCAAAGGACAAGAAGAGAAAGCAGCTCATTGCAAAACGGATGGCGATGGAGCGCATAGGTTGTTGCTCCTCATGATTGAAGAAGGAGTTCGGGAGAGTGATAAAAAGGTAAAGAAAACAGGAGTGGAATTCAACGATTGACACAACCGTCTGATGAGCTGACTACCAAGGGGGGTGGCTGGGGACCATCGATTGGAGAGCAAGAATTCGCTTCGTCGTAGGTGGATGAGTCGCCAGGATATCGGCGAGCCATCCCTCTTTCGAGTTGGCTGCCCCGTTCAATGGATCGATGATGCACAGGTGGGGCAACGTTGCCTTTGATCATGATGGACGACCCGGCAGCCTGTTCAATCTTCCGAAGCGCTCTGGCGGGCGCACGGGGGTTCTGCGTCAGCCCGGCGGCCGATGCATCGGCGAGATATTCTCGATGGCGGAAGGTGAGTACGATAAGGGCTACCCTGGCAGCCGGAACCGCGAGAAACGATGCGACGCAAAAGATGAGCAACAGTACTTTCTTCACTCCGCTGACTTTTGGAAGCGCCAGATTCTCAACACCATGAGAAAGCAAAATTGCAGAGCCAAAAAGCGCTGTGACTGCGGTTCTGAGCCTCATCTGGAACAATGAAAGTCGCGGGCGCCGGGATGGCAGCAGCCCTGCAGATTTCTTCGACCACGCCCAGGAGGAGAGCATCAGCCTCGAATGTGCTGTCGGCCGGTTGTGCCTCCAGGCCATCCAGAGGAGAATCTTGTTCTTTTCATATTCAGCCTCTCCCGCTGGATCTTCAATTGCATGGGGCGAGCTTCTGAAGAGGCGTTCATTCAGTCCATTGACAAGATTGTATAACAGCGATCCCACACGTAGTCAAATCCGTAGCCAAGGAAGGCAAGTGAGAGAGCGAAACAGCTCATGACGAGCAGGGTCAAGATCTTGTTTCTTCTCTTCAACGTGCCGATCTCTTGGGCTTCGAGCACGATGCTCATGGCTGTTCTCAGGGCGGTCCTTTTTTTGTGGTGGTCAAGTGAAGAGGAGACATCCCCTTCCGATTGAGAAGTCAAGAAGTGCTCACAAAAGGTATCAAAAATGGTGTGGGAATTCAATCCGCCTGGGAGTTAGAACCGTTGCAAGAGATGGGTTGTTCATCGGTAGAACTCACCCTATTTCTTCTGCCGTCTCACACGATCTCACATCATTCAACCGCCGAAAGGAGTATAGCTCTATGATTCTTGTCCGGGACGTCTTTCAACTGAAATTTGGCAAAGCCAGAGAGGCGAAAGAGCTCTGGAAGGAGGGGGCGAAGATCGACGCGGCGCAGGGTTACAGGCCGGCTCAGGCGATGGCAGATTTAACCGGGCAGTACTACACGTTCGTGACGGAAAGAACCTATGACTCACTCACCGCATTCGAGAAGGAGATGAGTGATGTCTTGTCCCGAAACGACTTCCGCGCCTGGTACCAGAAGTTCGTGCCCCTCGTGGATTCAGGGCGGCGCGAGATTTACACGCTCATCGAGTGAACATCTGAAGCCCATCCGCTGGCGGACCGACTCGCCGGGTCTTCAAAGTCGCTTCCGTCAGCCACTCGGAAGCCCGGTGTGAATCAGAAGCTGCGAGCGACGTGAATCATCGTTCGCAAATTCTCCGACGGAGTGATCGGTGGAATTGCACAGCCCGCGTTAAGCACAAACCGCGGCGTATCGGCAAAAATGGTGAGAAGCTCGCGCGTCTTCTCTTCAACGAGACTCGGAGTCCCAAGCGCAAGAACGCCGCTGGGATCAATGTTGCCGACGAAAACCGCCCGGTCCTTCATTTTCCCGTGAGCGAGCATTGCATCGGTCCGATAATCCAGCTCGAGGCCGTCGGATCCGGTTTCAAGCATATCGTCGATGATGCGGTCGGTATTGCCGCAGATGTGAAGGATGTACGGAAGTCCCTGCTCGTGGGAACAGTCGACGATCCTTTTCTCATACGGGAGTGCAAACTGCCGGAACATGGCAGGCGAGATCAATTCAGGGCCCGCCACGCTGTCACCGTTTGATGTCATGTGCGCGCCCGTCTGGGCCATCAGGCGGATAAACTGGAGCGTGATATCGGTACAGTACTCCAGGAGGTGGTGGACGAGCGCGTGGCGATCCGGATCGGCAAGGTCGAGCATCCACGGTTCGAGACCGCGTACCATGCTCGCGAGCGTAAACGGCGATTGGTCGCAGTTGCCCCGGATGAGGATCGCATCGTCGAAATGATTCTTCAGGATCGATGTAGCCTCCAGCCAGACCTGAACGCCGCGGTAATCGCGGATGTCGACGGGCTCGAGGTCCTTCACCTCCTCAAGCTCCTTCAATCGTGTGCCCCCCACTTGGGCAGGTTGGTCTTCCGGATAATCAATCGGTACACCGGCCGCCCCCGCAAGTGTTACGGTATCGACGTCAATCATGATTCCGTCATATTCGTACTTCTCGACTGCTTCGATGAACGCGCGCGCCATTTCCTTCGGGTCACTCCGGAATTGTTGCATCGTCAGGCCGGCCTCGCGCGCTGCCATCATAAAGTTGTGAAGCATGACCGGCGTCGTATCCGCTTGCTGGCCGTTCAAAGCGGCCATGATGCGCTGGTGTCCGTTCATCGTTGTTCTCTTCCCTTTTGAAGAAGATTCAGGAGGACCGCGATGAGGATCAGAGCCCCCCGCACGACGTGCTGCCAGTACTCGCTCACGTTGAGGAGCGTCATCCCGTTCATGATGACGCCGAGGAACACGACGCCGATCATTGTTCCCCAGATTCTTCCGACCCCACCCATCAAGCTCGTCCCGCCGATGATGACTGCTGCAATGATGTCGAGCTCCCAGCCTTTGGCCGTCGTTGCCGTACCGGACATGATCTCAGAGGAGACCATAATGCCGCTGGCGGCGGCGAGGAACGAGGTGGTCCCGAGAACCAGCGTCTTCACGCGTTTCACATTGATGCCGCTCAAGCGGGCGGCCTCGGCGTTTCCTCCGACGGCATAAACGGAGCGGCCGAAAGTGGTGTAGTTCATGAGGAATTGGAGCGCGGCGAACGTCAAGAGAAAGATCACAGCGGGAAATGGGACGCCGAGCACGTAGCCCCCGCCGATGAAGTTGTACCAGTCAGGAAAAGGGGTAAGCGGGAACCCGTTCGTGATGAGCTCTGCTGCTCCGGAAAGCCCCGTCAGCAGCGCGAGCGTTGTGATGAAGGAGGGCACCTGGTACCTGGTTCTCATGAAGCCGGTGAACGCGCCGATCAGGAAGCCGACGGCGAGCGTGATGAGGATAGCGATGGCGATTGCCAGGGGCAATCCGACGCCCGCACCCGTCAGCGCTTGGGTCAGAAAAGCTGCCAGGCATCCGGCAAATGCGACCGCCGATCCTACGCTCAGATCGATTTCTCCGGCAACGATTACCATGGTCATGCCGAAGGCGATGACCCCCTGCATGGAGACGTTTCGCAGGACATTGAGGAGATTTTCAGCTGTCAGGAACCCCGGCGCCATGAATGACAGGGCGACGCAAAACAGAATGAGGATGATCTCGAGGATCCCCTCGCTCAACCACATGCGGAACCTTGAGTACGTCATCATTTGACTTCCTGTTCTTCCATACAGACCGCGAAGAGCTTGTCGAGGGATATTTCTTGTGGCCGGACCTCCCCGACGATCCGCCCCTGTCTCATGATGAGAATACGGTGACAGAGATCGAGCAGCTCCTCGAGCTCGCTCGATACGACGACGGAGCTGATGCCCCGCTTGCTCATGTCCCAAATGAGCTGGAACATCTGCTGCTTCGCCTGAAGGTCGATGCCCCGCGTCGGCTCATCCAGGAGCACCAGGCGAGGCTGTGTGTTCAGCCATTTGCCGACAACGACCTTTTGCTGGTTGCCGCCGCTGAGGTATGTGATGGGCGCATCGGTGTTGGCAACGGAGATGTCGAGCTCGCGGATGTTCTTGTCGACAACGGCGCGCTCGCGCAGGCGTGTCAGCAATCCGTGCGTGGCGATCCGATCGAGGCTGGCCAGACACAGGTTGATGCGGGTGCTCAGAAGAAGCACCAAGCCCTGTTCCTTTCTGTTCTCCGGGATCAGTGCCACCCCGAATCGTTTCATTTGCTGCGGGCTGGTCGGTTGAACCGGGGTGCCTTCGAGCAGAAGATCTCCTTCATCCGGCGGGTCTGCTCCAAAAATCGCGCGCAGCAGTTCCGTTCGCCCGGCACCTAGAAGGCCCGCGATCCCCACGATCTCTCCCCTCTTCACGGCAAAACCGACGTGCTGGAAAGCACCTTGTTTGGAAAGGTTCCTCACCTCGAGGAAGGGTTCATCTCGTGCAACTAACTCCGCGGGGCGTGCCTTCTGGAGGTTCTCACCAAACATCATCTGCACGATGGTAGAGGGCGTTGCATTGGCGATGTCGATGGTGCCAACGAGCGATCCGTTTCGGAGCACGGTCACCGTGTCGGCAATACGCTGCAGCTCCTGCAGTCGATGGGTGATGTAGAGCAGAATGACCCCTTGACCCGCGAGCCTCCGTACAAGCTCGAACAGGCGCTCCGTCTCACGCTGGGCGAGGGCGGAGGTGGGTTCATCGAGGATCAACACGGAGGGGTGATAGGACATCGCCTTGGCGATCTCGACCACCTGCTGCTGTGCGACACCCAGAGTGCTTGCTCTCGCCCGGAGATTGAGCTCGATATCAAGGCTTTTGAGAATCTCATCCGCGCGTGCAAAAACGGTCTTCCAATCGATGACGAGCTTGCCCCATCCTTGTCTCGTCGGAAGGCGTCCAAGCAGGATGTTTTCTGCCACCGACAGCTCAGGAACGAGGCTCAGCTCCTGATGCACGGCGATGATGCCACGCTGCAGCGCATCCGCGGGGGATCGCAACCGAACCTCATCGCCATTCAGCACGATGGAACCGCGTGTCGGCTGGACTGCGCCGGCGAGGATTTTCACGAGCGTGCTCTTGCCGGCGCCGTTCTTCCCGATAAGGGCATGGACTTTCCCGCTCTCGAATGAAAGGGAGACGTCACTCAGAGCGAGGGTTCCAGGGTATTCTTTGCGGAGGGAGACGGTCTCGAGTCTGTGGACCGGTGTGTCCATTCGGATGGAGTTGATACTATTTGCTGAGTTCTTTGAGCTGTTCCTTGAACTGCCTCACTTCGTCCGGCTTCTCACGCGTGAAGAGAGTGCCCGGCAGGGAAATCTTCTTCTCAACCTTCTCGCCCTTCAGGACCTTGACAGCGGCTTCAACTGCCATCGAGCCGATCTCGAAGGGACGCTGGCCTGTGACGGCTTGCAGCACATTGTCGTTGTCGAGCAGGAAATTCGCAAGCTGGTCGCTCATGTCCGTTCCGAACACCGCGACTTTCCCGGCCTTGCCGGCATTTTTTGCCGCCATCACCGCGCCGACCGTTCCTCCTTCGTTCGCGGCCCAGACGATATTGACGTCCGGATTCGCCGTCAGGATATCTCCGACCTTCTTCACCGCCTGTTCAGCCAGCCAGGCATCCTGCTCGGCGATGATTTTGACGCCGGGGAGCTTGGTGATCTCGCTCTTGAAGCCTCCGACCCTCATCATGCTCTGTTCAGGGACCTGCGATGCGACGGCGATGATGGCGACCTTCGCTTTTCCTCCGAGCTTCTTCTCGATGTAGGCGCGCGCAGCCCTGCCGGTCGACGCCCCCAGGTCGACCTGATCACTCTCGATGTACGATGAAGGGACATCGCTGTCCACGGCGGTATTGTAGGTGACGATGACAACCCCATTATCGTGGGCGCGCGTCAGAGCGCTGACAGATGCCTTCGCGCTCAGCGGCGAGATGACGATAGCGTCGACGTTGGTCGCGATGTAGGTGTTGATCAGCTGGACTTCCTTATCCGGCTTGCCTGCGCTGTTTGCTTCCAGGAGCTCTACGCTGTCCTTCTTCGCGGCCTCGCGCATGCCGAAGAGGACAAGACGAAAGAACTGATCCTCCTGAAAAACGATCCCCGCGACCCGTTTCGTCTGCTGCTTTTGCTTCGTGCTGCAGCCGAAGAGCAGGGCGATGGCGGCGATGAAACACACAACGGTGAGAAATTTCCGAGGCATGAGGTTCTCCTGTCTTCTGGTCTCAGAGCTCATCCCCATCTTCGATGACTCTCCAGCCTCCATCCCGTCGTGCAAGGCCGGAGGGCTTGAGCCCGTACGGTTGGGGGAGCGCGCTGTTGGCAAAATTCATCAATTCGATCCGGTATGGTATGATCCTGATCAGAATGTACTCGCTGCTTTCGGGGCCGCCGGGATACATATCCGTCCAGTATGCCCTCCAGTACTTTCGTTTGAGCTCGACGTTGCTGTCGAGCGCGGCAGTGCCGATGATGGTAACGTATGCTGTGCTGCGCGGGTTGATGAACGCCAACGTCACCTTGTTCTGCTTCAGGATCTCGCGCACCTTGCGTGAGCTCGGGCTCGCGCCGAGCCAGACGTTGAACTGGCTGTCGGGCTCAAAGGGATGCATCAGCCGGGCATTGATTTCGCCCGACCCTCCATGGCTCATGAAGAAGCAATAATCCGCCTCCTTTATGATCGAACGAGCGGTCGCCAGGAGTTCTTCGGTTGTCTTTCCGCCCATATGCGTACCTTTCTCCAGAACGTGGATGGTGTAGGTTGTTGTCCTTCTCTAAACTGATCGTGGGCTCACGGTTGACAGATCCCCGGTCGGTTTCTGCAAAGATGGGATCTCGAACTCCCCGTGACCCTCGCATCACCCATCTCCTAGTGTACATACCCATCTTTTCTGTCAATGTCCAGGTGACACGGGTTTGCCGCCTCTGCTGAACGCGCGAGGGGCTTCGCGCCCTCGTGCAGGCAAAGCAACGGACCCGTCACTCTGCTTGATAGACTTCTATTGTTCAACTGAAGTCGTTGATGGAAGCGGTCTGTTGTCTCTCTGGACTGGGGCAGCTCGAATGTACACTTTCTTGGCTGAGAGATGCAAGGGGGATTGGGGTAGTGCAAAAACTGGACGCGGGCGACACCTTAATCGATTGTCACAGCCCTTCAAGCTGCAGCTTGGCTATGGTGTGAGTTTCTTGGTCAACAACCCAGAAGTTGGCACCGTCCCAAGCAAGACCTTGAGGAGCAAAAACGGGGTTTCGGTGTTGCTCTTCAACTGCGATCGTGGTTGCATCGCAACGCACAAGTCTGTTGTCAAATGCGCTCACAGACGAAAACCAGAGACTGGTACCGTCGAAGGCTAGAGCGGAGCCCGTACCATAATATGCTACACTGATGCTTACTGGAACCTCTGGAAATGTTTGGACGACCTGGCCGCTACGTCGATCAATAAGAACAACCTGCTGCAGGCCTGAGGACTCCCAGAGTGTACGGAGAAGAAGGCCCTCGCCGATTACTCCGACCAATTGCTTGCCAGGAATCGAGATCTTCAAAGAGGAATCCACACGAAGCGTATTGAGGTCGAGAGAAACAAGTGTGAACTGCTGGCCCTGCCTTCGCCGGTTGTGTTGGGCCTGAACATGATGGATGTTGCGGAACAGCAGGGCATCAGGGTTGAGCCTCACGTTCTGGAAGCCGCCCTGGGTCTGCCGGTCGTACCAATGGTCGCCACCAAGAATCAAGGGGTGCGAGAGTTAGTCCAAGCTGTCGAGCGTGTCGCGCGTCAGAGACGCACCTATGCGCCGCAGCGTCCTGAAATCCGCGAGGACCACAGGGCGGTGCTGGTCCAGCTTCGGAAGATCATCGCCGATCACACGCCGGCACCCTACCCGCCCAATTGGGTAGCGCTCAAGCTGTTCGAAGGGGATGAACAAATCACGCAGATTGTGCGAGAACGTCTGGACGAAGCACATTGGGCCCAAGTGCACGAGATCCTGAAAGCGCACGAAGATGCTGTCCTGGCTATTGCAGCTGGCCGATACGAATGGATCGAACGCATGGTGCGGGCGGCGGTGACGCGGCCTCGCGCCGGGCAGATCACGGTGACGGAGCGAGTAGACCGAATTGCCACACATCCTGTCTGGGGAATAATGTTACTCCTTGGAGTGTTGGGCGTGATCTTCTGGCTTACGTACGGTGTGGGTGCGCCGCTGCAGAGATGGATGAACGAGCACCTGATCCAGGCCGGAGCGGAGTCCTTGCGCGAGGCGCTCTCCGGCGCGCCATGGTGGTTCACCGGCTTGCTGACAGATGCCGTTGTTCCAGGGGCTGGATTGGTGTTGACGTTTTTGCCAATCTTACTGATTTTCTTCGCGGTGCTGGGGCTGTTTGAAGATGTGGGCTATATGGCACGAGCCGCGTATGTGATGGATCGCTTCATGCACTGGATGGGGCTCCACGGCAAGTCATTCGTGCCGCTGTGCGTGGGCTCTGGCTGCAACGTGCCGGGCGTGTTGTGCACTCGCATCATTGAGTCCCCCCGCGCTCGTCTCCTGACGATCCTGTTGACACCCTTGGTACCCTGCACCGCTCGCCTGACGGTGCTGGCGGTGCTCACCCCCCTTTTCTTTGGCACTGCGGCCGGGTGGGTATCTGTCGGCGTGATTGGGCTGAATCTGCTCCTCTTAGTGGGGATCGGGTACGCTCTCCACGAACTGGTGCTGGGAGGAGAACACGTCGCCTTTATCATGGAGATGCCTCTCTATCACCGTCCAAACGCGCGCACCATCGGCTTGTCCGTCTGGCAACGCTCGTTGGAGTTTTTGAAGAAGGCCGGAAGCATCATCGTTGTCGTCTCGATATTGGTCTGGCTCTTTTCGGTTCTTCCCGAAGGCGATCTGGAGACAAGTTATCTGGCAAGCGTCGGGCACTTTCTCGCTCCCTTTGGAGCCTGGATGGGCTTGGATTGGCGGATGATCGTGGCACTGTTGACCAGCGTGGTCGCCAAAGAGAACACCATTGCAACATTGGGAGTGCTGTATCACGGAAACGGCTTGGGATCTCTTGTTGCAACAGTCACGCCGGCAGCGGCGCTTGCCTTCTTGGTTATGCAGGTGACGTTTATCCCGTGCGCGGCGACGGTGGGGGCCATTCATCAAGAGACGAGCTCCTGGCGGTGGACGGCATTCAGCGTCGGGCTGTTGCTGGTCATTTCGGTGGCAGCGGGTGTGGTGGTGTACCAGGTGGGACGATTGCTGTAGAATAGAGCGAGCCCTTTTTTGTACCGGAGGGAGGATCCCGACCAAACGTCTCTCGGGTTTCAAAACAGACATTCAGCCTGAATGCGAATCTCTGTCAATCACACAAGCATATCAAATACTAAGACCTCACTCTACCGATGTCGCGCGTATTGTTGTATGAGTGATGTGGAAACGCGGTGAACGCATGCCGGGCACACGAGCCCTGAGACGTTCTCAATGACTCCGATGTGCGTTCACGCCTTCTCAACAATGCAATACGCTCCAGTCTTGCCCCTTGCCGTCCGGGCACGCTTCGTTCATCCCACTCTTCGAGTTGCTAGCACGATGTGGCTGGATGGAGGATCGTTTTTTCGCTCGCCCAAGACAATCAGTCCAGCCCTCTCAAGCAGTCCTGTCAGACCGTCTCCTGCCACGAAGGATTTGAAATTCCTGTAGTGGTCCGACCCCGCCATGAATTCAACCGCCTCGTTGAGCATTCTCCAGTGACCCCTTGGTTGAGGAACCAGGTAGTCCACGATGATGAGGTTGCGGGCGACCGAGGAGAGTGTTTGCAGCAGTCTGTTTCTTTCTCTCTCCTCGATCTCGTGAATCACGTAGGAAAGCGTCGCGTAATCGAAACGAAGGTCCTTTTCCGCCAGATACGCAAGCGCGTCGGCGTGATGGAATCGCACTCCGTTGGTTGGCTTCGCTGCAAGCTTGCGTCGCGCGACACTGATGTTTCTCACACTGGGATCGATGCCGTCGATTCTGTCACATTTGTCCGCTAACTGAAACACCTGCCTTCCCGTCCCGCAACCGACATCCAAGAGCGTCGATCCATCGGCAATGAGGTCTCTCACATGCACGAATGCCCTGTCCTGGTTCGGGGCAATCAACAGATCGTAGAACAGGCCATCGTACCAATGGTTCTTGTTCTCCAGATTCAATTGTGACCCCATCGCAGCTAAAGGCCGAAGGCAAAAAGGATGAGACCAAACATCACACCGAACGAAAGGTTGAACGCTTTGAGCTTGACCGAGTCGGTGACGGAATATGACAGAAGAGGAAGCATACCGTGACCATCTTGCACAAACGTGCTCGTGAACAGCACCGAAAACGGAATCAAGCCGTTTGTGAACATCGTCACGAAGATCAGATGCGGACCAGACTCCGGAATGAGGCCGAGCAGCGCACCGGCGAACAGAAGCAAGATCGTGTATTGCGACGTCAGGGCCTCAAGATTCCAATATCGCAGACCAAGCTCTACCACCAGCAACGCTCCGAGGGTCCACAGTGCGGTCTTCCATATGTGCTTCTTGATGATGTGCTGCCAAACATGATCCCTCACGTAATGTACAAATCCCTCCTGCGCGGGATGAAACTGTTGCGTCTCGCAATCCGCGCAAGTGGATATATTCCATTTCTTCACGGCCCTGTCGGTGACCCATCCCACCACAACTCCGATCACGAACAGTATGCCAAACAGCAGAATTGCCGTCTTCGGAAACATGGCCAGCATGACAAACGCTTCATCTCCTGATGCTGCCGCCATAGAGCCGACCAGAGCACCGAAACTGATCATGCCATGCACGTAGAGCGAAACATTGGTGAACGCTCCAAGGCAACCCGGAGCAGCGCCGATCACCGATGCCACGACGTATTGACGCCACCGCCCCACTCCTTTCAACAAGGTGGCAAGTTTTCCTCGCGTCCACACATTGACCGCATCGACAAGGGTCATCATGATGAGGACGAGTAGCGTGACCTGCACAGTCTGGGAAAGCACTCTGGAAAGGATATCATTCATGGCAGAAGCTCCTGGCGCTAACGTCGGTTCCAGCCGCTCCACACCGGAAAACCGTTGTCATCCCGAAGCTTCATCATATCTTCACCTTTTCTTACTTCAGCAGCGATGATGGCAGGCTTCCCCTGAAAAGTGATCCTTGAGCCTTTGACCTCAATTCTGTCCTTTGGCTCAATCTTCATGTCTTGGTTCAAAATGTACCATCCTGGTCCCAAATGAACAGACACGGTTTCCTTGTCCGTCTTGACCATCACGTGCACCCCGTAGGACATCCCTTGCATGAAAGTAAGTGTGTCCACGCTGACCACCTCCCCGCTGATGGTCTCAACTGTTTTAGGATCATACATCCTGTTGTAAGGGGTTCCGGCTCTCCACCCTCTGCTTCCAACCCACCTAACTCCTCGCTGTGCAAAGCCATCCGTGACGAGAAGCACGCTAAGGATGAGAATCGCGGCCACGAAGGTTCCGGTCTTCTTCATTCTGATCTCCTTTCTTGGTTAACATGATGACATCAATTCTAGGGTTTGGCTTACCGCGCTTCTGACTTTCCACTATTTTTGACGTGTGGGTCCACGGCGCTTGCAAAGTGGCTGAATTCGACCAGGCCGACCGACTTGCACGGGAAGTCAGGCAGATCTTTCTGGCGACGCGTTTGCTGAACCCGGCACCCGACCATCTTGAAGATCATTGTCTTTTCGTCAACCCACTCGATTTCCTGGCGATTGATGGCAGCATACATGCGGTATTGCAGCGCGGTCGCGAGAGCCTGCAGACCTGCGTTCGGAGGAATCGCGAACGCCTTCATGATTCGTTTCGCCTCTGCAACCGCGAAACGACCCCACGACCTTGCATCAAGGTCCAGAGCTGCCTCCATACCGTACTTCTCTTCGGCCGCAAGGAACCATGACCCGTCGTGGGCCAGCCAATTTTTTGCATAGACGTCGAGAAGCAGGAGCAGTTCCTCCCGCGAGAGATCAGCGAGGTTTTTCATGGTTCTCCTTTGAATCTTTCCAGACATGGACCGCTTGACAATATTCGCGCAATCGACTCCAGACGAAAGATCTGTGGTTGCTGTGGCGCTCCGACGATATCGCTCCGGGTGCTGATTTCAAGGAGATGTATAGCGATCTCGTGTCGTAGGCACGAGATAGTTCCAGAAGGCCTCTTCGAGCGAGTATGAAGCCTTCCATCCCCAATGATGGCTTGCCGCGCTTGTGTCGACATCCGCGGGCCAACTATCCAGGATCGCCTGCCTTTTCAGATCGGGCACAAAAGAGACCTCAGCCTTCGAAAAGGCGCGCTGAACGAGCTCGTGGAGCTCCGATGCAGACGGATTAAATGCTCCAACGTTATACACCTGTTGCGCAAGGGATTCGCGGGGTGCTGCCTCAAGCTGAAGAAGTGCGCCGATCGCATCTGGCATCGCCATGAATGGAATGCGTGTATCCTCTCGCACAAAGCACTTGTACGGCTTGCCCTGTGCAGCGTGGTGCAGCATTTCGGAAGCATAATCGCTTGTGCCTCCGGTCGGGAGCGTCGCGGCGCTAATCAAGCCGGGAAACCGAAGGGAACGGGAATCGACCTGACCTGTCGGCGGCTCGGCATCCAACTGGCGATAAAAGTTGGCATAGTAGTTCCCCAGCTGCTCAAAATACAGCTTGTTGATGCCGTACATGGTACGAGGCGCGCACCACTCCGATTCCTTGATTTTCGCAATCTGAGTTTTCACGGCAAGACTCGGAAGCCCGTACACTGCAATGGTAGATTGTGTCGAAATTGTGTGCCGTGGAAAGACTCTCCAGAATGCTCACATTCAGAATATCACCGACGATGGTGCGGATACACCTCCGTCGGAGCGAATCGTCCAGCGGGTGCAGGTCTATCGCGACGATAGCCGCGCCGTTCACTTCCGAGAGACGGTTAATCAATCCATGACCGATCTCCCCGTTTGCTCCTGTAATCAAAACCGTCGTTTCCATAAGCACGTGATCCCTCCGTCCGACAGTGGAAAAAGAACGCTCTCGCGCTCTGATGCTCCTCGTCCGGAAATCGATGCGGGCACGGAATGAAGAGAATGCTTCTGTCTGCTCACGTCACACTTCTCCACCCCTCCAGCCTCGCCGCAAAGTCTTGTCTTCGGGACGGCTCACCCTTCCATCGGGACAAATTTCCTTTTCCGAGGATCAAATTGCCTGAATTGACCGAGGCTCCCATCTTGCAGCGCATGTACCACCTCATCGATCCGGCCGAGCGTTGTCAGGATGATCTGCACACGCGTCTTGGCTGCATTTCGAAGAACCCCCGCACCAAAACTCCGACCGACGAGCGCGTCGCAGTCCTTCAACTCCTCCAGTATTCTGATTCGCTTGCCCGAAATGTTGTATTCAGGGACTTCGTTTGCTCGACATTCATCCGTGAACCGTTGCCCATTCAGGAGATTCACAACACAGAAATAGCGGCTCTCCCCGAAGTGTTTCTTCGACAGGGT
>Ga0315281_10004283_pt1 | contig 20730 bp, 17 predicted proteins | sample YL17G07_0_MG_FD_204540 | JGI IMG/M metagenome (GOLD analysis project Ga0315281, IMG submission 204540) | Sediment microbial communities from Yellowstone Lake, YNP, Wyoming, USA - YL17G07_0 | ecosystem: Environmental > Aquatic > Freshwater > Lake > Sediment | place: USA: Wyoming | collected...
CAAGGACGCCTCTCACCGCCCAGTGGCGGGCGCATCCAATCATTTCCTGTCGAAACCTGGCGTCTCGAATTCGCCCGCGCGCAAGCCGCCGGGTTGGCCTGTATTGAATGGATTTATGAGGCGGGGAGTGATGCATTTAATCCACTGGGCACCGAAACCGGCCGGGCAGATATGACTCAGTTATGCGCGCAAACAGGCGTCGCCATTTGGTCAGTTTGCGCCGATTATTACATGACTGAGCCGCTAGTCGGACCAAATGGCGCCCCCCAACCGCACAATATTGAACATTTGCAATGGTTGCTGGCTCAAGCCGGAACGTTGGGCATTAAATATTTCGTCTTGCCATTCGTCGACGCCTCCTCTTTAAAATCACTCCCCGACTACAGCAGTCTGCTCACGGTCTTGCATACAGTCGTGCCTATAGCTGAGCGCACCGACATTGAACTCCACCTCGAAACCGATTTGCCTCCGACCCGCCTGGTTGAAGTTCTGCAAGCTATCTCCCATCCACTTGTTCTGGCTAATTATGATATCGGCAATAGCGCCTCGCTAGGACATGACCCGATTGAAGAGTTAACCTTACTAGGGCCTTGGCTAGGCAGTGTGCACGTCAAAGACCGACTGCGAGGCGGGAGCACAGTACCGCTAGGGACTGGCGCCGCCGATTTCCCAACTTGTTTTCGCCTCATTCAAGTTGCCCACTTTACCGGCCCCCTGATCCTACAGCCCGCGCGCCAGCCGGAATTCAATGAAGTAGAACTTGCCCAGCGCAACCGGGAATTTGTGGAACGGCAATTGGCAATGGCAAGCCCTGAGCCCGCATGAATTTGTCCCTCACCGATAAAGTAGTTTTCATTGGTGGCGCAAGCCGAGGCATCGGGTTAGCCATTGCGCGCGCCTTTATTTCGGAGGGTGCGCGCGTGGTGATGACCGCCCGTGATGAAACCAGATTAACCCAAGCCGTAGCCACCCTTGGGGCGCCCGCAGGCGCGGTATTGACCATTGCTAGAGATATGACTATAGAGACTGAGATCCAGCACGCAGTGGAACAAACCCTCGCTACGTTTGGCCGATTAGACAGCGTAGTCGCCAACATCGGCAACGGGAGTGTGCGTGGCGGATGGGAGCTGACTACCGCCGATTGGCTTACAGCCTTGCAAACGAATCTATTAGGCAGTATGGCGCTGGCCACTGCAGCTTTGCCGACTCTGATTACGCGCGGAGGGGGTAGCTTGATTTTTATTTCTTCCATTGCCGGCTGGGAGGCAATGAACGCCCCTGTCTCCTATAGTGCTGCTAAGGCTGCACTTTTGAGCGCTGTTAAAAATTTAGCGCGACTTACCGGACCGCAAGGTGTGCGCGTGAATGCAGTAGTTCCGGGCAACATTTTGTTCTCTGGTGGCAATTGGGAACGCAAACTTGCCACACAACGAGAGTTTTTTGAAAATTATATTCGGACCGAAGTGCCTTTACAACGCTTTGGCCGCCCGGAAGAAATTGCCGATGCTGTGACCTTTTTGGCCTCCATGCGCGCCACCTTTATCACCGGCGCGTGTTTAGTGGTGGATGGTGGGCAAACCCGTTCATTTTAGATATCTCCTATGGATAACCCCCTCCTTTCGCTCTTAATCCGACTAGGCATTTGCACTCCCGATACAATTGAGCAATATTATCCTCGAGTGCGCGACCGGGCCGATGTGCACGTGTTACGATGCCGCCAATCCGGGGTAATGTTCCTTTCGCGCGCAGACCACATCACCGACGAGTATTATCAAGCGCAAACTGATTTCAGCTATTGGGGAGCCAGTGACCGACAGCAGGCATTAGCAGAATGCTATACCGATGATGTTAGACGGGCTAATCAGCTGGGAACATTCATTCGCAATCGCCGGTGGGTGGATGTTGGCGCCGGAGCGGGCGGCGTATTAGACTTGCTAAAATCTCAAGCCCGCGAGGCCTGCGCGGTAGAGCCCCAAGCGACTGTACGTCAAGTACTAGAAAAAGCAGGGCACCAAGTGTATGCAGAGATAGTCGAACTACCCGAGGCGCATTTCGATGTTGCCACATTGTTTCACGTACTGGAGCATTTGCCCGACCCAGTGACAACATTGGCCGGTCTCGCCCGTAAACTCGCGCCGGGCGCCTACCTGATTGTCGAAGTTCCTCATGCCAATGACGCCTTGTTGACCCTGTACGAATCGGAAGATTTTAAAGCCTTTACTTTTTGGAGCGAACATCTCATTTTGCACACCCGGCGCAGTTTACAGGCTTGTCTTGAAGCAGCCGGGTTCACAAACATAGTTGTGCAAGGATTTCAGCGTTATCCCCTGGCTAACCATTTGCGTTGGCTGGCTCAAAATCGACCAGGCGGGCACGTAGACTGGGCTTTTTTGGTGGATAGTTCCCTCGACGAAGCTTATGGCAATTTGTTGGCTCGCCTGGATAAAACTGATACTCTCATTGCCTTTGCCCGCATACCACAAGAGACGCTTCATGCCTGACGCAACCTTAGTACCCCATGTTCAAGCACTATTTCTTGACGTATCCTCGCTTACGGCGTGTAGCAACCATTACAGTTTGAGAGTTATTTTGAGCGAATGACGCAACCCTGGGCGCGCTAGGATATGAGCTTAATCAATACCCCTTTCGACTTAAGCGGACGTGTAGCGGTTGTCACTGGCGGAGGTGGGTTACTAGGCCTGCAACACACGCTGGCATTGGCCGAAGCTGGCGCCATAGTGGTGGTAGGAGATATTCGATTTACAGCAGCCCAAGCCGTCGCTGAGCAAACCACGGCGCAGAGTGGCTTATCAGCGTATGCTATTCACTTGGATGTCACTACCCCGGAATCTATTCGCGCTGCTTTGCAATTTTGCCTTACCCAATTGGGGCGTTGCGATATCTTGATTAACAATGCTGCGATAGACCCTAAAGTTAAAGATGACGATGCTTTATTAGAACGCTCACGCTTTGAGCATTTCACGTTGGAAGATTGGAATTTCCAAATCAGCGTTGGATTAACGGGCGCGTATTTATGCGCGCAGGTTTTTGGCACGCACTTGGCCGCCCAACGCCGGGGGGTGATTCTCAACATCGCCTCCGACTTATCGGTTATCGCGCCCGATCAGCGTTTATATCGCCGCCCGGATTTACCCGACGAGCGCCAACCTGTGAAACCGGTAACCTATTCCGTTATCAAAACCGGCCTCGTCGGCCTTACGCGCTACCTGGCGGCTTATTGGGCCGATAAAGGCGTGCGAGTCAATGCCCTTTCGCCTGGCGGCGTATATACCAGCCAGCCCGAGGCGTTTGTCAAGCGCCTCATCCAGCTCATCCCGCAGGGCCGCATGGCTCAACCCGATGAATATCGGGGCGCGGTTCAATTCTTATGCTCCGACGCCTCCCTATACCTGACCGGGCAGAACATCGTCATGGATGGTGGGCGTTCCACCCTTTGACACGCCATATCAATGAATGCGACTCTTCCAAAAACCAAATTGACACACGCTGACCCGTGGGCCTTGCCAGTTAATATTCCCCCAGATGCCACGTTAGTGTTGTGTGAGACGGCTGCTCATATCCAGCAGGCACTCAGGTCTCCCGGTAGTCCACAGGATACCTTGGTCGCACTCATGCCTGAAGCGGCGGTCGAATGCCGTTTGCAGGGGCGAACTTACCTTAAATTGGAAGACTGTTTCGACGAGACTGTGTTGTGCGCGCTCAGTGAGCCACTTCTGGTCGCGCAGTCTGCGTGGGCCGACGTGCTAGACGAGTGGTTATGGCATACCGTGCCGGAGTTCCGCGCCGCAGAATTCCGCCCGGCGCGTTGGTATATTTTCTTTTTAAAAATTCTGAGCGATGAATTACTGTTACGGAGTCTCGCGTTAGCGCATCTCTTCACCGCCGCCCCCGGCGCGCGCTATTTCGCTTTTGCCGAGACGCGCCCGGTCAACTTGCAGTCAAATTTATTTTTCAACGAGTCCGTTTATCAACTCATTTTGCCATTGTGCACGGCCGCTTATGGGGTGGCATTGACTACTTATCCTAAGCTGTCCACTACTAAGCTGTCCACGCAAGCGACAACTCCCCAACCGCCGACCCGGTTGATGGAAGCCGCAAAAGGGTTGCTACCAGCGTCGCTTCTGGCACAGACCCGTATGTGGCGCGATTTGGGCGGGACAGCTTATTGGCGCAATTGCTGGCGACGGACGGCGACGCCACACTTGCTCTATAAACATGGTTTTGATGTCTCATCTGTCGCACGTGCTGCTGCACTACAAGACTGGCGGTGTACAGAAGTATCAAGTCTGTATGCACAGTGGCAGAGGCCGTTACCTAATCTGGAATCAGTGCGCCAATCCTTACAAGTTATATGGGGACAATTCACTCAAAATCCCGAATTATTGGCGCCATTTCAATGGGTGGGCGTCAATTTATGGCCGGCTGTCGAAAACCGTATGCATTATTGGTGGCGGGAAGTAGTCCCTCATATGTGGCAAATATTTCAGCGCGCGCGCGCGCATTTTGCCGACCAGCCTCCAACGGTTTGCCTAATTGCCACCCCCTGGGAGATTGAAGACCACGTACTGCTGCACGCAGCGCGGGCCAGTGGCATTCCGTGTGTAACTTATCAGCATGGTGGTTTTGAGGGAAGTTGCGAATATATTATGCATGACTTAACTGACCTGCGCTATTCAGATTACCGAATGGTGTATGGCCTAGAAAATGCTGCTTATGTGGAATCTAGACGTCAGCGTTATTTAGAGACTCGTGCGCAACCTCTCACGATTGGCTCAACCCGCTTGGCAACTTTGACGCGCTCCAACGCGCGTCATCGCCGCCAAGTCATTCGTCGCCGCTTGGGAATAAAGCCAGATTGGCCGCTGGTGCTATATATCCCGACCATGTATATGCGATATCAACGTTATCTGGCTTGCCAAGATAATGGGGATGTGTCGTATTTGGAATTGCAAGCGCAGGTGGCCCAAATAATGCGGGAATTTCCAGAGGTGCAGTTTGTGTATAAAACTTTTCCGTCCGGCCTACCTGACCCCGTTCTACGCCTCCTCGCGGCTTATTGTCCCAACTGCCGGGTAGAGACACAAATCCCGTTGACAGAACTACTTTGGGCTGCTGACGCACATATGTTGGATATTCCTTCAACCGGGATGCTGGAAGCGATGCTAACGCCTAAACCCATGCTCGTCTTGGCGGATGCTCAACACATTCAGTTGCAACCTGAAGCGCGGCGGATGCTCCAAAAACGAGTGTGGTTAGCCGAGACGCCAAATGATTTCACGACAGCCCTCCGTCAGTTTCTGGTCAAACAGCAATATGCCGAATTGACCGCGCCTGATGACGAATTCTTGCGCGCTTTTGGCCTACCCCAGAACGATGGCCACTCAGCGGAGCGCGCCGTAGAAGCGCTTAGAATGTTCTTGCCCTCATCCGCGGTTGCGCCAGCGCCACACAGGGCTAACGCATAATGACATCTACGGTATCTAAAACAACCTCCCCCCGCCGCCCACTATCGGTGCTGGACACGTTTAAAAATTCGTCCAAAATTTCCAGCGCCAACTTGCTTAATGGGTTGGTGATGTTGCCCGTCAATATACTCGTAGCCCGCATCTTAGGGCCGGAATTGTTGGGCGTGGTAGGGATAGTGACACTCTGGCAATTGTATGCCTCGCTCTCTAAGCCCGGGATTTTCAATGCCGCCTACCGCGAGTTACCGCCCTTATTAGCCGCAGGTAAAACCGAACGCGCTACTTATGTGCAAAATATTGGTATTACAGGCGAAGCGCTTTACTTACTCTTGCCAATCACCGTCATGCTCTGGGCTGGCTGGACGCAGGGCAACCCGCTTTTGCGTTGGGGCTTGATGCTTAGCGCGCTCACTTTTGGATTGATGGAAGTGCTGGGCTTCGCTACCCACTTGCAGTGGGCACATCAACGTTTTGGATTAATCGCCAAAACAACATTTTTATCTACAATCGTTAATGCTGGATTCTTGCTCGGCACGGTGAGCACCCTAAAAGTATATGCCCCACTACTTGCACCGGGCTTGAGCGCACTTGTCTTACTCGGCGCTTACGCCTTGTGGTCGCCAGCTTTAGGATACAAACCCCAATGGGATTGGCAGGAATTATGGCGATTACTCAAAATTGGTTTGCCACTGGGATTGCTCTCCATCTTTTACTGGGGATTTCGAACAGTGGACCGGGCCGTTATCGCCGAGTCGCTGCCTCTAACCGCAATGGGGCAGTTTACTTTTATTATGCAGTTCATTAATATCGCGATTTCAGTCGTGGCTGATTTTGGAAATGTGTTGCAACCGACCCTGTGGGCCGAACTGGGGCCACAGACTGATTGGGAGGTGTTGAGGCCGCGCCTGCGCCGCCTGTCGTGGTTTATCCTCGCGGTTACATGCGCTGGCGCCACGGCGGCACAAGCTGGGTTTGGCGCGTTTGTCTATTGGTTTGTGCCGCGTTTCAGCCCCTCTATCCCCACGTTCGAAACTTTAGCATTTTTGCTGGCCTGCGGCACAGCGGGTTTTGTGCCCGTGCATTTACTTACTTCTGCATATCTCAACCGCCAAAAACTGGTGGCAGCCATTTATGGCATAGGCGTGCCGTTGAACGTCGCCTTGGCTTATAGCGCAGTGCGTTTGGGGTGGGGGATCAATGGTGTCGCAGTGAGTAGTGTGGTAGCTCAAGCGCTAGTTTCAGGCATCTTGCTATGGGTTATGCGACATTATTATGCGCGCCATACAAAGGAACTGATCGGCTTTTACGCTTCTCTGATCGGGCTGGTTGGCGTCAGTCTGGTCATATTCATTATTTATCAGACGGGGCCGTTTGCTTTTGTAGCTGGCGGTTCCATCGTAGTGGCGTTAATATGGCGACTGGGGTTAGCAGGGATAATCTGGGGGGTATTAGGCGGATTCACCTACAGACAGTGGCAACAAGACGTCGCACAATTCTATGCACAGAGCGCAACACCCCGACCTTCAACGGTTGCCCCTGAATGAAAAAGGATAGGATGATAAAATCCATCCAGAAAGTAAGGAGTTTGCCATGAAAATCTGCATCTGCACCACCCCTATTCGTCCCGTGCCCACAACCTTTCCTCCTTTGGGAAGTTTGGCGATTATTCAATCTCTACGTCGCGCGGGGCATATTGTGGAGTTCTATAATATCGATTATTTTCGCTACCCGCCAGATCAAGTACGCGCCTACTTTGCCCAGCACCAATTTGACCTGGTAGGCATCAGCGCCGTTGTCTCTACAGCGTATGCCTACACCAAATTTTTGTCACAGCTTATCCGCGAGGTGTCGCCCAAGACCGTAATCGTCGTGGGCGGCAACCTGGCCGCCAGTTCCGCGATTTTGTTGCGCCAATGCGCCGTCGATTATTGCGTTATCGGCGACGGTGAAATCATCATCCGGAATCTAGTCCAAGTAGTGGAGAATACCCCGCGTGACTATGCCCGCCTAAAAGCGACCGCCGGTATCGCTTTTTTAGATGAAAACCAACGCTTTGTCTTTACCGGCTTTGGCGCGCGCCCGAATGCCGAAGATATCGAATCGCCTGATTACAGCATCCTGGAAGCCGATGGATCCTTGCCGTATTTCATCACCGAAAAAATTGACAACCGCTTCCAAGGGCAACATCGCCTGCCCGCGCCGGGCGAACGAGCCGCCACCGTCGTCATGACGAAAGGTTGTGTAGCCCGCTGCACTTTCTGCCATCGCTGGGAAAAAGGGTTTCGCGCCCGTCCAGTTGATCAAATAATGGAACATATTAAATATTTACGCGACAAATATAACGTTCGCTTTATTGATGTCGGCGATGAAAATTTTGGCTCAGACCGCGAACAGGCGGTTGAATTAGCGCGTCACTTAGGTGAATTAGGGATGATTTGGCGCGTGGCTGGAGTGCGGGCCCGCACCGTGACGCCCGAAACATTGAAGCACTGGCGAGCCAATGGCTGTATCTCGGTAATTTATGGCATCGAAGCTGGCAGTCAAAAGATGCTGGATATAATGGAAAAAAATGTCACGGTAGAAAAAAATATCGAAGCCGTGCGGTTGGCTTACGAAAATAATTTATTCACAGTCATTCAACTCGTAATCGCTATGCCCGGCGAAACAGATAACACCATTCGCGAGACAACCGCGTTTATGCAGACTATTACACCCTATTTATTTTTGGAGGGCAAACTCCCCAGCGAACTGATGAGCGTGAACTATGCTCAGGCTTTACCCGGTACGCCATTATACGAATGGGCGCGGGAACACGGTTTTATTGGCAGGACGGTGGAAGAGGAAGAGAAATACTTACTACACATCAGCGATACCGACGCTTATAAGGCCGACCATTTTGTGAATTACACCGGCTTGCCAATGCTTAAAGTCATGATGTGGCGCTCCCAAATGCTGGCTGAAGTAGACGCCTATTATTTGCAGAATATCGGGCGTGGCAACCTATCTTTATTCACCATCCTCGGATACGGCGTCGGATTATTTGGGCAATTCATAGAACGGCGTGCACCCCTAGTGGCAAAAGTTGGCGTCTTTCTTCAGCGTAGCTTCTCTAGGCGCGCTTCTCTAGATAAAATGTGGCATAGCCCCCAGGCGGATTATTACGCCGACTCCGGCTATTTTAATATTCGCCGAGGCGCCAAATTTACTCCCCTCTTGCTCAATCCTCTCACTCGACGTTTCTTTTATCCCTTGCTGGCAGTGGGAGTCGCTATAGGGCAATCTAATTCGTTGGGGCAAATGATTGGCTGGCTGCTTGAACACGTGCGCTGGGAATTACAAGGCAAGTCCCAGGCAGAAGCAGACCTGCCCGATAAATCTTTGCGCAAGTTAGTGACCATTGAACCAGCCTCTAAAGTGGCTGGTGAAGATGATTTGATGATTCCTTTGCGCTTAGGTCGGTAACGGATACTGCTGTGGGAGGCTAATCGTGAAGTTTGTGCGTTATCTGCAATCTGACGGCTCACCCGCCTATGGTTGTGTGGAAGAAACTACAGTCTATACCTTGATCGGCGATGTGCTTCAAGGCGCTATCCGGGGCGCGCCGGTTGGACCGTTATCAACCATACACCTCCTGGCACCTTGTCGCCCCTCTAAAATTGTGGCGGTGGCCATTAACTTCCCGGGTATTGGAGGATATTCCCCGACCATGTCTGAGCCATTGATCTTCGTCAAACCGGGCAACTGTGTGTGTAATCCAAATGATATAGTCGTCAATCCCTTTCCAGATTTGCCATGGTGGGGCGAGGCTGAACTCGGGGTTGTCATCAAACGCCGCTTACGTCACGCTACAATGACCGAAGTGATTGACGCCATTCTCGGCTTCACCATTGGCAATGACACAACTGTCGAAAACGTGGAAGGTCGTGATCATCACCTGGCCCGCTCTAAATGTCCAGATGATTTTTGCGCTCTTGGGCCATGGATTGATAGCGATTTCGATACAACGGATTGCATCATTGAAGCTGTTCAAAACGGTGAAGTGATCCGCCGTGGGCGCGCTAGCCAGCAAGTGTGGCAGTGGCCACGCATCGTGCAGTGGCTATCTACGTGGATGACTCTTGAGGCATGGGATGTCATTTTGACTGGCAACCCACCCGATACGGTGGGGATGCGGTTTTTAAACCATGGCGACACCTACACCGCTCGTATTCCAGGGCTAGGCGAACTTACCAACCGGTTTTTTATTAAAGGAAAACCCGTTCATGTATGATTTTTATTTTGGCACGCACGACGAAATTGCCCGCGACGAAATTAAATTCCTTATTGCTATTAAACGGATGATGCCCCGTTGGATAAATTCTATTCCCGATACAGAGTTCATGGCACTGGCAAAACTGCTGGATGAACAAGGCGCGGCGGCAACGCACAAGCCCGTTTTTATCGAAACCGGGGCGGGTGCAAGTAGTTTAGCTATGGCCTTTTATGCGCTTAAATATGGTGGGGTAGCCTATTCCTGGGACTTGAACGCCGAAAAAGGTTCGCACATTCGAACTGTCTGCAATGAGACTATGGGAATCTACTTCCAAAAGTTGGTTGACCAACATTGGAAGCTCGTCGCCTTCAACAGTTTGTCACCGCAATTGGGCTTGCCCGTTTTGATAGATTTAGTTGACTATGTGGATTTGTTCTTCCATGACAGCGAACATATCTGGGAAACCGTACAGCATGAATTACACTCCATCAACCCTTTATTAGGGGAGGGTGCGGTGGTCGCACTTGACGACGCCAATCAAGATTATTTGCACACGAATACGGCCTATATTAATACCATGCGCCGTAAACTCGGTTTACCTGGCTTACCGCGCGCGGCCGAAAACATCACTGAACCGTTTTATCTCCAAACCGAGCGTTTCCTGCAGGACCACTGGAAACAAGTGAATTATCTTCCCGATTTATATAAACAGAAATTCCGCACGGACCCCTACTTTGCTTACTATGACGCCGAGTTCGAAATCAAAGCCAGCCTTGGTACAGAACGCCTCGAAAAACTGGAGCATCGCTTTGATAGTTGGCGGGTCGCAGGCCGCCGGACGGGAGTAGCGCCAGCATGAAAGCTTTAGTCACTGGCGGAGCTGGATTCATTGGTTCGCACCTAGCGCGCCGCTTACTTGCTGAGGGTTGGTCAGTTTTCATCGTAGACAATTTATCTTCCGGCTTTTTGCGTAACGTCCCCAAAGACGCCGAGTTCAAGTGGCTCGACCTCACTGCCGAAGACGCGGTCATTGAACTGCCCAAGACCGGAGTGGATGTGGTGTTCCATTTAGCCTCGCATGTAGGGCAAGAGCTATCGTTTGAACGCCCGGTCCACGATCTGAAAGCCAACACTTTTTCAACCCTCAATTTGCTCAAATGGAGTCTGGATCATGGGGTGAAGCAAATAATCTTTGCGAGTTCCATGAATGTTTACGGTGATCCACCACATTCGCCTGTCACAGAGGTAACCCCAGTGCGACCACCATCACCCTATGCAGTTGGCAAACTTGCTTCAGAACATCTGTGCCAGGTTTACCAAGCTTTTGGTGTGCAAACCACCAGCCTGCGCTTGTTCAACGTATACGGGCCGGGCCAGGATATGCAGAACATGAAGCAGGGCATGGTCAGCATTTTTATGACCTATGTCGCCCGGCGCGAGTCGATCCTGGTGCGAGGCTCACGGGATCGGTTCCGCGATTTTATCTGCGTTCACGACGTGGTGGAGGCCTTTTATCGTTGCCTGGACGAGCGCGCTTATGGCAAGGTTTACAATGTTGCCACCGGGCGCAAAACGTTTGTCTGGGAGCTGCTCGAAGGTATTGTGCGGGCGTTTGGTCATGACCCAGCGCAGTACCCCATCACGTTTGGTGAACCGACCCCGCGCGACCAGTTCGGCATTTACGGAGACTCATCCCTGCTACAGCGCGACCTCGGCTGGAAACCCACGGTAGCGTTGGAAGATGGGCTGGCCGAAATGGCGGCTTGGGTGCGCGAGTTTGGGAACATTTATTAAGGAGTCGCTCGATGCGCGTAATCGTCGGTATTCCTGCCCGAATGGGAGCTTCCCGGTTTCCCGGCAAACCGCTAGCGAAAATCCTCGGCCGGCCGATGGTGGAGCATGTTTACAGACGCAGCTGGCTTGCCCAAAACATTGACGACGTTTTTGTAGCCACTTGCGACGAAGTGATTCGGCAAGCGGTGGAGAACTTTGGCGGCAAAGCCTATATGACCCCGCCGGAAATTGAGCGCCCCGGCTTGCGGGTGGCCGAGGTGTGCCGCCAGCTGCCTCTGGCTGACGACGACATCATCGTAGTAGTACAGGGCGATGAACCGTTGGTACATCCGGGTATGGTCGAGTTGGCGGCGCAAGCATTACTGGATGAACCGCAACTGCAACTGGGCACGCTTGTAGGTGAGGCCACCGAGGCTGAATGGCTCGACCCGGATGAAGTGAAAGTAGTTGCTGACGAGAACCTGGATATTTTGTATATGTCACGCAGCCCGATCCCTTCTAATACTCGCAACCTGGCAGGCCCCCGCCTTAAGCAGGTGGCGATCATGCCTTTCCGCAAAAAATTTCTGTTGGATTTCCAGCAACTGCCGCCGACTCCGCTGGAAATCGCCGAGTCGGTGGAGCTACTGCGGGCCATCGAGCATCGGGTAAAGGTGCGCGCCATTCGGTCGCCGTATCCGAACGTGTCGGTGGATACGGAGGCCGGCCGCCGCGAAGCGGAGGAAGCCATGAAAAGCGACCCCGTTTACCCGCTCTACGCTTCCCGATAGGAGAGGAACATGGCGCCCGATAATCGCGTTAAGGCCCGACTCAAAGCCGGTGAGCCTGTCTTTGGAACCTGGTCAATGCTCGGCTCGCCAGCGGTGGTCAACGTCATTGGACAGGCGGGGATGGATTTTGTCATCCTCGATCTTGAACACGGTCCAATGTCGTTTGAAACGATTGAACAACAAATTTATGCCGTCGAGGCCGCCGGGGCGACTCCGATTGTCCGCCTCGGGGAAGGTAGCGAGCCGACGATCCTGCGGGCACTAGAGACGGGCGCGCAGGCGCTCCTGGTTTCACATATCTCCACTCCTGAAGAGGCGCGGCGCATTGTGCGGGCCTGCAAGTATGCGCCGGAAGGGGAACGCGGGCTGTCTCCGTTCACGCGCAATCACGGCTATTCAGACGCCAATCTTGCCGCCAAGCTCCGCCGCGCCAACGAGCAGATGTTCGTTGGTGTGCTGGTGGAAGGCGACGAGGGCTTGCAAAACCTGGAGGCGATTGCCGCCACGCCGGGCCTCGACCTGATATACCTTGGCATTTACGACATCTCGCAATCCCTGGGAGTGGCGGGCGAGCTAAACCATCCGAAGGTACTGGAACGCTTGCATGAATGTGCCCGTGTCGCCGCCGCCCAGGGCGTGGTTGCCGGATCGGTGGCGCGCGACCGGGATTATCTGCGGCTACTTTTTGAAGCCGGGTTCCACTTTCTCTCTTACCGGGTGGACTGCGCCATTTTGCGCGATGGATTTGAAACGGCCCGCCAGTGGTACGAAGAATTACTGCCGGCGCGGAGTGGGTGACAGTGAAACCAGAGACTTTACGCGTGGGACTCGCCGGGTACGGCACTGTGGGCAAAATCCGTCACCAAGTGGTGGATCAGCATCCGCAACTGCGCGTAACGGCTGTATGTGATCAAGCGTTTGAGAGACCCCTCACTGCGCCGGAAGGGTTTCGGTGCTGGACAAATTACAAGCAACTGCTGGAAGAGCCGCTCGACGTGCTACTGGTCTGTTTGCCCAATTACTTGGCGCCCGAGGTAACGATCGCGGGGCTGGAAAAAGGACTGCACGTTTTCTGCGAGAAGCCGCCGGGGCGCGATCTGGCTGATATTGCCCGCGTCAGGGAGTGCGAACGCCGCCATCCCGGACTGAAGTTAATGTACGGCTTCAACCATCGGTATCACGACTCGGTGCGCGACGCGCTCCGCCTCGTCCAAAGCGGGGAGCTGGGCGAGCTCATCAATATGCGCGGCGTCTACGGCAAGTCCAAAATTATCCGGTTTGACTCGGACTGGCGCACTCAGCGGGCGCTGGCGGGCGGCGGCATCCTGCTCGACCAGGGGATTCACATGGTGGACATGATGCGGCTGTTCGCGGGAGACTTCACTGAAATTTTCAGCATTGTCTCGAATCAATTCTGGCATCACGACGTGGAAGACAACGCCTATGCCCTCATGCGAACGACCACTGGAGTCGTAGCGATGCTACATTCATCGGCGACTCAATGGCGGCACCGGTTTAACCTGGAACTTACCCTGACGCGGGGCGCGATTTTACTCTCCGGTATTCTGAGTAGCACCCGTAGCTATGGCGCAGAAACCATTACGGTCGTATACGCCGGACCGAACGACGCCGGCGATCCGCGTGAACAAATGACACGCTACAACGAAGACCATTCATGGCGCGATGAAATCTTTGAGTTCGCCGACTCTATTTTGAACGACAAACCGATTCTCTACGGCTCCTCTCTGGAAGCATTCAAGACTACACAGCTCGTATATCGGATTTACTGCGCCGATCCTCGCTGGCGAGCACAATACCAGCTGGACGACCGCGTCCCGGAGAGCCTGGCATGAGCGGGTTGCTTGGAGGGCGGACGGCGCTGGTCACGGGCGGCACGCGCGGAATCGGCGCGGCCATCTGCCAATGCCTACAGTCCAACGGCGCAAAGGTCATTCTCACCGGGCGCCGCGTTGAAGCATCGGCCGCGCCGGGCATGAGCTACCATGCCGTTGACTTTGCCGACCGCCCGGCGACTGAGGCCTTTGCGGCGCAAGCGGCAAAATGGAACATAGACATTCTGGTGAACAATGCCGGCATCAACAAAATCGGGCCGTTCGCGGAACTCGACCCGGTGGAGTTTGACCGCATCCAGGAAGTTAACCTGCGGGCGGCATTCCTGCTCTGTCGCGCCGTGCTCCCGGCCATGCAACAAAAGAAGTGGGGACGTATCGTCAATATCGCTTCCATTTTTGGCGTCGTGAGCAAAGAGTTTCGCGCGCCCTATTCGGCCAGCAAGTTTGCCCTGGATGGAATGACGGTAGCGCTGGCCGCCGAAGTGGCCGCCGATGGGATCCTCGCCAACTGCGTCTCCCCAGGGTTCATTGATACGGAGTTGACCCGCACCGTCCTGGGCGAGGCCGGCATCGCTGAGCTAGTCGCCCGCGTCCCTGCCCGGCGACTAGGACAGCCTGAAGAAGTCGCCGCACTCGTAGCCTGGCTAGCCGGGCCGGAGAACACGTTTATCAGCGGACAAAACATCGTTATTGATGGAGGCTTCACCCGTGTCTGAGCCGTTAGTGATTCAGTCGCATCGCGGGCCGTATCGCGTCGAATTTGAACCGGCGGCTCTGTCCCGTCTCAACGCCCTGGTCCCCGCGCGGGCGCATTTCATTGTAGACGCTAAAGTGGCGGCCCTGTACGCCGCCGAATTAAACGCGGTGTTGGCCTCGCCTTCGGTCCTCCTCATCGAAGCCGCCGAGACGAACAAGGCGCTGGATAAATTCCCCGCCTACGTGGAGCACCTGATTGCGTGCGGCGTGCGGCGGGGGCATATCCTCGTCGCCATCGGCGGCGGCATCCTACAGGACATTACCTGTTTTCTGGCGGCGACCCTGCTACGCGGGCTGGAGTGGCATTTTTACCCTACCACGCTACTGGCGCAGGCCGACTCATGTATCGGCTCCAAGAGTTCCATTAATGTAGGCCGGGTGAAAAACGTGATGGGGACGTTCACACCGCCGGCCCATGTCATCATCAGCCCCCGCGTCCTTCGTACCCTGACGGAGGCTGAGCTACGCTCCGGGATCGGAGAAATGCTCAAGGTGCATATCCTTGACGGCCCAGACTCGTTTGACCGAATTGCCGCCGACTATTCGCGCCTAGCGAGCGACGAGGCTCTGCTCATCCATTACGTTCGGCGCTCGCTGGAAATCAAAAAGGCGATTGTCGAGGTGGACGAGTTCGACCAGGGTGTTCGCAACGTGATGAATTACGGCCACAGCTTCGGCCACGCCCTGGAGGCGGCCACCAACTTCGCCGTGCCGCATGGTATTGCCGTAACGATCGGGATGGATTTGGCGAATTACACTGCGCTACGCCTGGGGCGGCTACCTGTCGCGCACTATGCCCGGATGCATCCGACCCTGATTGCCAACACTGTGGGTTTTGAGCAGGTGGAAATCCCGTTCGAAGCGTTTCTGGTGGCGCTCTCGAAGGACAAAAAAAACAACGACGGACAGCTAGGGCTGATTCTTCCGGACGCCGACGCGCGCCCGGCGCGCGGGTTCTACGCCAACGACGAGCAGTTCCAGGCGATTTGCCGGGACTACCTGGCTCACGAAAGGCGGCGCGCTTGAGCGTGAAAGCAGGCCGGGACGCGACTCCGGTGGCGGTTGCCTCACGCTCGTTCTCGCGCCATTCGGTGCTACGCGCCGAGTTGCTGGAACGCTATTCCGTTGTCACTTTCAACGACAGCGGACGCTCACTGGCCGGAGAAGAGTTGATTCGCTTTTTACGCGATCATGTCAAGGCTATCACGGCGCTGGAAACGCTGGACGAGGCCCTCTTCGTTGCCGTGCCGGAATTGCAGGTGGTGAGCAAATACGGCGTCGGCGTGGATATGCTAGACCTGGCGGCGATGGAGCGCCGGGGGATCCGGCTTGGCTGGATCGGCGGCGTCAATCGGCGCTCAGTAGCCGAGCTGGTCATCGCCTACGCTATTTTCCTTCTGCACCGCGCGCCGGAGGCCGGCCGGGAACTACAAGCCGGGCAGTGGCGGCAGCTCATCGGACGCCAACTGTCTGGGCGCACGGTGGGCGTCGTGGGCTGCGGGCACGTCGGCAAGGAAGTGGCAACGCTGGCGCGGGCCTTTGGGTGTGAGGTGCTTGCGCACGACCTCCTGGATTTTCCTGAATTCTACGCAACGCACCAAGTGAGGCCGGTGGGATTGGAAGAGTTGCTCCGCGCCTCCGACGTGGTCACATTGCACCTGCCGCTTGACGCTTCCACGCGCAACCTGTTGAGCGCTGAGCGCTTGGCGTTGCTGAAACCCGAAGCAGTGCTGATCAATACCGCGCGTGGCAATTTGGTGGACGAGGCGGCGCTGAAACAAAGGCTTCAGAACGGGAGTCTGGCCGGGGCGGCCTTGGATGTATTCGCCGTCGAGCCGCCTGACAACCCGGAGCTCCTCCGCCTGCCGAACTTCCTGGCGACGCCGCACATTGGCGGTAGCACGGAAGAAGCCATTCTGGCGATGGGTCGGGCGGCGATTGCCGGGTTAGACATGGCACTGCCGCCGTCACAGATTTCAGACCTAGTTGATTTCCGGAAAGGATGATGGTCATGCAAGAAACTAATCATCACGGCTGTTTACTGTGCGGAGCGAGTTTTGAGCACCAATCCATCAAGAATGAGATTGTCTATGGGGGCTCGCCAGAGCAACATTTTTGGCAGTGCGCCGTATGCGATGTGATCTATCTGTATCCGCCGACGACGGACACGGATGACGCGCATTTTTATGAGAACGAGTTCGACCAGTGGATGGCGAAGCGGTCAGGTGATGACACCTGGACTGCCCCCCAGATCCAGTTCGCGAAAATGCAGAAGCGGGAGCTACCCTTGCGGTTGCCCTGGCTGAAAAAGCTGGCTCGGCCGGGCCTGAAGGTCCTGGAGATCGGCTCCTCCTCGGGCTTTACCCTGGCGGCGTTGAGAGAGCTGGGCTACGATTGCTGCGGCGTCGAACTTAGCCCGGAATACGCGAACTATGCGCGTCAACTCGGTCTGCGTACGTATGCCAACTGGCAGGAATTGAAGGCGGCGCAGGACCACACTTTTGACCTTGTGCTGCATTACTACGTCCTAGAGCATGTGAATCAGCCCCTCGATTTTCTCAAGGAATGTCTGCTCTATCTGGCTCCTGGCGGGCGAATGATGTTCGAGGTACCGAACGGGAATGACCCGCTGACTTCTCTATATCAGATTCCCGCCTTCAATGCCTTTTACTGGTGGCGGGCGCATCACTGGTACTTCACCCCGAAGTCGCTGGGCTACGTCCTCAAGCAACTCGGGCGGCCGTATGAAATCCACCCGGGACAGCGGTATGATCTCTCCAATCACATCCACTGGATGTTAACCGGTCAGCCGGGGGGGATGGGCAAATACAGTCACATCTTTAGCCCGGAGACGGAACGCTCTTACGCCGAGGACCTGAAGCGTAACTGGTTGTGCGATTATCAAATCGCGATCGTCTCCTGACGCGCTAGAAGCGGGACATGGCACAACGGTTGATTTTGGTCCACATCTCGGGCCAGGCGGAGCAGGTTCGCAAAGCGGTTCCATCCGCCAGCCAGGCGACACCCTGGTTGTTCCTGTGTCGCGACTACCCGCAGGGCCTGAGTTGGCAGGAAAGGCTCGGCCCCGGCTTCCGGCGCGTTGAGTTGGGCGAGGCGTTGGCGAATGTGGGTTGGCAGTTGCGCCGGCCCTTCCTTGACCTCATGACGGAGTTGGGAAGACGCCATCAGTCTCTGGCCTGGTGGGCTTCGCGCATCTCCGAGCGGAATACGGCGTTCAGCCCCTTGTTCCTGTATTGCTGTTATCTCCGTCTTGGTTGTGAATCTCTCGCGACCACTCCGGGAACGTTGTGCGTGATCGGGGAGAGCTGGGCGGTGCTGGAGGCGCTGGCGGAAGCCGCACCCCAATACGGCTGCCAGGTCCACTGGGTGACGCGACCGACGCAAAGCCGGCGCCGTCTTTTGCTCCTGGCGAGGATTGTCAGACGCCTGGTGGGTTTCTTGGGGAGGGCACTGAGCCAGCTAGAGATCGGTTATGGCTCTCGGCCTTCACTGAACGGTCGTCCGCATATTCTTTTACGGACCTGGGTGGATGAAGCCTGCTTCGGCGACGACGGTGTTTTCCATGACCGGTATTTACCGGATCTGTGCGGCTGGTTGGAACAGCGCGGCTGGACCGTGACAACGATCCCGGTGCTGTATAACCCACGGCGGCCGAACCGTGCGGCCTGGAAATGGCTGCGGCACAGTTGTCAGCAGTTTCTCAACCCGGGCCAGTATTATCGCCTGAGCGATTATCTCTTTGCCCTGCGCGTCGCATGGCAACAAATGCGCATACCCACTGGCCCGGTGTATTTGGATGGGCTGGATGTAAGCCACCTGTTTAACGAGGCGCGCGAACACCATGCCCTTGATATCGGCTCGGTGGAGGCGATTCTATCCTATCAGTTGCCGCGGCGGCTGGCTGAAGCAGGTTACTCCATCGATGTGTTGATAGACCCTTTCGAAAACATGATTCCCGAAAAGCCGCTAATCCTCGGGTTTCGCCGCTACCTTCCGGCGACTACGCTGGTCGGATTCCAACATGGGGCGCTCTACCCGTTCCTGCTCTGCAATTTCATCACAGCCGGCGAGACGGAGTTTGCGCCTATGCCGGATCGCATCGTGTGCAACGGGGATTTCTTCCGGGAGGTGTTGGTGCGGGAAGGCCTGCCGACCGAACGCGTTGTAACCGGGCCATCGCTTCGATACGGACACCTTTGGCAATTGACCGAAAGGCCGTTGCCGCCGCGCGCCGCGCCGGCGATCGTCTTCGTGCCCCTGCCTTTGATGTTACCCGAAGCCGTGGAATTGATGCTCAAAGTATGCCGAGCGCTCGAAAACCTTCCGGCGCTCCGCGTGTATCTCAAGCCGCATCCCATGTCCTCACTAGAGACGCTGTTAAAGGCGGCGCATTTGGAACGCCTGCCCGCTCATTTCGAGTTTGTCGGCGGGGGAATGGGCGAGTGGTTGGCGCAGGCGCACGTTGCCGTCGGCATGAGTTCCAGCACGGTGTACGAGATCGTCGCCGCCGGGGTGCCCTTGGTGGTCGTGGGGCGCGAAACCGGGCTGGAGTTGAATCCCCTGAGCTGGTATCCCGAATGGCGCCAAGTGTATGTTACGCCGGAAGATATCCGCGCGGAAGTCGCCCGCTGGCTGGACGCTTCACCGGAAGAACTTGAAGCCTACCGCCGCCGGGCTAGACAGATTTTAACCGCCAGCTTCAAGAAAATTAATGACGATACTCTGCAGGTCTTTATTGAAGGCCTGCCGACAAGAGAAGGAAACCTTACATGATCCCTGTTCAACGTCCCTATTTGGGCTCGGAAGAGCTGGAGGCCGTGCGGAAGGTGTTCGACTCCCGCTGGCTGGGCATGGGGTCCACCACCAAGGAATTCGAAGACAAACTGCGTGAGCGCCTTGGCGCCAAGCACGTCATCGCCGTGAACACCGGCACCTCGGCTTTGCACATGGCATTGGCCGCACTTAATCTGCAAGCCGGTGATGAAGTTATCGTTCCCTCGCTCACTTTTGTGGCCTCGGTGCAGGTGATCTTGGCCGTCGGCGCGCGCCCGGTGTTTTGCGATGTCCATGTCGATTCGCTAAACATGGATGTGGCGGACGCGTTCCGGCGCGTGACCGCCCGCACCCGGGCGATTATGCCGGTGCATTACGGCGGCGAGGCGTGCGACATGGACGCACTTTTGCCATTGGCTCGCGAGCATAGGTTGTGGGTTGTGGAAGACGCGGCCCACGCCTTTGGTTCTACTTATAAAGGCCATCAGGTCGGCACGTTAGGCGACGTAACGTGCTTTAGCTTTGACCCCATTAAGAATATCACCTGTGGTGAGGGTGGGGCGGTGGTGACGGAGCATGACGAACTTTATAACCGCATGGTGCCCCAACGGATTCTCGGCATTGACAATGACACCTGGAGCCGCTATCGCAACGAGCGCAACTGGTTCTATGCCGTCACCATGCCAGGCTTCCGTTATCACCTGAGCAATATCAATGCGGCCATTGGCCTGGAGCAACTCAAGCGGTTCGACGTGTTCCGGGCGCGCAAAGTCGAGATCGTCCGCCGCTACGACGAAGCGTTCCAATCCCTTAGCAACCTGGCGCTGCTTAAGCACGATCTCGTCGAAACCTTCCCGTTCTTCTACATCGTGCGCGTCCTGGGTGGCCAGCGCGATACGTTTATGAAGTACATGAAAGAAAAGGGAATCGCCACCGGCGTGCATTACATCCCCAATCACATTCAGCCCTTGTTTGAAAGCAATCGCCAACCTTTGCCTGTCACCGAGCAGGTATTTGAGGAGATG
>Ga0315281_10004284_pt1 | contig 20728 bp, 21 predicted proteins | sample YL17G07_0_MG_FD_204540 | JGI IMG/M metagenome (GOLD analysis project Ga0315281, IMG submission 204540) | Sediment microbial communities from Yellowstone Lake, YNP, Wyoming, USA - YL17G07_0 | ecosystem: Environmental > Aquatic > Freshwater > Lake > Sediment | place: USA: Wyoming | collected...
GTTTCGACGATCTGGACATCGCGCAGGAGTTCGTGCCACCTCTGACCACGGTGCGCACGCCGCGCTACGCGATGGGCAGCACCGCCGCGCGGATGCTGCTGCAGCGGATCCGCGGCGAGACTCCGCCATCGGCTGTCGTCGACGTGGGTTTCGAGATCGTGCCGCGCGCATCGACGCGGCACCCGCCCGCGTGACAACCCGCTAGCCGGACTTCCGGTCCGCGGTCACAGGCCTGCCTTCGCACGCCTTAGCCGGACAGGCGCGGATCGCCATTCCGACCAGTTCAAAGGAACGGTTAGGCTGCCGGCTTGACAAAATTGACGGAGCCACCGCAAGGGTCTTCAAAGTGCGCAACTGATGCGGACCGGCTGCGATCTGAGAAGCGGAGACGCGCGTCTGTGGATTTGATTGACGCAATTGGCAAAGCGTGAGTGCCCGGTTTGGCCGACAAGCCAAGGTCTCCGGCAAACTGGCGAGCGGCGGCTTGAGCTCAGATAGCTGCCTTTCATGATGCCGAAGGTTGGGCGGCCGGATTGGGTCGATTGGGTGAGTTCGCTGTCTCGAGATGCAGACGCTGGCCGGTGTACTGCCTTTTTTGCGTAAGCGCGCATAATGGCCGCGTACCAAGGGAGGGTAATGAACAGTCGCCGCAAGCTGGTCATCGCGCTTGGCGCAGGTGCGCTCGCAGCGCCGTTTCCTTCCTTCGCGCAACAGCAGCGAGTGAAGGTCCATCAGATCGGGTATCTGATCTCCGGTTCTCTTGCTTCCTCGACGAACCGGGTCGAGGCCCTGCGGATGGGCCTGCGGGACCTCGGCTATGTCGAGGGAAGCAACGTTACCATTGCATTTCGATCGGCTGAAACGCCCGAGCGGTTGCCCGAAGTCGCAGCCGACTTGGTCCGCCTGAATGTCGACGTCATCTTCGCGACTTCTTCGACCGAGGTCGAAGCCGCCCGACGAGCGACCAGGACGATCCCTATAGTGTTCGCCACTCATGCCGACCCGGAGGGTGTCGGCCACGTGGTCAGGCTTGCGCGCCCCGGCGGCAACATCACGGGACTGTCAATGCTCCTTACCGAACTCGTGGCCAAGGAACTCGAGATGATGAAGGAGGCCTTGCCCAACATGACGCGGGTCGGCGTGCTGTTGACTGCGACTGCGCCCTCGCACCGTCCCGCCTCGCACGCCGTCGAGGCTGCCGCCCAACAGCTTGGCCTTCAGGTCCTTTCGGTGCCAGTGCGAACACCCGGGGATCTCCATGGGGCGTTCGCCATGATGGCGCGAGAACGTGTGAACGGCTTTCTCGCCGTGGCATCGTCGCTCACGCGCTCGCAGCGCGCGCTTCTCGCTGAGCTCTCGCTGAAGCACTGTCTCGCGGGAATGTTCGGGACGAGTGAGAACGTGGAGGCGGGCGGTCTCATGAGTTATGCGCCGGATCTCGTTGACCTCACCCGGCGTGCCGCTACGTACATCGACAAGATCCTCAAGGGTGTCAAACCAGGCGATCTGCCGGTGGAGCAGGCTTCCAAATACGAACTTGTCATCAATCTCAAGACCGCGAAGGCGCTCGGGATCACGATTCCGCAGTCAATCCTCGTGCGCGCCGACCGAGTAATCGAGTAGGAACGCGAGCGGCTGCTTTAAGGAAACGCGACGGCCGGTGTGGGTCGCTATGTAAACCTCTACATAGCGACCCGTTGCAGACGGTCGCGTTTCTCAATAGCAGACCCTCCCAGCGTAACCTGAATTGCAATCGATCGAGCGCGAGCGTAGCATCCTCTGAACGCATTACTTAGCCGAGCTGATTCGGCGCCAGACCGTCGTCGTCGGCTAGCCGCGCGTAAAGAACAGGATCGGATTTTCCGTCGCCCCCCCATTGGCGCTCGAAAGTGAATATTGACACCGCCCGGATGCATCGCCTGACGCTGCGCTTCGCCGATGCGGGCCTGGAGGCGTCGTTTGCCGAGGAACAGGCGCTCAAGGCGCAGCGGCACTTGCGCATGGTGGTGCCGTGGTCAGCCGGAATCATGCTGGCAATGTGGGCACTCGCAGGAGTGGCACTTCCCTACATTCCCGACGCCCATGCGCGCATTGCCGTGCCGGTGGTTGCGGCGCTGGGCACCTTAGCGCTGGGCTATGCGCTTTCCAGTACGCCGCTCTTCTTGCGCTTTCAGCAGATCTTCGTAATGATCTTTATGTGTATCGTGAGCGCCGCTGCTATCGGCTTTGCGTTGATCACGCCGAGTACCACGTTCCTTCCTATCTGTTACTTGCTTGTGATCATCAACACATTCAGCACATATACAAATGCCCGGCTTCGCTTCCCTGTTGCCGTCGGCAGCGCGGGGCTCACCGCGCTGATGTACCTCGGCTATCTCGGCGCAACCGGCATATTGACGGGCAGTATCTTTTGGAACAATGCCTTTGCGCTCGGCGTGGTCAATGCATTTGGCATGCTCGTGTGCTATCAGTTGGACCTGCTCGTACGCCGGGAGTACGTGGCCATGCGCGACCTACGGCTCGCGCAATCGGAACTGCGCCGCGCGCGCGATCTGGCAGTGGCAGCGACGCTGGCGAAGAGCCAGTTTATGGCGAACATGAGCCACGAATTGCGCACGCCGCTGAATGCGATCAACGGTTTCTCGGAGGTGTTGCTCGAGCGCATGTTCGGCGAACTCAACGAGAAGCAGGAGGACTACCTGAAAGACATCCACTCCTCCGGCCAGCACCTGCTCTCGCTGATCAACGACATTCTCGACCTATCCAAGGTCGAAGCGGGGCGGATGCAACTCGACGTGGCGACCTTCCATCTTCCTTCGGCGATCGACAATGCGTTGAACCTGATCAAAGAGCGAGCGGGACGACATGGCATAGCGCTTGAACGCAACATCGATGTGACGCTTGGCGAATTCAGGGGCGACGAGCGCAAATTCAAGCAGATCATGCTGAATCTGCTGTCCAACGCAATAAAATTTACTCCCGATGGAGGAAAAATCGCGGTGAGCGCGTGCATGCAGGGCACACAGGTGCAAGTGGCGGTTTCGGACACGGGCGCCGGCATTTCGCTGGAGGATCTGCCTCTAATGTTCGAAGAATTCCGCCAGGTCGGAACAGATCAAGCCCGCAAGGCCGAAGGTACCGGCCTCGGGCTCGCGCTCAGCAAGCGCTTCAGCGAATTGCATGGCGGCTCGATCCGCGTGGAGAGCGTCCTGGGCAAGGGCTCTACCTTTACCTTCACGCTTGCAGAGCAAGACTTGAGCGGAACAAATCGCTAGCGTCTGTTTTAGAGCAAACGCACCGGCGTCCGGTCTGGAACGCTATGTAAACCTCTACATAGCGGCCACAAGCAGCCACTCGCAGGGCCCTCCTATTCGATCACCCGGTCGGCGCGCGGCAACAGCTCCTGTGGCATCTTTAGGCCGAGCGCACTGGCAGTTTTCATATTCACGACGAATTCGACCTGAGTCGGTTGCTCGAACGGCAAATCGGCCGGTTTGGCGCCCTTAAGAATCCGGTCGACGAAGTAGGCCGCACGGCGGAACTGGACCGTAAAATTGGGGCCGTAGCTCATCAGCGCTCCCTCATCGGCAAAACGCGCGAGCGCGAGTTCAACCTCTTCGAGCGTTTTAACTTCGACAATGCGCGCGTCGAGCGAATGGCTTTTCGCAATGCGCCAGCGCTGTGCCAAGGACCAGGCTACCTGCCGTCGCAAGGAAGGCGCGTCGCCTCATTCGATTTCCCCATTCTTGATGACGGAACTTATGCTGGAATCAGCGGGCGGATCGCGGCGTCAATGCCAGATGGCGATCAGTCTACGCTTGAAGGGCAGCTTTCAGGAACTGTGAGAGGCAGCTCAGGGTCGCAGGATTAATACGTTCTTTCAAGCAAACGGAAACTGCCATGCGTCCCTGCCGCATGCACTCGCAGGAGTATCATCAAAACTTTCCTCAAGGAAATTCCAGGATGAATCCGAGCGCACTGCTTGGCGGATGCTTGCTGTTGGCGGCGAGCATGGTCGCGGTCGCCTCGCCATCTGAGGGGGGAGCAGAAGCAAGGCACGCGCCGTCATGCGGCGAATGGGTTGTGCATCGCGAGAAATCGGACACGCTCGCATTGAGCAACGCGTCCTGGCTGCTGGGCTATCTGTCCGGCCTGGCGGTCAGTAGCGGCAAGGACTACCTTTCCGGAACCGAGAATTCGTCGATCTACAAGTGGATGGACAGCTACTGCCGGGCGAATCCGATTAGGGACGTGGGCAGCGGCGGCAATGCGCTGGCCGCCGAGTTGGCGAGGAAGAAGGGAACGCCGAAATGAGCCGGGCTTTCGCATTTCTGGCGGGCTGCCTGCTCTCATTGAACCTCTTCGCCTCCGCCATAGAGATCAAGGGCTCGCGTTCATGCACCAAATGGATGGCGGAAAAGCGCCTGGCAAACAGCGCGAAGGAAATGAACAAAATTCCCGTGCTTATCACCAAGAGCTGGTTCCTGGGTTATCTCTCCGGCCGAGCCGACGCGTCGGGCAGGAACTTCCTCAAAGGCACTGACAGCGAATCGATCTTTCTGTGGCTGGACAACTATTGTCACGCCAACCCGGACAAGGACCTCGACCAGGGCGGCATCGATCTGGCTCGCGAGTTGATGCAGTTGAAAGGGATAAGGCCATAGTCGCGGCGATAGGTGATTGGCCGGTCTGCAAATACGAACTTGGCCGAGCCGCAAATATTGACCTTTCCAAAATACGCGACATCGTTCGCCACACCATTGTCATTCCGAGCGCAGCGAGGAATCTGCTGTTTTCACATCCAAAAGCAGATTCCTCGGGCTTTGCCCTCGAAATGACACTATCGATTCAGGTCTGTCACCTGTTACGGAAAGCTCAATAGTAAGCCTACCGCCGGCGGCGGGTTTCAAATAGCCGGGGGATAAAGTTGCAATCAGCCGGACCTCAATTCGGCAATCGGACGCTTCGATAGCCGGCAATGAAAACCATCAGGGTCAGATTCGCCGTGTTTCCTCGGCCCAGTTCTCAATCTTGAGTGCCTTCACTTTCTGAAAATGTTTGCGCTTGTTGGTGACCAGCGTGGCTTTGAGCGCCAGCGCGTGACCCGCAATCATGGTGTCGAAGACGCCGATGGGCGAGCCATCGCGTTCCAGCTTTGCCCGCAATTCCGCGAAGCGATCGGCTGCCGCCGCATCCCAGGACACGACCGTGACGCGGTCGAGAAATGCGTGCACCCGCCGCGACAGGGCGCGTGTCGGTGCCGACACCGCCTACCAGAACGCCAGGCAGAACTCCGACAAGCAGAACGCGCGCATCGAGCACGACAAGGCCCTGGCGCGGGTGATGACGGCGGTGCTCAAGGACGACACCGAGTTGTTCAGGCAGTTCAGCGACAACGAAGGCTTCAAGAAGTGGCTGACGGACACGGTGTTCGCGCTGACCTACGACAAGTCCGGCAATTCCGCGCGGCCAGGCTGAGGCGAAATCTCATTTCATTTGGCCGGCGGAAGCGAGGCGGGGAGGGTGCCTTCGTCCCCCCCGGCACCCTCCCGCGTTGCTTCTTAAGCGCCGGGTGGCCGGTAGCCGGCGCCGCCCGCTTTTTTCAGCGCTTTGACGGCTTCGGCAGTCGTCATCAGCGGCGTCGTCTTCACCGCCCGCAGCTTCCCGCCCTGCGAGATCGCAAATGCGAATGCCGCGGCGCTCACGTTATCGGGCATCTGCGATATGCCGACGACGTCGTAATCACCGAAACAGAACCACATGCCCTCGAGCTTGCCGCCCAGCTTCTCGACCACCGGGCCGATCGCGGCGGCGCGGTCTTCCGGTTTTTTCACCATCGCGGCAATCGCCTCGGCGGTATACGCTGCTTGCAACATGTAATAAGCCATGAATCCTCCTGGTCCGTAGGAAAGAAATAATCCGGCGCCTCGCTGTTCAAGGCGTGGATTCCGCGTGCGGGAGGCAAATCGGGCGTGCCGAGAAAAGCGGCCCCGCAGGCCGAAGGTGAAAGGGGAGTCCAGCCGGAGGGCTGGCGCTGCACTGCATGGCAGTCAGGCGAGCGCGCGGTGCTCTCGATCGGCCATGAGCCGGCGGCCCCGCGTCGCTTGCCATGTTCTCCCCAAGCGGCTTCACACTACGCTTTGCGAGGGCGCAAGGCAATTTCGCCATTGCAACCTTGTTCGGTGCGTTGGACTGCGGGCTTAGGCTATCGGCCGGAGAGCCAGTATTGACGCGGCTTGCCGGGCATTCGTGCCCGGGCGGCGTGGTGCGGGCGGTTCTGGCCGGGCGGGTCTTCCGTCAGGCGGCTGATACCGGCGTTACCGCTTTCCGACGACCTTGACCGCGATGTCCTGCAGCTTCTTCGGCTGGATGATATGGCCGTTGAGGCCGGCTTCCTTCAACGTGCCGCCATAGGCGACGCTCAATAGCTAGCCGCAAAGGACCACCGGAAATTGGGGCTCCCCGGCGCAGCGATCTCACACCTCTCCGGCGCCTTGCGGCATCGTGAAATTGTCTTTGCGCGATTCTTCTACCTGATGGTAACATAGTTACTTATCGGTAACATAGCTCGGCCCCGGGGGAGCAAGCATGGCATCAACTGACAAGCCCAAAGCGATCGCGAAGCTGAACAGTACCTACCCGCTGAGGGCGACGGTCGACGCGTGCTACAAGAATAGCGTCGAAGCGGTGGCCGAAGGCAAGCCCGTCGTTTGGGCGATGGGCAATTGGTGGCAGGGGGCGCCTGTGCTGAAGGCCATGGACATCGAGGTCGTGTACCCGGAGAACTACGGCGCCATCTGTGCAGCAATGGGCGTGGCGCCCACCTTTCTGGAGCAGGCCGACTCGGCGGGCTTTCCCACCCACCTCTGCGGGTACGCCCGAACCAACTACGGTTATACCCATCGAATGATGCGGGAGCTCGATGGCCAGATCCCGCCCGAGGCTCCGCTCGGAGGCATGCCGAAACCTATTCTCTTGCTATCGTCGTCCATGGCCTGTGATGCCAGGTACAAGTGGTTCCAGGGCCTGGGGCGCTACCTGGACGCGCCGCTCTTCAACCTGGAGATGCCCATACCCGGAGTGTCGGAGTTCTTCCATGAGGGCATGTACGAGAACTCGGTGCACTTGGCTTCTGAAAACGTGAGGCGCCTGATTGCGTTTGTGGAGCAAGTCGTGGGGCGGCGTCTCGACATGGACCGTTTGGCGGAGGTCGTCGACGACATGATCGAGATGAACAGGGTTTGGCACGAAGTCAACGAGCTCAGGATGGCGCGGCCCTGTCCTATGCACTCGAGGCACTTTTGGGCATGTATGCCGCCGGCGGGGTTCTTGCTTGGCGACATCAAGCAGGTGACTTCTTACTACAGGGATCTTTATACAGAAGTTCAGGGCATGGTGCAGACGGGGAAGGGCGCTGTCGCAGAGGAAAAGTATCGAGTCGGTTTTGCCGAGTTGCCACCGTGGCACAGCTTGGGGTTCTTTGACTCCCTTGCGGAACGAGGGTGGAATTTCGTCATGGAGAGCTGGGCCTATCATCCGCCATTGCCACTCGATTTGAGCGGCACGAAAGATCCTGTGGAGAAGATCGCTAAACACGCAATCCAATTCAATACTGGATACTATAAGGATGCGTTAGCGAATGGCAGTGAAGTCGGATACATGGGTTACCCGTATGTCTATTGGGCAAGGAAATTCAAGTTCGACGGGATGTTTCTTCATCCCCTGGTGACGTGCAGAAGCGCTTCCACCCACCTCGGGTACGTTCGCGAAACGCTCGCCAAGAAACTAAAGGTCCCATCGCTCTGGATTGAAGGAGACATTGTCGACTCCTCGTTGTTCGATGCACACGACGCTCTGCAAAAGGCAGAGGCATTCGAGGAGATCATGGATCATTACAGGGACGAAAGGCGAAAAGAAGGGTTCGACTGGTAACTCATGACTGCGGCAAGAGGGATATCGACTATGGCACACAGCGGGCTAGCGAGGGCGAGGGCAATTCTAAAGGACCGGCGAGCCAGGATAGATGAACTCAAGCACCAAGGCAGCAAGATCATCGGCTATCTTTCCATCCACGTACCTTTGGAGATCATTTCCGGTCTCGACATGATCCCGTTTCGCATCATCGGAGACATCAGAGAGCCCGTTACGGAAGCCGACAAGGGGCTGCCGGCGGCTTTTTGCCCGTACATGAGGAGCGTCCTCGATCTGGCCATCAAGGAAAAATTCAGTTTCCTGGATGGCTTTGCCATGAATCACACTTGCGATGCTCAGGAAAAGACGGTCAGAGTTCTGACGAGCTTCGTCAAATTCCCCTTCACCCATTTCATCGACATGCCGTCAACGGTCAACGACTATGCGGTCGATTTCTACAGGACGGAATTGGCCGATTTCCAACATTGCCTGGAGGAGTTTGCGGGCAAAAAGCTTGATGACGACCGCCTCGACGCGATGATTTCGATCTACAACGAACAGCGGGCTCTGGTGAGGAGACTGTACGCTCTGAAACGGCCGGATCCGCCCATGCTTTCGGGCGGGGAAACGCTGGAGGTGATCATGGCTATCCAGAGTCTTCCGGTGCAGGAGGGCAACGTTCTCCTCCGCGAGGTCATCGCCGAGGTGGAAGAGCGGCGTCAGGGCGGACCCGAAAAAAGCGTCAGGATCCTGGTCTGGGGCAGCGTCATCGACGACCCCGTGCTCCTCGACGCGATCGAATCGAGCGGCGCCAACGTCGTGATCGACGACCTGGATGAGGGCACGAAACCATACTGGAGCGATGTGGCGGCCGGCGGCAATCCCCTGCACCGCCTGGCGCAGAGGTATCTGACCGGAATCTACGCCGCCAGAACATTTCGTGACACCGGGGACGGTGCGCGCAAGAAAGACAACTTCAAAGACCTCAGCGCCAGATATGGTTACCTCAAGAGCATGGTGGAGGAGTGGAAAGTCGACGGGGTTCTGCTTCAGGCATTGCGCTATTGCGATCCCCACGGCTATGAGATCGTCGATATGATGGACTACTTTCACTTTCTGAACGTGCCGGCCATTTATGTGGAACATACCTATTCGGAGGGCGGCCTGGCGCAAATCAAGACAAGGATCGAGGGGTTCGTGGAGACCCTCGAGTGATTCCATCGTGGCAGATGGCCCGCGAAAGCGTTAGCGATGAAGGCGCGGGCACGGACGGCAGATCGGCCGGGTAGGCTTCGAGGAGGGATGATGTACTTTGCGGGGCTTGATATCGGCTCGACCATGACCAAGGCCGTCATCATCGATGGCGATGAGCGGCTCATCGGCAAGCTCGTCGTCCAGACGGGCCCCGAGCATCGGAGATTGGCAAACAAAGTCATGGTCGACCTGTTGGCACAGGCGGGGTTGGCCTTGTCCGAGGTCTCGTACTTGGTCGCCACGGGATACGGTAGGGTGAACGTTCCCTTCGCCGACGCCCAGACGACCGAACTCACCTGCCACGCCAAGGGGGTCCATCACTTGTTTCCCTCGGCAGCCACCGCCATCGACGTGGGCGGCCAGGATGCCAAGGGGCTGCGCATCAAGGGAGGACGGATGGTCAACTTCGTCATGAACGACAAGTGCGCGGCGGGTACGGGACGGTTTCTGGAGGTCTTGGCCGAAAGCATGAACCTGCGTCTGGACGAATTGGGGCCGACTTCCTTGCGGGCGACCAGGTCCATGCCCGTCGGTATTACCTGCACCATCTTCGCCCAGCAGGAGATCGTCTCTCAGTTATGCGCCGGAATTCCCGTCGAGGAAATCATCGCCGGCGTGCATGATGCCATCGCGACCCGAATCGTGCGGATGACCCGATTGATCGGGATCGAACCTGACGTCGTTCTGACCGGAGGCGTTGCCAAGAACATGGGCTTCGTCAAAGCAGTCGAGAAGCACCTGGGCCGCAGTCTCCTGATCCCGGAAGACAGTTTCATTACGGGGGCCCTGGGGGCTGCACTCGTTGCCAGGGCGAAGTTCTCGAAGGAATCGAAGGCGGGTACGTACCGGAAAAAGGATCGGGTTCTCCGTGAAGCAACGTTTTTCATCTGACGAGGCATGAGATGGCATGGCACGTCGGCGTTGACATCGGTTCGTACACCTGCAAAGGCGCGCTCACCAAGGATGGGGCACTCGCGGACTTCGTCATCCTGACTTCAGGGACTGACTACTCACGGACCGCCCGACAAATCCTGGAGACTCTGCTTTCCCGGAACCATCTATCCCGCGGGGACCTCGGTTCCGTCGCGGCTACCGGAAACGGTGCGAAGAGGGCGGATTTTGCCGACGCCTTCGTAACCGATATCATTTGCTCCGCACGCGGGATCAACATTCTCGCGCCGTCGGTTCGCACCCTGATCGACGTCGGCTCCCAATCGACCCAGGTGATCTGGGTGGACGAGATCGGCCGGATCGCACACTTCGCGTTGAACGAAAAATGCGCCACGGGCAGCGGGAGATTCCTCCAGGTCGTGGCGAATATCCTGAGGGTCCGGCTCGAAGAGGTCGGTCCCTTGTCACTCACATCGCACAATCCGGTGACCTTCACCACGGGCTGCGCCGTATTCGGCGAGTCGGAGGCCATCACGCGGGTCAGCGATGGCGTGCCCAAGGAGGACATCCTTGCGGGAGTGCACAAGTCGCTGGCGCAGAAGATCGGCAGTCTAACCCGGGGCCGGGGTCTCGACAGCGACTGTGCTGTCTGCGGCGGAGGGGCCCTCGACAGCGGACTCCTCCGGAGCCTCGAGAAGAACCTGGCCACGAAGCTCTATGTGCCGCAAAACCCGCAGATCGTCACCGCCCTGGGGGCCGCCCGCTACGCCGCGTCAAGTCTGGTGGCTGAGCCCAACTGACGCTGCCATTGCGGCTCGATACTCGTTCTCCAGCTTTAGTGCGATTTCGGAAACCGGGGCGATCCGATCGACCAGTGTTAGCCCTTGGCGCTTGCGTCGGGCGCTCCGTGGGCTGTTGTTCGTCCCCCGCTCCGTGGTTAACTGCTTTTCCAGGCTGATTCAAGCGCCCACAAAGCCGGCAAGACGCTGGCGGATGATGCGTTCCGCGTCTTCCATGATGCGGTCAATCAGTTCCTTGACGGTCGGGATGTCGTGGATCAGTCCCGCCACCATGCCACACGACCACACGCCGGCTTCCATCTCGCCCTGTTGCATGATCCGTGGATAGACACCGGCCACTTCCTCGATGATGTCCTCGAATTTGAGATTCGCTCCCAACGTCCGCTCTTTTTCGAGCAGGCGATCGACGGCGTTGTTGCGCAGCACGCGCTCGGTATTTCGCAGCGGGCGCATCACCAGACGGGTGTCCAGTTCACTGGCGGCCACGATAGCCTGTTTGACGTTTTCATGCACCGGCGCTTCCTTGGTTGCGATGAAGCGCGTACCCATGTTCATGCCTTCTGCGCCGAGTGCAAGCGCCGCGACAAGTGAGCGGCCATCGGCCATGCCGCCGGAAGCAACGAAGGGGATTTTGAGCGTTTCCGCCGCACGCGGAAGCAGGATGAAGTTTGGCACGTCGTCCTCGCCGGGATGGCCGCCGCACTCGAAGCCGTCGACGCTTACCGCGTCGCAGCCGATGGATTCAGCTTTCAGCGCATGGCGCACCGATGTGCACTTGTGAATGACTTTGATCCCCGCGTCACGCAGAGCGGGCAGCCATTTCTGCGGGTTGTTTCCCGCGGTTTCGACGGCTTTGATGCCGCCGTCGATGATTGCCCGGATGTATCCAGGATAGTCGAACGAACTGACGCTCGGCAGAAAACTGAGGTTCACGCCGAAAGGTTTGTCAGTCATCTCACGGCAGCGGCGGATCTCATGCGCGAGGGCCTCCGGCGTGGGTAGCGTCAGGGCTGTGATAATTCCCAGTCCGCCGGCATTCGATACCGCCGCTGCCAATTCGGCGAAACCGACAAAGTGCATCCCGCCTTGGATGATGGGGTGCCGAATGCCGAACAATTCTGTGATTTTAGTCTTCATGGTGGAGTGATCCTTTAAATGCACGTGCGACCCCAACCGTGCGCCCCAAACAACGCGAACCGAGGCATCCGGTTGCGTGTCGTCAAGTTTGTGGGCTGACCTTATCTAGCGCGGCCATTGCGGCTTGATACTCGTTCTCCAGCTTCAGGACAATTTTGGAAACCGGCGCGATGTGATCGACCAGCGTCACCCCTTGCCCGGCCGCCCATATGTCTTTCCACCGTTTATCCTGAAGCTTTGGATCGAGATGCTTGCTGATATCGCCCGGCGCATGGGTTGCAAGGCTGTCTGGATCAATGCCCGCGGCAACGATGCTTGGACGAAGGAGGTTGGCGTACAGCCCGGTGACTGCGTTGGTGCGGAGCACGTCGTCCATAGTGCTGTCGACGACCATTTGGCGGTAGCGGCCCTGCGCCATGCTTTCCGTAGCAACAATAAAGCCGGTGCCGATATAGGCGACATCGGCGCCAAGAACACGTGTTGCCAGGATGGAGCTACCGTCAGCAATGCATCCTGCAAGGGCGATAATGCCGCCATAAAAACGCCGAACAGCGCGGACAAAGGCGAACGGATTGGCAGAGCCTTCCTGTCCCCCGGCGCCGGAAGTCAGCAGGACAAGGCCATCGACCCCGGCGCTGACGGCCCGCTCGGCGTGGCGAAGGCTGGCGACGTCGCAAATTACCCGTCCGCCATATGCATGTACCGCCTCGATCACGGGATCCGGTGCACCAACGCTCGCAATCACCAGCGGTACCCGATGCCTGACCACGACGCTCAAGTCGTCCTGAAGGCGCGGGTTGGACTTATGCACGACGAGATTCACGGCCCAAGGTGGGCTCCACGGCGACGGTGGCAGGTTCGCAATTCTGCTCGAGATATCCGTCAACCAACGGTCCAGCTCCTCCGTAGAGCGACAATTGGGCGTGGGGAAGCTGCCTACGATCCCCGCCCGGTGTGCGGCTACCACGATATCCGGCCCTGACACGAGAAACATCGGCGCCGCGATGACGGGCAGACGAAGCTGACCCAGGAACGAAGAAGCCGCACGCGGCGGCGGCGCCTGACTGGCGTCGGTCATTTCAATCTGTCGCTCTATCTATCCGCGATCTTGCCGCGCGGCCTGGTCGCGGCGGCGACTGTCCAGTGGTCCGGTGCGCGGACGCCCTTCAGCCCGTTTTCGAACAAAGCCAGTTGCGCCTCCGCAATTTCTTCCGGTCCGAGTGGTCCATCGGCGCGGTACCAGTACGGGATGAGGTGCATTGCGCCGAACAAGGTAAATGCCGCCATCTTCGGATCGCAGGGCGCGATGGAGCCGTCCCGGATACCTTCGCCGATCATGCCGCGCACGGCCCGGTCGATGCGGCGATATGCGGGCAGCATCTTGTTACGGCTCTCTTGTTGCAGAGGTGCCAGGCCGGAGATCACCATACATTTTCCGAACTCCTCCGTCATGGTCAGGACGTAGTAGCGCACGAACAGTCGCAGCTTGTCGAGCCCGGTCTTGCCTTCGCGGCTTGCCTTGGCCTTGGTGATGGCCGGATCGATCTGCTGCATCCCGACGTTCAGGATTTGCACCAGGATATCGTCCTTGCTCTTGACGTAGTAATACAGCGACGGTTTGGTGACCTTGAGCTCGCGGGCGAGCTGATCGAGCGAGGTGCCGTAGTAGCCGCGCTGGTTGAACATGCGCGCGGCGGCGCGCAGGATGGCGAGCCGCTTGAGGGCGAACTGCTCGCCGGAGTCCTGTACTTCGAATCCCCAGCGTTGCCCGCGATCGCTTTTCTTTTCCAATGTGTACTCCGTATTTTGGCCTGTTGTCAGACCCTTGTAGTTTAGCGCATTATTGAGAGAATAGTAACAAATTATACCAAAGAGTTGACAAGAATACTTACTGGTCGGTAACATTCGGGCGAAGGAGGAGTTTCCGCCATGACGCAAGACGTGTTGTTGTTTGAAACCCTGGGCCCGGTTGGGCGCCTGACCCTGAATCGCCCCAAGGCAATGAATGCCCTGAACCTGGCTATCATGGCCGAACTGGAGCGCTGCCTGGGCGAGATCGCGAGTAACGACGAGATCCGTGTCGTGGTACTCACCGGCAATGGCCCCGCGTTCTGTGCCGGTGCCGATCTGAAGGAAGTGCTGGCGGGTGCCGCGCTTCGGCCAGGAGAACCTGATTTTCTGGATCGCGCAAATAGGGTGTTCGGCGCGCTGCGCGACTTTCCCAAACCCGTCATTGCTGCGTTGAACGGCGTGACCATGGCGGGCGGCTTGGAGCTGGCGATGTGCGCCGACGTGGTGGTCGCAACCGAGAGTGCCGCGATTGCCGATGCGCACGCCAATTTTGGCGTCTATCCGGGTGCCGGCGGCGCGGCAATTCTGCCGCGGCTGATTCCTCTAAATATGGCAATGTACCTGCTGTTTACCGGCAAGTCGCTGTCGGCCGCCGAAATGAAGGCCTGCGGCCTGGTGTGCGAGGTTCATCCAGACGAAGGTTTCGCCGATGCCGTTCTGGCGCTGGCCAAACATATTGCCAAGAAGAGTCCGGTTGCCCTGCGTCGCATGAAAGAAGTGGCGCGCGCGTCGGCCGACAAAACGCGTGACGACGCGCTGTTGCACGAACAGGTGATGCTGCGCCAGCATATGCGCAGCTTCGACTTTCATGAGGGATTACAGGCTTTTTCCGAGAAGCGGGCGCCGCAGTTCCAGGGCCGTTGAACTCAAACACTAAATAGGAGATCCGCGATGAAAGATATCTACATAGTCGGCGTTGGCATGACGCCGTTTGGCCGCTTGCTCGACCGGACGGCATATGACATGGTGGGCGAAGCGGTAGGACTGGCGCTGAAAGATGCCGGGTGCGGCACGGCGGATATTGGTTCTGCCTTCTACGCCTCGGTGACCACTGGCTTTCTCCAGGGCCAGACGTCGATCCCGGGCCCGATTGCCATGCGCCGCCTTGGCATCGAAGGCATACCGGTGTTCACCGTCGAGAACGCCTGCGCCTCCGGCTCATCGGCTTTCAATCTGGCGACCCTGGCACTGCGGGCCGGTAGCTGTGACATCGCGCTGGCCGTAGGTGCGGAAAAAATGAACATTCCCGACAAGGCGAAGATGTTCGCCGCGTTCGATGGCGGCTGGGACGTGTCCACGGTGGAACAAAACAAAGCCAAGCTGCTGGCGATGGGTGAGGGTGTGGTGCCACCGCCGGGCACCGTGTCGCAAAAGCCTTACAGCGTGTTTATGGACGTGTACGCGGCGCTCTGCCGCTATCACATGAAAGCCCATGGCACCACGCAGCGGCAATTGGCCGCGGTGGCGGCCAAGAATCATCAGCATTCGGTTCACAACCCGCTGTCGCAGTTCCGCGACGCGTGCAGCATCGATCAGGTCCTGGCTTCGCCGCCAATCTGCTACCCGCTCACGCTGCTGATGTGTTCGCCGATCAGCGACGGCGCTGCCGCCACCGTGCTGTGCAACGCTGAAGGATTGAAGCGCTTGAATGGGGCCGGAGGGCGCGCGGTCCGCGTGCTGGCCACCATCGTGCAAACCGGGTCGACACGCAGCGTCGATGAGCCGCAAAAGATTGTCGCCCATCTTGCCGCCAAGAAGGCTTACGAGCAGGCCGGCGTGGCACCGGGCGATGTCGGCGTGGCGGAGGTGCATGACGCCACGGCCATGGGTGAAATCCTGAACGTGGAATCGCTGATGCTGGTGCCTGTTGGCGAAGGCGGCCCGGCTGCCGAGCGCGGCGATTTCACCATCGGCGGGCGCCTGCCGGTTAATCCCTCCGGCGGCCTGGAATCCAAGGGACATCCGATCGGAGCGACCGGTCTGGGCCAAGTCCACGAGTTGGTGACACAGTTGCGCGGCGAGGCCGGCAAGCGCCAGGTCAACAACGTACGCATCGCCATCCAGGAAAACGGCGGCGGCCTCTATGGCATCGAAGAAGCCGTGGTGGCTGTCAATATTCTGGCGAAAAAGTAAATCGCGGAGAGAGAAATGGGGTACGTATTCAGAACGGAAGAGCAGCAAAAAGCCGTCGATGGACTAAAGCGCTTTCTTGATGACAAGGTCGACCCGGTGTTTCGCAGGGAATATCGCGACGACGTACTGGTGCCGAAGGAGAAAATGCGCGAGCTCACGAAAGAGCTGACCCAGTTCGGCCTGGTCTCGGGCGTCGTCAGCGAAGCCAACGGTGGCATGGGCATCGACTTTCTTACCCTGACCATGCTGTTCGAGGAGGTCGCCGCCTGTTCGATCGACATGGCGACGGTGGTGCTGATCAACACCTTCAGCGCGAAAATGATCGCGGAACTGGCTCCGGCACATGTTTGCGAGCGTTATTTGCCGGGCTTGATCAGCGGCGAGCTGTTCTGCAGCATGGCTTTCTCTGAGCCGGATGTAGGCTCTAACGTGATGGAGATTAAAGCGCGGGGGCGCCGCGATGGCGATCACTATGTCCTCAGCGGCGAGAAGACCTGGATCAGCAATGGTTCGTACTCCGATCTTCTGATCTGTACCGTCCGCACCAGTGACGATCCGCGCCGCGGTCTGTCGCACTTCGTGCTCGACCGCAAAGATCATCCGTACGAAGTCCGCGAAATTCGCAAGATTGCCAGTAACGGTCAATCAACGGCGCAGATCTTCCTCGACGACGTGCGTGTTCCGGCCACGAACATGATCGGCAAAGAGGGCGATGCGCTGAGAAACACGCTGGCGATCTTTGAGCGCTCACGCGTATTTGTCGCGGCACAGGGCTTGGGTATTGCTCGTCGCGCGCTGGAAGAAGCGGTGAGCTATGCCAAGGTCCGCCGCCAGCACGGCAAGGTGATCGCCGGTCACCAGTTGATCTCCGCGATGCTGGCCGAAATGGCGACCAACGTCGACGCCTCCCGCCTGCTGACCTATCGCGCCGCTTCAATGATCGAGGCCGGTGTACCGGCCGAGATGGAAGCGGCGATGGCCAAATACTTCGCCTGCGAGGCGGCGGTCACGATTGCCCGACAGGCGGTACAGATCCATGGTGGCAATGGTCTGACCAAGGAATTCCTGGTCGAGAGGCTGGTGCGTGAAGCCATCGTCGTGCCGATTCCTGAGGGGACGACGCAGATTCAGCAGCTGATCATCGGTCGCGCGCTGACCGGGGTTGGCGCGTTCTGACATCCATCAATTTCCAAAATTCACATTTCAAAGGACAGCTCATGCGCATTCAAGACAAAGTCATCGTCATTACCGGTGGCGCTTCCGGTCTCGGACTGGCAACCGCTCACTACATGGTGCAGGAAAAAGGCGCCCGCGTCGCCATTTTCGATTTGAACGTTGAGGCCGGCGGCAAAGCCGTTGCGGACATCGGAGCTGAACACGCGATGTTCGCGCACGCCGACGTCAGCAACGAGGAGTCGGTACAGAAGGCGGTCGATGCGGTGATGGCCCGCTTCGGCGCCATTCACGTCTGCATCAACGGCGCCGCCCTGCCCACACCGTTCAAGGTACTCGGCAAGGAAGGCAAGGCGGCGCCACTGGCCAGGTTTGCGCAGGTCACCGCTGTCAACGTAAACGGCGTGTTCAACGTCATGTCCAAGTGCGCCGAGCAGATGGCCAAGAATGAGCCGGAGGCAGGTGAGGAGCGCGGTGTCGTGATCAATGTGTCGTCCGGCGCCGCCTACGAGGGGCAGATCGGGCAGTGCGCCTACGCTAGTTCCAAGGCCGCGATCATCGGCATGAACATGCCGGCGGCACGCGAGCTTGGCGCCATCGGCGTGCGCGTCAACGCCATCGCTCCGGGCTTGTTTTTGACCACCATGGTGGCGGGGCTGGGTGAAAAAGTGCTGACCTCCCTGAAGGAACAAATGGAGGCGCCCAAGCGCCTGGGCGACCTGCGCGAGTTTGCCCATTGCTGTGCTTTTATCATCGAAAACGCTTACCTCAATGCGGAAACCATTCGCCTCGACGCAGCTTCACGGATGCGGGCAAGGTGAGCATGGATCGTTTCTCCAAACGGAAAGGCCGGTAACGCACATGAGCGTGCTCGCGGGTGTGAAGGTGCTCGAGATTGAAGGCATCGGCCCAGGACCTTTCTGCGCGATGCTGCTTGCCGACCTCGGGGCGGAGGTTGTCTTGGTGCAGCGCACGCAATCGTCCGGCGACATTACCGACCTGGGCGACGCTGCGATCCCGCATCGCGGCAAGCGTTCGGTCGCGCTCGACCTCAAGTCGCCGCAGGGCGTGCAGGTCGTGCTGCAACTGACGGAGCAGGCCGACTGCCTGGTCGAGGGCATGCGCCCGGGCGTGATGGAACGCCTCGGCCTTGGTCCCGACGTGTGCCTCGCGCGCAACCCGCGCCTCGTGTACGGACGAATGACCGGATGGGGGCAGACCGGGCCGTTGGCGCTCTCGGCCGGCCACGACCTGAACTATCTCGGGCTGGCGGGTGCGCTCTGGTATGCGAGCCCTGCCGGAACGCCGCCATACACGCCGCCCACGGTGGTCGGCGACGTCGCGGGCGGGGCGCTCTATCTCGCGATCGGCCTGCTGGCCGGTATCCTGAACGCGCGCGCGACGGGCCACGGGCAGGTGATCGATGCGGCGATTGTCGACGGTGCGGCCCACATGCTGAACCTGCTTCTCGCGTTGCGCGCGTCGGGAGGCCTCCAGATCGAGCGGGGCGCCAGCATCGTCGACGGCTCGCACTGGTCGTCCACGTACCGTTGCGCCGACGGCCGCTTCGTCGCGGTGCAGTCGCTCGAGCCCAGGTTCTACGCGGTGCTGCTCGACCGGCTCGGCCTGGCCGCGGATCCGGACTTTGCCCGACAGTACGATCCCAATAGCTGGCCGCGGGCCCGGCAACGCCTTGCCGAACTGTTTGCGACGCGCGCGCGTGACGAGTGGTGCGCGCTGCTAGAAGGCAGCGACGCCTGTTTCGCTCCCGTGCTCGATCCCGAGGAGGCCGCCCGGCATCCGCACAATGTCGCCCGCGGGGTGTTCTCCACCCGCGACGGCATGCTGCAGGCCAATCCGGCGCCTCGCTTCTCGAAGTCGCCGCCGCAGGCAAGGCCGGTTCCGCAGAGAGGCGAGCACACGCGCGAAGTGCTGCGTCAGGCCGGCATCGACGAGGCGCAGTTGCGCAGCCTGATCGCGTGCGGCGCGATCGCGTGCGCGCAATGACAGCGGTCTTCCAGGATACACCGCGCTTGACGGCGCGCATTCCCGGCGCAGCAATTGCGGGCCTCGCCAGCGCTGCGCCGCAACATGAAATTATTGTTGTGCGCGAATTCGACTGGATGACAACCTTGTTACTGATGAGTAACATAACGCGTGCCAATTAACGGAGGAACGGATGGGACTGCGTGACTTCACCCTGTCTGACGTCATCGATCGCAATGCGCAGATCTACGGCGACCGGCTCGCACTCGTGGCCGACGGTCAGCGCATCAGCCACCGCGAATACGCACTGCGGGTCGAGCGCCTTGCCGCCGGTCTGGCGGGCATCGGGCTGGTCGCCGGCGAACGCGTCGCGGTACTGGCGCAAAACTGCCTGGCATACGTCGACCTGTACGGCGCCGCGGCGCGCCTCGGACTGATCCTGGTCCCGGTGAACTGGCGGCTCAGCGCCGACGAGATCGCCTACGTGATCACCGACACGACGCCGAAAGCGATCGTCGCGGGTACCGAGTACCTGCCGATCATCGAAGCGGCGCGCGACAGGTTTCCGTTTGTCGAGCGCTGTTTCTCGCTTGGCACGGCAACCGGCGCCTTCGGCGCCTTCGATGATTTGGCGCGCGTTGGCGCGGGCACGGGCGCGCCGGCTCCGAGCGTCTCCTGCGACAGCGGCTTCGTGATCATCCACACGGCGGCCGTGGGTGGCCGGCCGCGCGGCGCGCTGCTGTCGCACGCCGGACTGCTGGCGGCGAACCTGCAACTCGCCGGCTGCTGGAATCTGTCGGTGCAAGATGTGCACCTCGCGGTTCTGCCGCTGTTTCACTTGACCGGGCTTGGCCTGATGCTGGCGGTGCAGCAGGCCGGGGGCGCCACGGTGGTGTTGCCGCGGTTCGATCCGCCGGCGGTGACGCGGGCGATCAGCGCCGAGAAGGTGAGCGTGTTCGCCGGGTTCCCGCCGATGCTGGGCACGTTGCTCGACCAGGCGGCCAGGGACGGCGACGACCTGTCGAGCCTGCGCCACGTCACCGGGCTCGACACCCCGGACACGATCGGCCGTTTCGAATCCGCGTGCCCGTCGGCGCGCTTCTGGGCCGCGTACGGGCAGTCCGAGGTTTCGGGCCTGGTCACCATCGCCCCGTTCCGCGACAGACCCGGGTCGGCGGGCAAGCCGACGACGCTCAACCGCGTCTGTGTCGTCGACGACCTGGACCGGCCGCTGGCGGTCGGCCAGACCGGCGAGATCGTGGTGCGCGGACCGATGGTGTTCAGTGGTTACTGGAACTGCGACGCGGACAACGAATTCGGCTTCCGCAACGGCTGGCACCACACCGGCGACATGGGGCGTTTCGACGACGAAGGTTACCTGTGGTACTGCGGGCGTTCGCCAGCGAAGGAGCTGATCAAGCCGGGCGGCGAAAACGTCTACCCCGCCGAGGTCGAGAGAGCGCTGCTCGAGCACCCGGCCATTGGCGAGGCGGTGGTGTTCGGCGTGCCCGACGCGCAGTGGGGCGAGGCGATCAAGGCGGTGTGCGTCTGCCGCGCGGGGCAGACGGTTGCGGCCGCGGAGCTGATCGAGT
>Ga0315281_10004285_pt1 | contig 20727 bp, 30 predicted proteins | sample YL17G07_0_MG_FD_204540 | JGI IMG/M metagenome (GOLD analysis project Ga0315281, IMG submission 204540) | Sediment microbial communities from Yellowstone Lake, YNP, Wyoming, USA - YL17G07_0 | ecosystem: Environmental > Aquatic > Freshwater > Lake > Sediment | place: USA: Wyoming | collected...
TGCTGCTGATTCAGAAGAGCGCCATTACTGTCCTTCAGAAATCGTTGATGAACTAGGTTACACGTCATGACTGGAATTCTCAAGCGACCGATTGTCACAGAAAAGATCACGGGTCTCCAGGACCAACGGCAGTATGCGTTCGAAGTGGACACCCACGCGAACAAGATCGCGATAACAAAAGCCATCGAAAAGAAGTTCAAGGTGACGGTCCTTGGCGTACGGACATTGCTGGTGAAGGGAAAGCGCAAGAGCCAGCTCACTCGTCGCGGGAGGTTCGCGGGGCGCACGAACACCTGGAAGAAGGCAATCGTCACCCTCAAAGAAGGTGACAAGATCGACTACTTTGAAAGCGTTTGATTGAAGGAACGGCAGGTACGTTATGGCAATCCGAAAACTGAGACCATACACACCTTCAACGCGGTTCTATTCGGTGCCGACGTATGAAGAGGTCACGAAGACTGTTCCGGAGAAGTCCTTACTCCGACCCGTGAAGAAATCCGGCGGAAGGAACAACCTCGGCCGCATCACGTCACGGCATCGTGGCGGCGGGCACAAGCGGATGTATCGGGTGATCGACTTCAAGAGGGAACGGCATGGGGTTGAGGCGAAAGTGGCGGCAATCGAGTACGATCCTAATCGCTCCGCCCGCATTGCTTTGGTGCAGTATGTGGATGGCGAAAAGCGCTATATCATCGCGCCGGACGGTTTGAAGGTCGGGCAAAAGGTCAACTCGGGCTCGGGGGTGGAGGTTCAGGTGGGCAATTCGCTGCCGTTGTCGGAGATTCCCGTGGGCACATTTGTGCACAATGTCGAGATCAAGCCCGGCAAAGGCGGTCAGTTCGGTCGCAGCGCAGGCAATTCGCTTCAACTGATGGCGAAGGAGGGAGATTTCGCGACGGTCAAGTTGCCCTCGGGCGAGGTGCGCAAGGTGCCTGTGATCTGCTACGCGACGGTCGGCGTTGTTGGCAATCTCGACCACGAAAACCTCAGCCTTGGTAAGGCAGGTCGCTCGCGCTGGTTAGGTATTCGTCCGCAGACGCGCGGTATGGCGATGAACCCCGTCGATCATCCGATGGGCGGTGGCGAGGGACGATCCAAGAGCGGCGGCGGCTGGCAGCATCCCGAGTCTCCGTGGGGCAAGTATGCAAAGGGACTCAAGACGCGCAAGCGCAAGAGTCCATCGAACAAGTACATAGTGAAGCGTCGCAAGTAACGATCAGGAGTTTTCCATCATTTCACGATAGGACGCAATGAGTCGTTCACTCAAAAAAGGTCCGTACATCGACCAAAAGCTGCAGAAGAAAGTTGAAGCCCTCAACAAGGCGAATCAGAAGAAGGTCGTCAAGACCTGGGCGCGGGCGTGCACGATCATCCCGGATTTCGTTGGACACACGTTCGCTGTGCACAACGGAAACAAGTTTATCCCGGTGTACATCCAGGAAGCGATGGTCGGTCACAAGCTCGGAGAATTTGCGCCGACGCGTATCTTCCGCGGTCACCCTGGTTTGAGGAGCGAGAAGACGACAACACCTGAATAACGACGAGACATTCCGAAGGGTCGGAGGCCGGCGCGCGGAGAACCTTCGGAAGGTTTCGAGAGTATAGAGGATCTATGGAAGCACAAGCAATCAATCGATTTGTCGGGACATCACCGCGAAAAATGAGGTTGGTCGTCGACCTTATTCGCGGTCGGGGCGTCGAGGAGGCGCTCAACGTTCTGCATTTCACACCGAAGCACGCTGCGAAGACGGCCGAAATGGTGCTTCGATCTGCGATTTCCAACATCCAGAGCAAAGATGAAGGCGGCCGAGTCGATCCTTCGACCCTCTTTGTAAAGGAGGCCTTCGTGAATGGCGGGCCGACCGTGAAGCGGATTTCTCCAGCGCCGATGGGCCGTGCGTACCGGATTCGCAAGCGCTCACACCATCTCACGATCGTCGTTGCGCAGCGCGAAGCAATAGCGAAGCCGAAGCCGGCTGTCCCGAAGGCGGCAGCAGCAGCGCCAGTGGCGAAACCGACAGCAGTGGAGAAGCCGAAAAAGAAAGCGACAACCAAGTCCACTAAATCAGAGAAGAAGTCAGCATCAAAGAAAAGTTAAGCAGGAGGATCTCTTGGGACAGAAAACTCATCCGATCGGGTTTCGTCTCGGCATCACCAAAACTTGGGATTCGAACTGGTATGACGAGAAAGGGTTCTCAGGGAAGCTCCAGGAAGACCTGATGGTGCGTAACTATGTCCGCAACCGTCTGAAGAAAGCAGGCATTTCGCGCATTCAAATCGACAGGACCCCGAAGCGTGCCGTCATCACCATTCACACTTCCCGACCCGGAATTGTGATTGGAAAAAGCGGCAAAGAGATCGCTCAATTGGAGGAAGAGCTTAAGAAGGTTACGGCAAAAGACGTCAAAATTCTGATCCACGAAATCAAACGACCCGAGCTCGATGCCTCGCTCGTCGCCGAAGCGATCGCTTCGCAGATTGAAGGAAGGATTTCGTTCCGTCGAGCGATGAAGCAGGCGATCACGGCCGCGATGAGGATGGGAGCGGAGGGGATTCGCGTGATGTGCGGTGGACGGCTGGGGGGCGCTGAAATCGCTCGCAGCGAGCAGTACAAGGAGGGGCGCATTCCCTTGCACACCATCCGGGCTGATATCGACTACGCAACCGCCACTTCCCGGACGATCTACGGTGCCATTGGCGTCAAGGTGTGGATCTGCAAGGGGGAAATCCTAGGCCCGGTGACCCGGTAAGAGAAGGAGTGTATCGACCATGTTGATGCCGAAACGAGTAAAATACAGAAAAGCACAACGAGGACGGATGAGGGGAAAGGCGACGCGTGGCAGCACGGTCGCGTTCGGCGATTTCGGTCTGAAGGCGCTGCAGCCCGGCTGGATCACGCAGCGGCAGATCGAGGCGACGCGCGTTGCATTGACCCGCATGATGAAGCGCGAAGGCAAAGTGTGGATTCGGATTTTCCCCGACAAGCCGGTGACCAAGAAACCAGCCGAAACCCGAATGGGAAGCGGCAAGGGCGTTCCGGAGTTCTGGGTAGCGGTCGTAAAGCCCGGTCGCATCATGTTTGAACTTGGCGGTGTCTCCAGGCAGCTTGCCGACGAAGCGTTCCACCTTGCGGCTCATAAGCTGCCGATACGGACGAGAGTGGTTACTCGGGTCGAGTACCAGGACCATTGATCGAATCAGGAGAATGAGTTTCGATGAAAGCACATGAATTACGCGAACTCTCGGACGCTGAACTGCTGAAGCGAATTCAAGAGGAAGAGGAAAGCCTGGCAAACCTCCGCTTTCAGAAGGTGTTGAGCCAGCTGGAGAATCCGATGAAGCTGCCGCTCACCAGGAAGGACATCGCCAGAATGAAGTCCATCCTCCGGGAGCGCCAGCTTAAGAAGCCGCAAGAGAAATCTATTCCTTCTGACAAACAGGTAAAGGCATAAGGGATGAGCACAGAAGCGACAACGTCATCCGTTCAGCGCAATCAGCGAAAGGTCCGAGTCGGTAAGGTCATCAGCAGTAAGATGCAGAAGAGCATCTTAGTGTCGCTGGAGCGTAAGGTCCCTCACGCGCTCTACAAGAAGTACTACAAGCGCACCTCAACGCTGATGGCGCATGATGAAAAGCAGGAAGCTGGCATCGGCGATCTCGTGAAGGTGATGGAGACGCGGCCGATGAGCAAGAACAAACGCTGGCGCCTGGTGGACATCATTGAGAAGGCAAAGTAACGATCTGAATACGAGACCTGCTGTCTCGCTGAGGAGCGAACCATGATTCAGGAAGAAACAAACTTAGTCGTAGCTGACAACTCCGGAGCAAAGAAGGTCCGGTGCATCCGCGTGTTGGGCGGGCACGACAAGCGGTACGCGACGATTGGTGATCTGGTGGTCGTTGCAGTGAAGAGCGCCATTCCCGGTGCGCCGGTAAAGAAGGGAGAGGTTTCCCGGGCAGTGGTGGTGCGCACCAAGAAGGAGGTCGGGCGGAAGGACGGGACATTTATTCGTTTCGATGAGAATGCCGTGGTGTTGCTGAATCCGCAGGGCGAGCCGCGAGGGACGCGCATTTTTGGTCCCGTCGCCCGCGAGCTGCGTGAGCGGCAGTTCATGAAGATCGTCTCGCTGGCCCCGGAAGTCCTTTAAAGGTTGAAGGAAAATAGCATGCACGTTCATAAGAATGATACGGTTCTCGTGGTTGCAGGCAATGCTGTCGGGAAGCAGGGAAAAGTGTTGAAGGTGTTCCCCGACCGCAACCGCGTGATTATTGAGAATGTCAACATGGTCAAGCGTCACACGAAGGCGTCGCAGAAAAACCCTCAGGGTGGCATCGTACAGAAGGAGGGTGCAATCCACGCATCGAATGTGATGGTGATCTGTCCAAAATGCAGCGAAGCGACAAGGATTGGCCACGCACATGTGACCGATGCGACAAGCGGTCGAAGGAAAACGGTGCGCGTCTGCAAGAACTGCAAAGAGATGTTCTAGTGTCCCGCTGGGAGATTTGATTCATGGCAAAAGAGAAAGACAAAGAGCAAAAGAAGGTCGACGACGCACCACGCAAGGGGAAAGGCGGAAAGGGTGAGAAGGGGACCGGAGAGGGTGGAGGGAAAAAGCAGGCTGGAACCCGAGAAGCTGGTGTGCCGCCGCGCCTGTTCTTGCATTACAGGAAAGAAGTCATTCCGCTTCTGATGAAGCGGTTTCAGTACAAAAGCGTGATGCAGGTGCCAACGCTGGTGAAGATTTCAATCAACAGCGGTGTCGGCATGGCGACGCAGGATCCGAAGATTCTGGATACGACGGTCAAAGAGCTTGAGTCGATTACGGGACAGAAGGTGGCCATCACCAAGTCCAAAAAGGCGATTTCGAACTTCAAGCTCCGTGAGGGGCTCCCCATCGGCTGCCGGGTCACGCTCCGACGAGCGGTGATGTATGAGTTTGTTGATCGTCTCATCAGCATTGCGCTCCCTCGCGTCCGAGACTTCCGCGGCGTCTCCGACAAGTCCTTCGACGGACACGGCAACTATACGCTCGGTATCAAAGAGCAGATTATTTTCACCGAAATCGATGTCGACAAAGTCACGCGTATCAGCGGTATGGACATCACGTTTGTGACCACCGCGAAAACGGACGCTGAAGCGTACGAGCTGCTCAAGGCGCTCGGAATGCCGTTCGTGAAGAGGCAAGAGGTTCTTCAAACAGCAGCATAATCTTAATCGAGAGGATCACCGTTGGCACGTTTAGCAATGAGGGTAAAGGCGAAGAGAACGCCGAAGTACAAAGTCCGTCAGCACAATCGGTGTGCAATTTGCGGTCGGCCCCGCGGATACTTCAGGAAATTTGGCGTGTGCCGCATCTGCTTGCGGAACCTCGCGTTGGATGGAAAGATCCCCGGTCTTCGCAAGGCAAGCTGGTGAATTCGCTCTCGATGTTTCTTAGCAAGGAGAATTGATTCGATGTCGATGACAGACCCTATAGCGGATTTCCTCACCCGCGTTCGAAACGCGGCAAAGGCAAAACACAAGCGTCTGGATGTGCCTGCCTCGAACATGAAGAAAGCGATTGCGCAGATCATGGTGGAAGAGAAGTACCTCTCAAACTACATGGTGCTGGAGGACGGGAGGCAAGGGATCCTGCGCATTCAACTCAAGTATCAGGGCGGGAAGCCGGTGATCGCGGGGTTGCGGCGCGTGAGCAAGCCTGGAATCCGGCAATACCGGCGCGCTGACGAACTCCCGCGCGTCCTGGGGGGCCTGGGCATTGCCATCATCTCCACATCAAAGGGAGTCATGACGGACCATCAGGCGCGCAAGCTTCAAGTCGGCGGCGAGGTCCTCGCTTACATTTGGTAAACTGAGGAGAATGAAACCGTGTCACGAGTTGGTCGCAAACCGATACCCATTGTCAAAGGGGTCAACGTCTCCAAGAAGGATGGAATAATTGTTGTCAAGGGTCCCAAAGGGGAACTCTCGGCAATTGTCCATCCGGACATTAGCATTGACCTGAACCAGTCGGAGGTTGTCGTCACGCGGCATTCGGATGAAAAACCTCAGCGCGCATTGCATGGGCTATGGCGGGCGCTGATCCAGAATATGATCCTTGGCGTCACGCGGGGGTACACGAAGAAGCTCGAGATCGTCGGCGTCGGGTATCGTGCGGAGATCAAGGGAAAGAAGCTGCAGCTGATGGTGGGGTACTCCCACCCGATCGTGTTCGGTCCGCCCGAGGGCATCATGCTGGAGACACCGACACAGACGAACATCGTTATCTCCGGCATTGACAAGCAGCTCGTCGGTCTGGTTGCTGCGAAGATTCGCTCCTTCCGGCCGCCCGAGCCGTACAAGGGAAAAGGCATCAAGTACGAAGGCGAGTACATCCGCCGCAAGGCCGGTAAAGCTGCAGCAGCAACAACGGCCACGAAGTAACGGGTCTTCGCCTGAGGATGTGAATTTCATTTTGTTCAAGGACGAGAGGTATGATACAGAACAAGAAGCGTGACCGATGGTACAAGAAGAAGGTCAGCATACGGAGGAAAGTTGTCGGTACGCCGGAGTGTCCGCGGCTCACTGTCTACCGCAGCGCAAAGCATATTTACGCGCAGATCATCGATGATACGACGGGGAAAACGTTAGTGTCGGCCTCGACGAATTCGAAGGACTTACGCGAAGAGCTGAGGAAGGCGACATCGAAGATCGATGTCTGCAAGAAGGTTGGAATGTATGCTGCGAAGCGCGCCCTGGAGAAGAATATCCAGCAAGTTGTGTATGACCGAAGCGGATACCTCTACCACGGCCGCGTCAAGGCAGTTGCTGATGGTGCGCGCGAAGCCGGTCTCAAATTCTAATTTCTCACTCTCACGAACAGAACACGCAATGTCGAAATTCAAAGCAGGTGAGCTCGAACTCAAGGAAAAGCTCGTTCACATCAACCGGGTTGCGAAGGTTGTGAAGGGCGGGCGCCGATTCAGCTTCAACGCGATCGTCGTTGTGGGTGACGGCAACGGGCACGTGGGGATTGGTTTGGGGAAGGCAAATGAAGTTGCTGACGCCATTGCGAAGGGGATTGATGATGCGAAGAAAAGCGTCGTCAAGGTCCCCATCGTCAAAGGGACGATCCCCCACGAGGTGATTGGCAAGTTCGGCGCAGGGCGCGTGCTGCTGAAGCCTGCGTCTCCGGGAACGGGCCTCATTGCTGGCGGCGGTGTGCGCGCCGTTTTGGAATCGGCTGGCGTCAAGGATGTTTTGACGAAGCAGATGGGTTCGTCAAACCCGCATAACGTCGTCAAAGCAACGATGAAGGCGCTCTTGAGTCTATCCGATCCGGGTGCGGTTGCCGAGCGTCGTGGGATGTCGTTGCAGGAACTCTTTCATCAGAACTAACAGGTTTGGGAATGTCAGCCTCGAAGAAAATCAAGATTACGCAGACTCGAAGCATCATTGAGCAAAAAGAGAACGCGAAGCGGACGATCAAAGCCCTGGGACTCGGCAGGCCCAACTACAGCGTGGTCAAGAACGACACGCCGCAGATTCGCGGCATGATCACCGCTGTACGCCATCTCGTGCGTGTCGAAGAAGTGAAGTAATCTATCAGAAACCTTCCGAGGGCTTGAAACTTTCGGAAGGGTGAAGGAAGCAACAATGGCAAAAGACATACTCAGCAATCTCACACCGGCAAAAGGCTCTCGAAGGAACGTCAAGCGCATCGGGCGTGGTCAGGGTTCGGGCCACGGTGGAACCGCCACCAAGGGGCACAAGGGCGCGAAGTCCCGCTCGGGTCACAAATTCAAGCTGTGGTTCGAAGGCGGACAGATGCCCTTGTCGCGCCGCGTGCCGAAGTTTGGATTCAAGAGCAGGAACCGCATCACCGTGCAGGGCGTGAATGTTGAGAGTCTGGAGCGTCTCGTCACGGAAAAGAAGCACAGCGGCGTCGTGACGCCGGAGGTGATGTATCGAACGGGATTGATCTCGAAGAAAAATGATCCCGTCAAGATCCTGGGCAACGGAGAGCTGAAGAGCAAGCTGGAAGTGACAGCCCACGCGTTCAGCAAATCGGCGATTGCCAAAATCGAGGCTGCGGGTGGGAAAGCGACCGTTCTCAACACGCGCAAGTCGTAGTCCTGTCAACGAGCTGGCAAAAGCATGAGCAAACTCACCGAGACGTTTACGAACATTTTCAAGATCCAGGAGCTCCGCGAACGGTTGCTCTTTACCGCTGCGATCCTGGTGGTCGTTCGAATTGGATCGCACATCACACTTCCCGGAGTCGACGCGAGCGTGCTTGCGGACTACATGCGTCGCTCGTCCGAGGGAACGCTGTTCGGCCTCTATGACCTGTTTGTCGGCGGTGCGTTCAGCAACGCGGCGATCTTTGCACTCGGCATCATGCCCTACATCAGCTCCTCGATTGTCATTCAGTTGTTGGGAGCGGTTGTTCCGTACTTCCAGAAGCTTCAGAAAGAGGGAGAGGACGGCAGAAAGAAGATCACGCAGTATACGAGATATGGGACAGTTTTCATCTGCCTGCTGCAGGGAAGCGGTGTCGTGGTGAAGCTTGAGAGCACGGTCACGCCGCTGGGTCCCATCGTACCCGTGGCAGTGTCGGCCTTTGGATTCGCCCTCAGCACGATTTTGATCCTGACCGCCGGCACGATCTTTATGATGTGGCTTGGTGAGCAGATCACGGAGAGGGGTATCGGGAATGGCATTTCGCTCATTATTTTCATCGGCATCATAGCGAGATTCCCGGCCTCGATTCTCGACGAGTATCAGCTCATCCTCGGGGGCAGAAACATTATCGTCGAGCTGGTGATTCTCGTTTTGATGGGCTTCATCGTCGCGGGCGTTGTGCTGGTTACCCAGGGCACACGCAGGATTCCCGTTCAGTATGCGAAGCGCGTGATTGGACGCAAGGTCTACGGAGGCGTCACGCAGTACATCCCGCTGCGCGTGAACACGGCAGGGGTTATGCCAATCATCTTCGCTCAAGCGATCATGTTTGTCCCGCAGATCATCTTCCAGTTTTTTCCGGAGAGCGAGTTTGTTGCGACGCTCTCGAGCGACTGGTTCAGTTACAGTTCATGGACGTACTCCTTCATCTACGGATTGATGATTGTCTTCTTCACATATTTCTACACCGCGATCGCCTTCAATCCAAAGGACGTTGCGGATAACATGAAGAAGCAAGGAGGATTCATCCCGGGTATTCGTCCGGGAACGCACACGTCGGAGTTCGTTGACAACATTTTGACCAAGATCACGCTTCCGGGGTCGATTTTCCTGGCGATCGTCGCGATTCTTCCAACGTTGATGATCAAGATGGGTGTGACGCCCGGGTTTGCCTCGTTCTTTGGCGGCACGAGTCTGCTGATCATCGTCGGTGTCGCGCTGGACACGCTCCAGCAAGTGGAATCGCATCTCTTGATGCGTCACTATGACGGGTTTATGAAGAGCGGCAAGCTGCGAGGGAGACGGTGATAGGTAACCGGGTTCGATGGTGCGAATCAAAACGAAACGAGAGATTGGGTTCATCCGCGAGAGCTCCAAAATCGTCGCTGATGTGCTCAAGCTTGTCGGGGCGCAGGTGAAGCCGGGGGTGACGACCATTGAGCTCGATCGACTCGCAGAAGATTTCATTCGATCGATGGGAGGAGTGCCGGCGTTCAAAGGATACAGCCAATCGAAATCGCATCTGTTCCCCGCTACGCTGTGCACGTCGATCGATGATGAGGTTGTGCACGGCATACCGACGAATCGAGTTTTACGGGATGGGGAACTCCTCTCGGTCGATGTCGGTGTGAAGAAGGATGGCTATTTCGGAGACGGAGCGTACACGTTTGCGGTTGGCGAAGTCTCTGAGGAGAAGCATCGGCTTTTGAAGGCGACGGAAGAATCCCTGTACAAGGGCATTGAGCAGGCGGTTGCGGGAAAGCGGGTGCATGACATCTCGTACGCAGTCCAGGAGCATGTGGAAGCAGGAGGGTTCTCTGTTGTGCGGGACCTCGTGGGACACGGGATCGGAGCTGAGCTGCACGAAGAACCTGCGATCCCCAACTTCGGCAAGCCCGGAACAGGGATAAAATTGCAGGATGGAATGACCCTCGCAATTGAGCCGATGGTGAACGCAGGTACGTGGAAGGTTCGGATGGCACCGGATGGCTGGACGGTGCTGACGCAGGATGGAAGGCCATCGGCGCACTTTGAGCATACGGTTGCGATCGTCAACGGAAAACCTGAGATCCTGACGCACTAGCATTTCACAATGGCAAAGCAAGGTCCGATCAAAGTCGATGGAGTGATCACCGATACGCTGCCGAACGCAACGTTCAAGGTAAAACTCGATAACGGGCACGAGATCCTGGCTCATATCTCGGGCAAGATGCGGATGCACTTCATCAAGATTCTGGTGGGCGATCGAGTGACGGTGGAAATGTCACCGTACGACCTGACAAAAGGGAGAATCACATACCGGTACAAATAGCTCGGAATGGAGCAGGCTTATGAAAGTCCGATCATCAGTAAAGAAACTGTGCGACAACTGCAAGATTATCCGCCGCAAGGGCGTGGTTCATGTCATCTGCAAGAACCCCAAGCATAAACAGCGGCAAGGATAACGGAGCCAAATTCGAAATGCGAATTTCGAATTTCGAAATCATCTTGATTCGGATTTCATGCTTCGAATTTCAAAATTTGCTCAACAAGGAGAACCTATTACGTGGCACGTATCGCTGGAGTTGACTTACCGAAGAGCAAGCGCGCAGAAATTGGACTGACGTACATCTACGGCATCGGTCGTAGCTCTGCGAAAGAGATACTGACGAAGGCTGGGGTGGACCGCAACAAGCGCGTGGGCGAACTGAACGATGAGGAAGTTGCTGCGATTCGCGCGATCATACAGAGCGACTTCAAGGTCGAAGGAGCCCTGCGGAGCGAGTTTCAGATGAATATCAAACGGCTGATGGATATCGGAAGCTATCGCGGGTTGCGGCACCGCAAAGGGTTGCCGACTCGTGGGCAAAGGACCCGTACCAATGCCCGTACGAGGAAGGGCAAGCGGAAGACCGTCGCCGGGAAGAAGAGGGCAATAGAGAAGAAGTAATCACACCCATTCGTAAGGAGAAATCGCTTGGCTAAGCAAGTAGCCGGGGCACCGGTCATAAAGAAAAAAAAGAAAGTCCACGTTGATACGAACGGCAAGGCGTTCATCAAAGCCACGTTCAACAACGTGATCGTGACGTTGACGGACACCTATGGCAATGTGATTGCCTGGTCGTCAGCAGGGAGGAACGGATTCAAGGGGTCGCGCAAGAACACGCCGTTTGCCGCGCAGGTCTCCGCGGAGGCTGCTGCCAAAGAGGCGTATGATCTCGGGCTCCGCCGCGTGGAGGTCTTCATCAAAGGACCCGGCGCTGGACGAGAAGCGGCTGTTCGCTCATTGCAGACAACAGGCCTGGAGATCACGATAATCCGCGACATCACGCCGATTCCCCATAATGGATGTCGTCCGCCGAAACGACGAAGAGTGTAGTGGATTGACAATCGCCGATTGCCGATCTGCAGCAATCGGAAATTCCAGCCGAAGGCTGGTGCCAGCCCGCTGCGCATTCTGGCGGGCGCCTCTGGCGTAGAAAATTGGAATTTGAAAATTACCAAGGAGAACCATGGGGCGATACATTGATGCCAGTTGCAAGCTGTGCCGACGAGAGCGACAGAAGCTGTTTCTGAAAGGTACAAAGTGCTACACGGAGAAGTGCCCGATCGAAAAGCGGAGCTATCCTCCCGGACAACACGGACAGAGCCGCCGCCAGAAGATCTCCGAGTACGGAGTGCAGCTGAGGGAGAAGCAGAAGGTGAAGCGCTCGTATGGATTGATGGAGGCACAGTTCCGGAATTACTTCGAGCGAGCACTCAAACAGACCGGCCGTACGGGTGAGATGCTGGTGAAGACACTCGAGCGCCGGTTTGACAACGTCGTCTATCGCATGGGCCTTGCCCCCTCGAGGAAGTCTGCACGCCAGCTTATCCTTCATCGCCACTTTTTCATCAACAATACGATCGTCGATATTCCCTCGTATCTCCTGAAACCCGGCGATGTCATTCAGGTCCGTGACAAGAGCAAGAAGTTGGATCTGATTCACTCCTCCATGAAGAGAATGAAAGACACGGCAATGTTGCCGTGGCTCAGCCTGGACAAGGCGGCGATGTCAGGGACGTTCTTGCAGGTCCCCGAGCGAGCCGATGTGCCGTTGAACGCGAATGAGCAGCTGATCGTTGAATTGTATTCGAAGTAAGAGAGTTCTTGTTTCTTGACAATTTCATCATGACCGACGGGCTTTCTTTCTGAGAAGAGTCCCGAGGTTTAAGCACCTCGCTCCGAGCGAGAGGAAAGAGTCCTATGAGCAATGCATTAGTTCAAATGCCTGAGAAGATCGAACTCGATGAGAGTTCCTATACTCCCACGTTTGGGCGTTTCACCGTCCAGCCGCTGGAGAAGGGATTCGGTGTCACCCTCGGCAATTCGTTCCGTCGTGTTCTTCTCTCTTCACTCCCGGGAACCGCGATCACCGCGATACGGATCGATGGGATCCATCATGAGTTTTCCACGATCAAGGGTGTGGTGGAGGATGTCGCGGATTTTGTCCTGAACCTGAAACAGGTTCGCATCAAACCGATCAACAAAAAGCTCATGAAGCTCACGGTTGGTCTCAAAGGACCCGGTGAGTTCTCCGCCGCAGACATTCAGAAGGCGACGTCGGAAATCGAGATCTTGAATCCCGGCCTGCACCTTGCGACACTTAACAAGGACGCGAGCTTCGATCTCGAGTTTCGCCTCGGCCGCGGCAAGGGGTACGTGTCGGCGGAGGAGAACAAGACTCCCGACCAGCCGCTGGGGATGATCCCGATTGATTCGATTTTCACGCCGATCAGAAACGTCCGGTTCATTGTTGAGCCGACGCGAGTCGGCGGGCAGACGGACTTTGAGAAGCTGATCCTCGAAATCGAGACGGACGGCTCCACCTCGCCTCAGGAGGCTCTCACACACGCCGGCAAGATCCTTCGCGACCACATCCAGTTGTTCATCAATTTCGATATGGAGCCGGAGACCGAGAAGGTCGAGACGGAGGAGGAGGCGAAGCAAGCTCAAATCCGGAAGACGTTGCGGATGTCGGTGGACGAACTGGAGCTCTCCGTCCGGTCGCACAACTGTCTCCGTTCGGCCAACATCAAGACGATCGCCGACCTGGTAAGGAAAGACGAGGGTGAGCTGTTGAAGTTCAGGAACTTCGGCCGCAAGTCGCTGGCCGAGCTCTCGGCGATCGTGGAAGAGCTGGGGTTGAGCTTTGGCTTGGATGTCGACAAATACTTGAAGGACGGAAACGAGTAAGGGAATTGACGATCGGGTGATCTGCGCCAGAGGCGCCCGCCAGAATGCGCAGCGGGCTGGCATCAGCCTCCGGCTGAGGGTCATCGAGTGATTGTGAGAAATGGCTCGATGACCAGATGACTCAATGAATCAATTTCCACAGATCGATAAGGGACTTTTACGATGCGTCATCTGAAATCAGGTCGAAAACTAGGGCGAACACGGAGTCACCGGAAGGCAACACTCTCTGCGTTGAGTGTCTCGCTGATTCAGCACAAGAAGATTCGCACGACGACGGCGAAGGCCAAGGAGGCGCGAACCGTGGTGGAAAAGCTGATCACACGCGCAAAGCGAGCAGTTCAAAAGGAGGGTGATGGCAAGGCGAAGGATGTCCATGCCCGGCGTGAGGTGTTTGCCTTCCTGCGAGACCGGACTGCCGTGACGACGTTATTCAACGATATTGCCCCGAAAGTTGCCAACCGTCCCGGCGGATACACCCGCGTGGTCAAGTTAGGCCAGCGGCGTGGTGATGGGGCTGAAGTCGCTGTCCTGGAGCTCGTGGATTACAATGTTGGCCAGGAGAAGGCTGCGGCGAAGGCGAAGGCAAAGGCAAAAGCTGCAACGGCGCCCCGGAAGAGGACGACGAAGAAGGGAAAGACTCAGGCCGCCGCGAAAGCGGCAGCCCAGCCCGAAGCAGTTGCGACGGGTGCGGACCGTGCTGAAGCGTCAGCGTCGGGGGCGAAAGAGACTGAGTCAAAACAGGGATAGTGTCGACTATCCTTTCTTGTTTCATTTAAGAGAGGGAGGTCCCTATGCTTAAGATTGCTACTGCTGAATTTCTGCAAGGCGTGTCGGACCTCCACCAGCTTCCGAAGAACGAGCTGAAGGAAGTCTTGTACATCGGCCGTTCGAACGTTGGAAAATCGTCCCTGTTGAACAAGATGTGCAACCGGAAAAACCTTGCGCGATCGAGCTCGACGCCGGGGAAGACGCGGGAGATCAATTACTACATCATCAACAATGCGTTCTATTTTGTTGATCTTCCCGGATACGGCTATGCGAAGGTGCCGGAGCAGATGCGTGCCGGATGGAAGCGGCTGATAGAAGATTTCCTGAAGCGCGGTCACCCGATCGCGCTTGCCATGCAATTGATCGATTCGCGGCAGGAGCCGACTCCTCTTGACCTCATGATGATGGATTGGCTCGACTATTATGAAATCCCGTACCTGCTGGTTCTGACGAAGTCGGACAAACTCCCCGTGAGCAAGCTGACCAAGCAGCTCGAAGCCTACAGGACGCGATTTGGCAGCCAGCTTACCGAAGGATGCTGTCGCGGTATCATTCCGTTCTCGATCGTCACCGGCGATGGTAGGGCGGAGCTTCTCAAGCTGATTGAAAATCACCTCAACCACGCGCCGAAACAAAAGAAGGAAGCCGTGTGACTGTTTCTGGCAGCTCGTTTGCAACTCAAGGCCTCGAAGCGATTCGGGGCCTTTTTTTTTGGAGCGGGATCTCATAACTGAACGGCGATCCGACAAAGCGATAAGCAGTCCGTCGTTTGACTTTGTGCGGCGACTTTCCTAGCTTTCAGGGGCTCTGCCACCTATCTTGGCAGTTGCTTCGAAAGCAGAGGCACTCGCATCCTTACGGATGCTTGCACCGTCATGAGGACACGTCCTCGTTATCTCGCCACTCTCTTATCTCTTCTACTCGGCGTCGCTGCCTTGCTCTGTTGTCTTCTGAGCTGCGATGAGTCGTTCAATCCCAGCGGGCCCTTTCAGCCGAGGATGGTTGTCTATTCTGTCTTAACAACGGACAGCGACACTCAATACGTAAGGATCTATGCCGCTTATGATCCAACCGACAATGACCCAACGAGGAGCCCGGATGAGATTTCGGTCAAGGACGCGCAAGTAAGCATTACCCAGGAGGCCGGGTCGACGTTCATGTTCCAACCGAAGAGGATCACTCGCGCCGATAAGAGCCGCTATCCGAGTGACATCGACGCTTACTACGCATGTCCATTTCGCGCGGAGAGAGGAAAGACGTATACACTTACTGTATCGTCAGCGTCGATGGGGACCGTGACGGCCAAGACGACCGCTCCCGGCGGAGGTGTCATTTTACCGATCAATCCAGCCGTGCTCGGCAATCCGTTCGGCACATCGTCTGACTTTGGCGTCAGTGCTGCTCTCTCACCTCAAGCAAAGGGTTACCTGGTCCGCATTTACATTGACTATCTTTATCCTCTCGGTGACGGGACGTATGAGCCAACGCGTTTTGAGATTCCGCTCAGCCGCGAGGTCATCAGTTGTTTTTGGGACTTGTATAAGGAGACCTACCCGCATCCGATGGTGCGTTCAACGCCGCCCACGCCGCGGATCGTTGTCCGAGGAAAGGAATATGGGCCTGAGGAACGGGTTCCATATAGTCGGATCCCTTATATGCATAAGATATACCACCTCTATGATCGTCAAGGGGCAGGGATACTATTCAGACAGGCAGTCTTCTATCTCGTCCAATTCGACGCGCCACTGTGGAATTACTACAGCGTGGCGAACATTTTCCGGGACAAGCTCTCGGTGCGGACTGATGAACCGGACTACACGAATATCAAGAACGGTACGGGAGTCTTTGGAAGTACTACCGTTGACTCTCTCGTCTGGCCCTACATGCCTGAGGTCATACCACATCCGCTGATTACAGGGGCCTGTTTTTGACTCGCGAGTTGAAGCCGCCGGGTTTATGTGCAGAAAAGCAAGAGGAACCTGCAATCTTTGTGTGTGGTCGTGAAGGAGCTGATGCGGTGATAAGGGCTTTCATCATTCTCGGATGGCTCGTGGAGAAGTCCGACTTCTCGCAGCGTGCAGCCTTTTCAACAAGTCGGACTTCTAACCTGTCGGAGATGACGGTGATCTCGCCTTGCCCCGCCAAAAAGCGATATGTCCTTGCAGCAGCGTCTCTCTTCTCATGCGCTAGCCACGGCGAATTGCGATGATCAGATCAGTCCTGCCAACTGCAGTGTGCATCTTACTTCTTCTGTCTGGCAGCTGTGACGAGTCGTTTAGCCCCAGTGCGCCATTCCAACCGAGGATGGTTGTCTATTCCGTGCTGACAACCGAGAGCGACACTCAGTACGTAAGAGTTTATAGAACGTACAATCCGCCGGATAACGACCCGTCGAAGAACCAGGATGAACAATCAGTCACAGATGCGAACGTGACGATTTCATCCGATTCAGCTCTTTACCAGTTCCAGAAAACGGTGGTGCAGCGAGTTGATAAGAGCCGATACGCGAGCGATATTGTGGCTTACATCTCCCATCCCTTCAAGCTTGCACGGGGCAAGACATACAAACTGACTGTAACGTCGCCCACTCTTGGCACCGCAACAGCCACCGCCACGGTGCCCAGTGTCGCTTCGATTTCGCCAAGTAACTTCTTCGCAGTGGCCGATCCGTACAAGAACGCATATGTCGAGCGCTACGGCGTTAACGTTTACCTCTCGGCACAGGCGAAAGCCTTCCTTGTGCGGATCTATGTTGACTACCTCGCATCCACGCCGCAGGGATGGCAGCTAAGGAGGCGTCAAATCCCGGTTCTCATGAAACCCATTAGCCTTTATCAAGGGACGTGGGACTACATCTACCCCGTCGTAAAGCAAAGACAATGGTCAGGTGCTCGCTACCAAGAGAGTGAATTGTTTACGATTGACGCCTGGATCAAGATGCTGGAAAACGATATCTGGCTCTACGACGGATACGGAGTACGGTTCTTGCAGGCTGTGATTCATGTGATCCAGTTTGACGAGCCGCTCTACAGCTATTACGGCGTGGCGAACCTTTCACGAGACAGGTACTCAGTAAGGATCGACGAGCCGGACTATACAAACATGCATGGCGGTGTGGGAGTGTTCGGAAGCTTCGCAGTTGACTCTACTGCGTATGAGCTGCCCGAGACCATTTCCCGGCCAGGGCCCAAATGAAACTGACCACCCACTTCTGGGCAGGCACCATTATGCGCAACGTTTTTCCCCTCGCGGCGTCTACTTTGTGTCTGACCGGTTCAAAATAGCAACCGTTAATCGGCAGGCTTCCTGAGGTCTAGCCTTGACCTGCCGTGGAAAAAAGGGGAATTAGTGGTTGTAGTTCATCTTTCCATTCGGCGAGCACTAGTGCGGTGATGAGGGAGGCTTTCATCATTCTCGGATGGCTCGTTGAGAAGTCCGACTTCTCGCAGCGTGCAGCCTTTTCAACAAGTCGGACTTCTAACCTTTCAGAGATGACGGTGATCTCGCCTTGCCCCGCCAAAAAGCGATATGTCCTTGCAGCAGCGTGTCTCTTCTCATCCGCTAGCCACGGCGAATTGCGATGATCAGATCAGTCCTGCCAACTGCAGTGTGCATCTTACTTCTTCTGTCTGGCAGCTGCGACGAGTCGTTTAGCCCCAGTGCGCCATTTCAGCCCAGGATGGTGGTCTATTCCATTCTGTCGACCGAGAGCGACACGCAATACGTGAGAGTCTATTCCACCTACAATCCGCCGGACGATGACCCCTCAAAGAATCAGGATGAGACTATGGTCACGGATGCGCAGGTTAGCGTTTCGGGGGACGGAGGATCGACCTTCACTTTTCAGCCCACAACAATTCAGCGACCTGACACGAGCCGGTACGCGAGCAACATTATCGCATACGTTTCTTATCCCTTCAGGCCGACGAGGGGCAGAACATATAGACTCAATGTATCATCCCCTACGCTTGGCTCTGCAACAGGCGCAACCACCGTGCCCGGTGTTGCCCAAATTTCTCCAACAAACTTTGTCTGCTTGGTTAATCCGTATGTCACGAGAGATGAAAACTACGGGGTGAACGTTTACCTCTCAGGCCAGGCGAAAGCTTTCGTTGCACGGACCTACGTTGACTACCTCGCTCCAACGCCGCGCGGGTTCCAAGCGAGACGGCGCCAGGTCCCGATCTTGGTGAAGCCGAACAGTCTGGGAACGTATGAAACGTATGAATTGGTCTATCCTGTCGTCAAGCGAAGGCAATCGACCAACCCCAAGTATCCGGATACCCAGACATTTCCGGCGGAAGGTTGGTACGACATGCTGGAGAATGTCATTGCGTTTGAAGACGGGCGAAGCTCGCTATTCGTGCAAGCGGTATTCCGGGTGATCCAGTTCGACGCACCCCTCTACGACTATTACGGCGTCGCGAATTCCGCTCGAGACAGCCTCTCGATCAGACTCGACGAGCGTGACTACACAAACATTTACCACGGGGTTGGAGTATTCGGAAGCCTCGCGGTTGATTCCAGCGTGAATGCTCTTCCTCAGCATATTTTCCACTAAGGTGAAGGAATCGGTCACGGTATTCTTATTCTGTCCCTCGATACATTCCCAAGTCGCAAGGAGCGATAAATTCTTATGAAAGACTGGACCGTTGTGCGAACCGTTTTCTGCATCGGGGTTCTCACCTCACTGCTCACTCTGTCCACCTTTGCTCAGGCGCTCGACATCCGCGGTGTCGTGTCGGACAGTGCCAGCGGCGAGCTCATCCCGTACGCCAACATCATCATCCTCAATACCTCCAGAGGGGCCGCGACAAATGCACACGGGTTCTATCTCATTCCGTCTGTTCCGCCGGGGAGTTACGAGATTACTGCCTCTTCGGTAGGCTACAGGCGACAAATCAAGCCCGTCGTCGTAACGGGAACTGCCGCCATCACGGTCACTTTCCGGCTCTCACAACAGCCTGTCGAGATGCACGAAGTTGTCACAACGGGGAAAGCAAAAACTGAGCTGCTGCAGGTGTATCCGAGCGTTCACGTTCTGGAGAAAGCTGAGATGCAGATGGTTCCTGTGACGGGTCAGCCGGACGTCTTCCGCAGCATACAGATACTGCCCGGCATCATCTCCACAAGCGATGTGAATTCTCAGTTCTACGTCCGCGGTGGAGCCTCAGATCAAAACTTGATTCTGCTGGACGGCATGAAGATCTACAATCCGTTCCACGCCTTTGGACTCTTCAGCATCTTTGACCCGGACATCCTGAAGTCGGCTGAGGTTTTCACAGGCGGCTTCCCTGCCGACTATGGCGGCCGGCTCTCCTCTGTGATCAATATTCTGAGCCGCGATGGCAACGCCTCGAGCTACGCAGGCCACGCAAATCTCAACTTTCTCTCCTCCAAGCTCCAGCTTGAAGGCCCGATTTCACAGAATCTTCAGCTCATTGCCACGGGCCGAAAGTCTGTTTTCTCCGAAACGTTCAAGAGATTCCTGAACCAGACCGTGCCTCTTTCGTTTTATGATGCGCTCGTCAAAGCCACGTTCAAGCGTCCGGACTCGCAGGATAAATACAGCGTGCAGGCGTTCTTGAGCAGGGATGACCTGAAATCGAGCGATCCGGATGAGCCCGATTACTCGTGGAAGAACACATCGGCCGCGTTCCAGGTGAATTCACTGATTCAGGACCGGCTCTTCGTCAATATGGTTCTCTCGGGCAGCAAGTTTGATCAGGTGCGGGATCCGAAATCGTCGGAGACGATCTCTCCCTCCTCCACAACGGTCAAAGAATTTACCGTCCGCGCAAACGCAACGTACTACACCGACTCGAAGGATCTCTACTTCTTTGGCTTTGAAATCAGCTTCCCTAGCGTTGAGTACAAGTTGGTCACAAGATTCGGTGAGCAGAAGACACTTGCCTCGACACTTCCTGAGATTGGGTCCTGGATACGCTATCAGATGCATAGTGGGCAATACACGACCGATTTCGGGCTGCGGATCGAAATCGGATCATGGCTGCGGGGTTGTCCCGCCAGGAGCAGCATCCAGCCGCGTCTCAGCTTCAGCTACGACATTGACGGCAACTGGAAGTTCAAATCGTCCTACGGCCGGTTTAGCCAGGAGTTCATCACGGTCACGAACGAAGATGACGTGATCCCGATTTTCACGCCGTGGATTGCCGTGCCCGACAACGTCCGCCCGGAACAGTCAGATCATTTTGTGCTCGGCGTGGACGGCAATCCGCTTCCAAACCTGTCGACGACCTTCAACGCGTACTACAAGTACTCCAGCTCGCTCGTCACGTATAATCGCGACAAGGTGGACGCGAGCGATCCTGACTACATTAATTCAACGGCTGATGCGTACGGAGCGGAGGCACTCCTTCGCTTCAGCAGCAACCTGGTCGACCTGTATGCCGCGTATACGCTCTCGTGGGTCACCATTGATCAACGTGGGTTTGTGTATCCACCGCGGTACGATCGAAGGCACGTTGCGAATCTGCTGGCATCCCTGCATATGATCAAGAATCTTGACCTCACGCTGCGGTGGGAGTTTGGCTCCGGGCTTCCCTTCACGCAGTCA
>Ga0315281_10004286_pt1 | contig 20726 bp, 22 predicted proteins | sample YL17G07_0_MG_FD_204540 | JGI IMG/M metagenome (GOLD analysis project Ga0315281, IMG submission 204540) | Sediment microbial communities from Yellowstone Lake, YNP, Wyoming, USA - YL17G07_0 | ecosystem: Environmental > Aquatic > Freshwater > Lake > Sediment | place: USA: Wyoming | collected...
CGGCTTTGAGTGCCGTGAAGGAATCCTCTGGAGCGATCGATTCGGTGACAGATGAAGAGATTCTGCAAGCGTATAGGGCGGTCGCGGCGACGGAAGGGGTCTTCTGTGAGCCGGCGTCCGCCGCATCGGTTGCCGGGGTGATGAAGTTGAGCAAGCAGGGCGGATTGCGTGAAGGCGAGATAGTGGTCTGCACCTTGACCGGCCATGGATTGAAAGATGCCGACACAGCCATCAGCGTATCGGCCCAACCGAAAACCGTTAGAGCGACGCGGGAGGATGTCGCTCGTCTGTTAAGGGTGTAGACACCATGCGAGTAGGGCTTCAATGAAACATGTGATTCTCCATGCCGATGGGATGGCAGATCATTCCCGGAAAGAACTGGGCGGACGGACTCCTCTTCAAGCGGCTTCGACCCCTCACCTGGATCGCCTCGCGCGAGAGGGAGAGCTCGGGCTCCTGGCCGCTACGCCTGAGAGCGTGCGACAGGGGAGTGGTCTAATGGGAACCGCCATCCTCGGCTTCGACCCCAAGAAATACTACCAAGGTCCCGGCCCGCTCGAAGCGGCCAGTCTGGGGGTTGCCGTCGGCGAGCATGATGTGGTCTATCGCTGTACGATGATCACATTGCGGGCAGACGCTCAGTCCGGGAGTAAAGGCGGATTGAACGAAATCAAGAAGCTCGGACCGCATGTCGTATTGGACGATGCGACGGCAGGCCTGATTTCGACAGAAGAGGCCCGAGAATTGATCGAGGCGATCAATGAACAGCTCGGGTCGGAGATGATTCAGTTCTATCCCGGGCTAGGCCACCGTCATCTCATGGTGTGGGTCAACGGGAAGTCGCGAGCCGTCTGTACGGATCCACAATTATTGGTCGGTCGACCGATCGCCGACGCGTTGCCGACTGGAGACGGATCCGACATTCTTTGGAAACTCATGGACGCCTCGTTTCAGATCTTGCGCGATCATCCCCTTAACGATGAACGTCTGGAGGCGAAGCAAAAGCCGGCCAATTGTCTCTGGCTCTGGGGCCAAGGCCGGGCGATTCTCTGGCCAAGTCTCGCTGAGCGATTGAAGATGTCCGGGGTAGTGGTCTCGCAGAGCGATGTCCATCGAGGACTCGGTATCATGGCCGGACTCAAAGCCGTGGACGGCGCGAGATTGGCCGGTGCGGATCTTCGCACCCAAGCGGCGGTCGCCCTTGAGGAACTGAAGAAACATGATTTTGCTTACGTGCATGTGGAGTTACCGGACGAGGTTGTCTACGGGTCGGATGTTGCGGCCAAGGTGAAGGGTATCGAAGCGGTCGATCGCGAGCTGGTCGGGCCGCTGCTCGAAGGACTGACCACATTGGGCGGCCACCGCATTGTGGCCGTCTGTGACTCGGGCAACGTGCATCATGGCCAAGCGGCGGAAGGTCCGGGATTCTTCGCCTATCGTGACAGTGCAGAAGTTCTCGCTGCCGGCGCAGGACGGAGATTTACCGAGGCTGACGCTCGAGCTTCGACCGTGCCTCCTCGCGATGCGACTAAGTTCGTCGTGCGACTGTTCGCAAAAGGATCCTGACGGTCGTGGCGTTGATTGTCCAGAAATATGGGGGAACGTCTGTGGGCACCATTGAGCGGATCCGCCGTGTGGGCGACCGCATCGAGGAGGCTCACAAGGATGGCCATCGCGTCGTGGTTGTCCTGTCCGCGATGAGCGGAGAAACGGATCGCCTGCTTCGATTGGCGCATGAAGTCACGCCGCTGCCGGATGATCGCGAACTCGACATGCTCCTGTCGACCGGAGAGCGGGTGACCATCGCCTTGTTGGCGATGGCCTTGCGGGCCAGGGGACTCGATGCCCAATCCTTTACAGGGCGCCAAGTCGGGATCATGACCGACAGTGCCCATACGAACGCACGCATTACCCGGGTGAGCGCAGAGCGAATCCGTGAGGCACTGCTCAACGGGGTCATTCCAGTGGTCGCCGGTTTTCAAGGGATCAACGAGCAGTCGGATGTCACGACGTTGGGGCGCGGAGGCTCCGATCTTACAGCCGTCGCGCTGGCGGCGGCGCTGAAGGCGGATCGGTGCGTCATTTTTACCGACGTCGACGGCGTCTACACGTCGGACCCCAACATCGTGCCGGCAGCTCGACGAATCGACAGGATTTCCTATGAAGAAATGCTGGAAATGGCCAGCCTGGGCGCCAAAGTGTTGCAGAGCCGCTCCGTCGAATTTGCTGCGAAGTTCAATGTGCCGGTGGAGGTGAACTCCAGCTTCAAAGAAGGAAAGGGGACACTTGTGACGCGTGAAGATGAAGATATGGAAGCGGTCGCGGTGTCGGGAGTCACTGGCGATCGGAATCAAGCCAAGATCACGATTGTGGGTGTGCCGGACAAACCAGGTATTGCATCCAAACTCTTTGGGCCGGTGGCCAAAGCTAATATCAATGTCGATATGATCATCCAGAATATGAGTCAGTCTGGCATGACGGATATTTCCTTCACGATTCCACGGGCAGACATCACGAAAGCCTTGCCGCTGATTCAAGACGTGGCGAAAGGTATCGACGCCAAATCGGTTGCCGTGACCGAGGCGATCGCGAAGGTCTCGCTGGTCGGCGTCGGGATGCGTTCCCATTCAGGCGTTGCCGCCAAGATGTTCGAAGTCCTGGCGCAGGAAGGCGTGAACATCCTCATGATCAGCACGTCGGAGATCAAAATCTCCTGTGTCATCGATGAAAAGTATGTCGAACTTGCGATGCGTTCGCTCCATACCGCGTTCGGGTTGGATCAGTCGCCTGCAGGGGACCGAAATCTGAAGTAGAGGATTTCGGCGAGGTGAGTCTCGACAGGTTCGTCCTGCTCCTGGTATCGTTTCCCATATGGCTCGAAAATCTTCACACCCACGATCCTCGCAAGGCAAGCCGGTCGGCTCTGCGTCGTCCGGCGGGCCTCCGCCTGCTGCGCAACCAGTAGCGCTGGAAATCTATGATACGACCTTACGGGATGGAGCCCAGGCCGAGGATGTGTCCTTTTCGGTCGAAGACAAGGTTCGAGTCGCCCAGCAGTTGGATGGGTTGGGTGTGCAGTTCATTGAAGGAGGGTGGCCCGGGGCGAATCCAAAAGACATCGAGTTCTTTCGGATGATCAAGGTCGTGCCGTTGAAGACAGCGACGGTGGTGGCATTCGGGTCGACCAGGAAAGCGAGCAATGCAGTACAGAAAGATCCTAATATCAAGGCGTTGCTGGATGCGGAAACCACGATCATCACGCTCTTCGGAAAAACCTGGTCGCTGCACGTTACCGATGCGCTCGGCATTTCCCTTGTAAAGAATCTCGAACTCATCAGCGATTCCGTGACCCATCTCCGCTTGAAAGGCCGGAGGGTGTTCTACGATGCGGAGCATTTCTTTGACGGATACAAGACCAATCCAGACTATGCGCTGGAGACCATTCGTCACGCCGTTGCAGCCGGGGCCGAGCGGGTAATTCTCTGCGACACCAATGGTGGGTCGATGCCCTGGGAAGTCAAAGAGATCTGTCAGGTCGTTCGGCGGGAGTGCGCGGTACCCTTGGGGATTCACGCTCACAACGATTGCGAAATGGCCGTCGCGAATTCGCTGGTGGCGATCGAAACGGGTGTGGTGCAAGTGCAGGGGACGATTAACGGCATCGGTGAGCGGTGCGGCAATGCCAATCTCTGTTCAATTATTCCAAATCTTGAACTGAAGATGAAACGTCCGGTGTTGAGAGACCGTTTGAGTCATCTCAAACAGGTTTCCGGGTTCGTGACCGAGATCGCGAACCTCATGCCCGATTCGCATCAGCCCTACGTGGGGGATTCGGCGTTTGCCCATAAGGGCGGAGTCCATATTCATGCTGTGCTGAAGAACCCGGCGACCTACGAACATGTGATTCCCGGGTTGGTTGGGAACCGTCAGCGTATGCTGGTCTCGGATGCGGCAGGTCGGAGTGGGTTGATGGAAAAGGTCGAGGCTTACGGAATCAAATTGGACAAAGGCGACGCCAAGGTGCGGGAATTGATCGATACCTTGAAGGAACGTGAAAGTGAAGGATATCAATTTGAGGCGGCGGAAGGCTCTTTCGAATTGCTCATGCGGAAGGCGATGGGGACGCACAGGCCATCCTTCCAACTCCTGGGATTTCGGGTGATCGTTGAAAAAAGACAAGATCATGGCGCTTCGTCGTCGGAAGCCACTGTGATGGTGAAGGTCGGCGACGTGGTGGAACATGCGGCAGCAGTCGGAGCTGGTCCGGTCAATGCGCTTGACCATGCATTGCGGAAAGCGTTGGAAAAGTTCTATCCCCAACTCAGAGAAGTCAAACTGCTCGACTACAAAGTGCGAGTGCTGTCGGCCAATCGTGGGACGGAGTCCAAGGTCCGGGTGTTGATCGAATCAGGTGATCATAAGGATAAATGGGGCACCGTCGGCGTGTCTGAAAACATCATGGAAGCGAGCTGGCAAGCGCTGGCGGACAGCATTGAATACAAGTTGCTTGCCAGAGACGAATGAGAGGGAAGTCAGATTCGACATCTTTCTTCTTGACAGGTCTTATAACCTCACGTAACTTATAGCGAAACTGCTAATCGTTCGCGGTGAAGTCACGGGCGATCATTCGAGAAGTTTGCGCAGATGTCGGAGGGGAAAGCATGCGAAAGGCAGATATCGCGAACGAAATTTACAAGCAGGTCGGTATTTCGAAAAATGAAGCCGCGGACATCGTCGAACTTGTGCTGAATATGTTGAAAGATGTGTTGCATAAGGGAGAGTCGGTCAAGATCGCCGGATTCGGGAACTTTGTAGTACGCAGTAAGGGGGCACGGAAAGGCCGGAATCCTCGAACCGGCGAAGAAATAGGAATCACGCCTCGTCGCGTGGTGACGTTTCGCCCCAGTCAAGTGTTTAAGAAATACGTCAATTCATAGCCTCGTCAATCACCTTAACTCATCCCACCACGAGGACCGGTCATGGGGAACGAGCCCAGGCTGGGCAGCAAGGTTTTTTATAAAATCGGCGAGGTCAGCCAAATTGCCGAACTGCCGGCTTACGTGTTGCGGTTCTGGGAATCGGAATTCCCATTTCTCAAGCCCAAGAAAAGCCGAGGGAATCAGCGGCTCTATGTCAGGCGAGAAGTCGAAACCGTGCTGGAGATCAAGCGGATGCTCTATGAAGAGGGACATACGCTTGCAGGTGTCAAACGATATTGGGCGAGGCGAGGCCGGGTGGCAAGCCAACGAGTACGCCCCAAAGAACTTGCGCAGAAACTGCGGGGAAATCTTCAGGCGATTCTCAAAATTATGGAGTCATATTCTGACTGACGACGGTCTGTCTCGTCTCTTTCGAGCTGGTTGCATTCCAGCCGCTTACAAGGGACAATGCGGGCGACGGTGAAATTGAATAGAATGTGTCGGGGCGTGGCGCAGCCCGGTAGCGTACTCGCTTGGGGTGCGAGTGGTCGGCCGTTCAAATCGGCTCGCCCCGACCAAAACATATCGAGCTGAGGACTGAGACGAACAGGACAGTCGGGTGCTCGGTTCTCAGCACTCAGTACTAAAAGAGAGAGCTGCCGCCGGCAGCTCTTTTTGTTCCTGACGAACCCATGCGCATTTTGGTCACGAACGATGATGGGATTCACTCGCCTGGTTTGACGGCGCTGGCCAAGGCCTTATCGAGAGTGGGTGAGGTCTGGGTGGTCGCGCCGGATCGTGAACGGACTGCCGCGGCGCATGCGGTGACCCTCCATAAACCGCTACGAGTGCAGCAGCTTGGGACTCGGGTTTACGCTGTCAGCGGGACGCCGGTCGATTGTGTGAATCTGGCCGTGCTGAAGCTTCTGCCTGCACCACCCGATCTCCTCGTGTCAGGAATCAATAAAGGTGTGAACCTTGGCGACGACGTGTTGTATTCCGGGACGGTTTCGGCAGCTATGGAAGGAACGATTCTCGGTGTCCCCTCGATGGCTGTGTCACAGGAGGGGCAGGAGCATTTTTATTTCGACGCCGGGGCCCGCTATGCCGTTCGTATCGCTCGTTTGATCTTGAAAGAGGGGTTGCCGGACGAAACGCTTGTGAATCTCAATATTCCGAATCGGCCGTTCAGGTCTATCACCGGCGTCCGAGTCACCTGTCTCAGCCGCAGGCGTTTCGACAATCCGATCATTGAAAAGATCGATCCGCACGGCCGGACCTATTATTGGATTGCCGGGACGCGTGTGTCCTGGAGCCGAAGCAAGGATGCCGACCATGAGGTGCTTGAGCAAGGGGCAGTTTCACTCACCCCCATTCACCTCGATACGACGAACCATGGGGCATTGGATCGATTCCGGAAGTGGGAAACGGTGCGCCGACAAGGTGTGCGCCGGGTGGCGGCATCGTCGAAGCTGAAGGGCAAGCAGAGGAGTTAGCCCGCATTATTCATGAAGCTTCTGCTACAAGCGTGGATACGCGGCTGTGACGGGCAGTCTCGCCGTTCAGCCCTTCGACATACTGCACAAGTATGCCTCAGGGCTTCACGCCTCCGAGTGCCCATCTCGCTTCACGTCTGCACGCTTTCGCGACGAACCGTCATGAAGAATGCGGGCTAGGGCGCTATGGTGAACTTGATCGAAGCCATCATCACAGAGCTCAGCCGGTTTATCGTGTCGATGATCTCGACGTTCGGCTACACCGGTATTTTCCTCACCATGGCTATTGAGAGCGCCTGCATTCCATTGCCCAGTGAAATCATCATGCCGTTTGCCGGGTATCTTGTGGCGACGGGGCAGTTCACGATGTTGGGCGTGACATTGGCCGGCGCCGTTGGGAACGTCGCGGGGTCGGTTGTGGCTTACTACGCCGGGGTGTGGGGCGGTCGGCCCTTCGTCGAGCGGTATGGGCCCTATGTGCTGGTGTCGAGAAAAGACATTGAGCTGGCGGATCGATGGTTCTCGAAGTATGGCGATGCAGCCGTATTTTTCAGTCGAATGCTTCCGGTCGTCCGGACCTTCATCTCGTTGCCGGCCGGCATCGCCCGCGTGAATATTTATCGGTTCATGCTCTACACGTTTCTCGGTGCATTACCCTGGTGCTATCTCCTGGCCTATATCGGCGTGAAAATGGGAGAGCAGTGGGAGCATCTGAGAGACTACTTCCATCAATTCGACATCGTAATCGGCCTCTGCCTGGCGCTCGCCGTAGGCTATTTCCTCTGGTCCCATTGGCCGAAGCGCCGTATCACTCCGGAGTTGTAATCAGCCCATGCTCTCAATCTACAACACGCTCACCGGGAAAAAAGAGCCGTTCCACCCGCTCCAGCCGAAGACCGTGCGGATGTATGTCTGCGGCGTGACCGTCTACGACTATTGCCATATCGGCCATGCGCGCAGCGCGCTGGTGTTCGATGTGATGAGGCGATATCTTGAGTTCACTGGCTACCAGGTTGTATTCGTCAAGAACTTCACCGACGTGGATGACAAGATCATCAAGCGGGCGAATGAACGAGGTGTATCCTGCGACGCGATCACCGCCGAGTTCATCGAGGCTTACTATCAGGACATGGGGAAGCTCGGAATCAGACGGGCGACGAATGAACCGAAAGCGACCGAGCATATGGCCGAGATCATTGAGCTGGTCGGCAGACTGATTCAGAAAGGCCTCGCCTATGAAGTGGCCGGCGATGTCTACTTCCAGGTCGAGAAATACCAGCCGTATGGCCGCCTCTCGAAACGCAAGCTCGAAGATTTGCAGGCTGGCGCGCGGGTGGAAGTAGATGAACGAAAGCGCCATCCGATGGATTTCGCTCTCTGGAAGAGCAGCAAGCCTGGCGAGCCATCATGGCCGAGTCCCTGGGGGCCTGGTCGGCCAGGCTGGCATATCGAATGTTCCGCCATGTCGATGCGCCATTTGGGTGAGACCTTCGATATTCACGGCGGAGGGATGGATCTGATCTTCCCCCATCATGAGAATGAAATCGCTCAGTCCTGCGGCGCCACCGGCAAGGAATTTGCGCGTTATTGGGTCCACAATGGGTTCGTGCAGATCAACCAAGAGAAGATGTCCAAGTCCCTGGGGAACTTCTTCACGATTCGCGAAATCTTTGAAAAATCTCAGTGGCCTGAGGCGGAAACCGGCGAGATGTTGCGGTATTTCCTGCTAGGGACCCATTATCGCAGCCCGTTGGATTTTTCAGACAAGAGCATCGAAGAAGCAAAGAACGCGTTGAACGGGTTCTACGATCTTCTGGTGATGCGACTGGATGAGCCAGGAGAAAAAGCCACGGCTGACAAGGGGCTGATGGAGTCGATTGAACGATGCAGGATCGCGTTTTGCATGGCGATGGACGATGACTTCAACACATCAGTGGCGATTGCGGAACTGCAGCGATTGAAAGGGGACGTCAATAAATTGTTAGGCCAAGGTCTTTCGACTGAGGCGAGGAAGGTCGCCAGAGAGGAGTTTCGTTCGCTGGGTAATGTGTTGGGGTTGTTTCAGCTGGAACAGTGGCAATTTAGCCAGATGCCATTCAGGTCGACTTTGGCGAGTGACATGCCTCCACCTAGGAGGAGGTCCAGGACTGAGGAGATTAGTCAAACTGACACATCTTTGCCCTTAAGGGCCCAACTGCTATTGGATACCGAGATTCAATTGAAGGTAGATGAGCGTAATGAAGCCAGAAAACAGAAAGATTTCAAGAAGGCCGACGAGATTCGTCAGTTCCTCGCGTACCGCGGCATCGTCATCGAGGACAAGCCAGACGGCACCAGCCGGTGGAAGCGATAGTCCGCCTGAACTGATTTATGGGTTGCATGCCGTGCGCGAAGCCTTGCGCGCCGGCACGAGGCCCTTGCAGCGGCTTCTTGTCCTCCGCACCGATCGGCAATTCCACGACCTTGTCCAGCTTGCGAAGGCGCAAGGAGTTCCTGTCCACATCGAACCTCCGACGGCATTCGATCGCTTGGCGCCTGGCGGACATCACCAGGGTGTGATCGCACTCATCGCGGCAAAATCCTACGACACGACGGAGCAGATTCTCGAGCGGGCGAAGACGCGAGGCGAGAAGCCATTTCTCGTGCTCCTTGATGGAGTCGAAGATCCGCACAACTTGGGGGCGGTTTTGCGGACGGCCGAAGCGGCTGGTGTACATGGGGTTTTCATCCCGGAGCGCCGCGCAGTCGGCCTGACATCAGTAGTGGCGAAAGTATCGGCCGGGGCGCTCGATCACATCTCCGTCGGGCGCGTGGGCAATCTGATTCGTCTGATTCAGGACCTCAAAGAGGCAGGCCTGTGGATCTACGGCGTGGACCCACAGGCGGTGAAGCTCCATACCGACATCGACATGACTGGGCCGATCGCGTTAGTGCTTGGAGGGGAAGGAGAAGGCCTTCGCTCCGGTGTGCTGAGAGAGTGCGACGACCGCATTAGGATTCCAATGCAGGGCCGCATACAGTCGTTGAATGTCTCGGCTGCTGCAGCCGTCACGCTGTTCGAAGCGGTCCGCCAGCGTCGCAGGAATGTCGTGCCGGCGGAAAACCCTGGCTCGGATCATTCATGAATGTCTGCTACGTCGTCCGACCCTCTCGCCAGGCGGGGCTTTTCTCGTTCGGCCTCCTCGACGGACTGCCAGTACGCCTACGTCGTCTTTACTTGTGAGAAGCCTCGGCGGGCTTCGGTCTCGAACGCCTCGCGACGGCATTCATGAATGATCCGGGCTAGCGAATCTTGATCGTCCCGTCTTGGATCGCGGTTTTCAGCAGCTGAGCGGTGTTCGACACGCGCATCTTTTTCATCATGTTGGCCCGATGCGCCTCGACGGTCTTGACGCTGATCTTGAGTCGTTGACCGATTTCCTTGTTTTTGAACCCGGCCCAAATCAGTTCAAGAATCTCTTTCTCCCGACTGGTGAGCGATTCTGGCCGCTTCTTGCGGGGCGGCGGGGTCAGATTGGCCAGGGAAGGTTTGGTCTTCGTTTTCGTCTTTGCGGTCCGTGCCATTATCTTGTTCTCCTTTGACGCATAGAGTAGTACGGTATAATGATTCACTCTGACGGAAACACGTGCGGAAACAAGTCCTCGCTAAGCGAGGTGGATTATAGAGAACTCCCCTGCCATAAGTAAACTATATGAGATTAGCCCTAGTGACACTGCTTAGTTATGTTTATTTGGCATGCGAAGCGACTCAGGCGTTTCGGGCCGGAGTCTGCTCCCGAGTCGATTATGCATGAATGGTCTCTCTATCTTGCGGCCGGCGCTCTCGGCGCGCTGATCGGCAGTTTTCTCAACGTCTGCATCTTCAGACTGCCCCGAGGCGAGTCGATCGTCTGGCCCGGTTCCCATTGCCCCTCGTGTGCTCACCCTATCGGGTTCTATGACAATATTCCTCTACTGAGCTATCTGTGGCTTGGTGGACGCTGTCGGGCTTGCCGCACGCCAATTTCAATACGTTATCCCCTCGTCGAAGCTACCAACGCCCTCGGCTATCTCACCATCTTATGGTCCTTCGGTCCAACCTGGACGGCTGCCCTCTATGCCCTGTTATTTTCGGCGTTGGTCGTGGTGACGGGAACGGATCTCACCCATAAAATGATCCCCAATGTCATTACCCTGCCGGGAATGGTGGTCGGACTTCTGGGCGCAGTGACCGTGTTGCCGGTGGGTGTGATCAATTCTGTGGTCGGTCTCATCGTGGGAGGCGGCCTCCTCTGGCTTCTGGCTTGGCTGAGCCCCTATCTCTTCGGTAAGGAGGGAATGGGAGGTGGCGATATCAAGTTGCTGGCGATGATCGGTGCGTTTCTTGGGTGGAAGCCGGCCCTCCTCACCATCATGATCGGTTCGCTCAGTGGCTCTATTATCGGCATCAGCTTGATCGCCCTGCGCATCATCAAGCGTGATGACTATATCCCCTTTGGTCCCTTCCTTGTGTTGGGAGCTCTCCTTTCGCTATTTTTCGCCCAACCGCTCCTCGATTGGTATCAGGGTCTCCTTGGCCCTTCTTTCTAGCACTCTCCCTGTATCTCTTCAGGCGGATCCCTGTATCTAAATAGTAACGCGCTCTTTTGGTTTTCCTCCTCTCTCTCCGCCAGCGCATAGGCCGGCTCCGCTTCCATGTTTCCTTGTGACAACGCGAAACCGCGTGAACTTGCGAAGTATTCTACTCCCGCCCCTCACAAACCATTCAGTCATCTTGGCGTGGACCAGCTTGGGCACGGGTTTTGGAGACCACGCTCATCCTCGTAGGGAGAACTACTTTGCGAGAGTGGGGCATGCCGAGAGAATCACAGAGACAGGAACAAGGCTGGAGTCTGACAGAGCTCCTCATCGTACTGGCAATCATGAGCATTATGGCTGTATTGGCTGGACCAAGTTATCAAACATTGGCCGCAAGGGCGCAGGCGCGTAGTGTCATTGCAGAGATTGCTTCGGAACTCCGGTTCGCCAGACAACTGGCGATGGCTAGGCGAGAACGCCTTCGGGTCATATTCGATCGAGAGGGCCGTACGATCACGCTTCGACGTGGGGATGCCGAAGATATTCTGCACGTCTATCAGTATGCGGACAAGGGGGTGGTCGTGGAGGAGCCAACCGCCGGCCCTGAACTTCTGTTTCATCCCAGCGGCCGGTCGGTGACCCCGACAACCATTCGCGTGCGAGACAGCCAAGGCCGGGAAACCACATTTACCGTGAGCATTACCGGAAGAGTGTCTGTGTCATGACACAGGATCGATTATTTCATACAGAGACCGGAGCCAGTTTTGCCGAAGTGCTTGTGGCTATGACGCTGACGTTGATTGGACTGGTCGGTGCGATGGCGGCATTTCAGGCAGCGGAACGGAGTTTTCGAACGGGAACATTGGCGACGCGTGCCCTGGCGATGGCTGAATCGCGGATCGAAGCGAAACGATCTATACGATGGGATCGCCTCTTGCTGGACGATCTGAATCACGATGGTGTTCCGGACCTTGTCATGCGAGACGACGGAGCAGCCGGTGACACGGTGGCCGGTGATGGGGTGTACTCCGGCAGTTGGGACCAGGATGGCGTCCAGCTAATCTGGACGGTGACGCCGAGCCGTTCCGGTTCGCTGTCGGACTCAGGGCATGTTCTGATTGAGGCTCGCGCAGTCTACGCAGCCGGTGAAGGCCAGCGTGAAGTACGTATAGGCACCCTGCGGGCCAATCCTGTGTTCATTGGGAGCCAATAACGTGTCGCGACTCGGAGTGGGCAGGATGATGCCAGGACGGCACGCAAGACTCACACACCATAGAATACGGACGGAGGCAGGAATCAGCCTGATCGAGCTGATGTTTGCCATGGCGGCTGGGCTGGTCGTCCTGGGCGCTACGCTTCAAGCTCTGTCCTATTTCCAGCAACAGTTTATGAGGCAACAACGTGAGGTCGCGCAACAGCAAGATCTTCGCATTGGGTTAGAAGTGCTCGAGCAGGAATTGCGGTTGGCAGGGTCCGGTTTTCTCAGCACGACGGCTTCGGACTCAGTCGAGTTTTCGGCGAATCTGCAAGGCCTCTCGACGACCGTCACGGCAGCTGCGGCGATCGGTCACACGGCTCTGTCAGTCGAGGACGGGCGGGGATGGGAGGATCGAAAAACTATTATGACCTGTTGGGCTGAGCGCTGCGAGACGCACGCCTTGGCTCGTGATGGACAACGGCATCTGCTTACGGTGGCGCAGCCGTTGACAGGAGCGATTCCATCTGGAGCCTCTATCTCCCTCCTGAATCGTGTCCGCTACTACAGCCGTCGCGATGACCAGGGTGTTCTGAGGTTGCTACGACAGGTCGATGGCGGTGCGAGTGTCCTAGTCAGAGATATCAGGGATGCGCGGTTCTCCTACTGGGATGAAAACGGACAGGCTGTGACAGAGCCGGCGCAGGTCAGGCGGGTCGTCGTTGAGGTGATGATGTCCGATCGAGGGATTCGCACGGTTCGAGAAATGAGCCTCAGGACATAATGGCGGCTCCTCTCTAATAAACATGGGAGTGAGGATAGGAAGATGAAAGAACGGCGTACACCAGAATTCATGAATCTGTGCGACAAGGGTCACGTGCTTCTCGCGGCCCTCATGCTCATTGTTCTGCTTGGAATCGCCGGCATGACGTCTCTCTATCTGGCCGGCCAGGATGGACCGGGCGTGAGCGCCATGAAAGAGGACAATATTGCGCAACAGCTGGCGGACGGTGCGGCGGATGTCGTGATGAGTTGGTTCCACGATCCGAGTGTCACACCGGCAGCCATTGCCGGGTTGCTCGTGAAGCGCCAGGGAGATCTCACGAGCGGGCCATCGTTCTTCGACGTCGCTGGGCGCTCGCAGTTTGTTGGGACCGCTGACCATCCCGACATCCTCCTTGATGCAGTGAACCAGGCGGATAATCAGACGCTCAATGATTCCCTCAGCGGCTTCTCCAGCGCCCTGGGAGGACTTGGACATATTCTTAAGTTGAAAGTGTATGGTCCTCTGCAGCCAGGCTTGCTAAGCACAATAGAGGTAACAGCCACGACCGTCGATCGCCGGCCAGTTGCACGAACGGTTCAGCTTCAGCTCGGGGCTGTGTCGATCCCTGCAGTTCGCGCGGCGGTACAAGTCGGACAGACTCTCGGCACTATGCAGCCAGGCGGTGAATCTCCCGTCATGGCCCATTGGGGCGATCAACGGGTATTGGGTGATCTCACGGTGAAACGAGTCGAAGATCTAGTCCTTAAAAGCACTGCGGCTCCGGTCACCGGTCAGTCGTATGACCAGATGTTATACGCACAGGACCGCTGGACGGAATACTGGATTGGAGGGGCCGTCTCGGTTATCTCTCCTCCGCCCGGCCAAGATGCGAATCCTCCACTTCCTGAAAACGTGCACCTGCACCAATATCCGACGCCTGGGGTGAGGCTCGATCGGTGGGACTATGATTCGCTCAAGAAGATCGCGCTGCGTTGGGGGACCTATTATCGACTCGATCGCGTAGGGCAGCTCCATCCGCAGGGGGCCTCGGATTCGGATCAGGGAATCATGCCCGTCGACGCGCTGGAATCTCAGGTCATCGGAGACCATCGTGGATTGGTTTTCATCGACACAGTCGACGGGCAACCGCCGCGTGCCGATAATATGGGAACGCTGGTGCTGGATATGGACTACTTTGAAGGGATTCTGGTCGTGCAAGGTCATATAGTACTCAGGCCCCGTGCGGCGGGGAAATCTGTTCCAGCCCTCAGTCCATCTTCTCCGGGGACGCAGTCGCTGGGGGCAAGGGTCCCGGTGCAATTGTCCGGTATCCACGTCAACGGCCTGCTGTATGCGGCGGGTGAGATCAAGATTGAACGATCCTCTCGCTTGTACGGGGCGATGATGGCAGGACAGAACGTAACATCGATCGGAGCCGGTACCGTTATCGAGGTTTGGTATAACGCGGATTTGTCGCAGGGACTGTTTCGAGGGGTTCCGGTTGTGTATCGAGCGCCGGGAACCTGGTTGGCCAAGTACTAGTGGGAAGGTGAGAGTAAAAGGCATATCGCATGACGATCGATACTGATCTATTGGTTGGTGGAACCGGAGGGAAGAAGGGTAGCCGTGCGTCGAAACCCTCCCGCTGTGCGATCGAACAAAACGTACTCGATAGTTTGGTCTATCGTGGCATCATCAATCTTTCAGATGTGATGGCGGCGGTCGACGATACGAAAGATGGCAGCTTCGATCTCGAAACGGTCCTCCTCGACCGCTATCGTGTTCCAAAGGACGCGTTGGGGTTGGCCCTGAGCGACTTTTATCAATGTCCCTATCTGCCGTATGACGAACGAACGGTCATCGATACCGATCTGCTGAAAACGCTCAACCTCGACTATCTCAAGAAGAATCTCTGGCTGCCGATCACGCGTCGAGGCTCACTGATCGACGTGCTCACCAGCGATCCGCACGATCTTGACAAGGGTTGGGACGTGCGGCGCACATTTCCTGGAATGACCATTCGCTATGCTGTAGGTCTGCGTCGGGACATCGAGCAATTTCTCCATCTGGCCAGAGGCCAGGGAACCAGCGGGTCCATCGGCGCCATTCTCGGTGAGTTGGTCAACGAAATCCGGCTTGAGCCTGCCATCGACCCCGTATCGGGCGGGATCGACGAGAACGACTCAGCCATTGTGCGGCTGACCAATCAAGTGATCGCCGAAGCCGATCGCCTCGGCGCATCGGACATTCACATCGAACCATACGCGGATCGTAAAGACATGGTTGTGCGCCTGCGCATCGATGGTGCGTGCTCGACGTTCATGAAGATTCCGGCGACCTATCGGCGTGCTATCGTGTCACGCATCAAGGTCATGGCTAATCTTGACATCGCGGAACGCCGCAAACCTCAAGACGGCAAGATCCGGTACCGCTTGGCGAAGGATCGAGAAGTCGAATTGCGTGTCGCGACCCTACCCACCTCAGGCCAAGACGAAGATGTCGTGCTGCGTCTTCTGACGGCCAAGCAACCGATGTCGCTCGCCGCGATGGAATTTGCTCCTGCCACGTTGCAGGCCATTCAAGCCATCGCAGAGAAACCGCACGGGATCATCTTGTGTGTCGGACCGACCGGGTCCGGCAAAACAACGACCTTGCACGCGATTCTCAAACATATCAATACCGACGAACGAAAGATTTGGACGGCCGAAGACCCTATTGAAATCACCCAGGAAGGCCTCCGCCAAGTCCAGGTCCATCCGAAGATCGGTCTTACGTTCGCGACCGCGATGAGGGCGTTCCTGCGTGCTGACCCCGACGTGATCATGATTGGCGAGATGCGGGATAAAGAAACGGCCGACATCGCCATTGAGGCCTCGCTCACCGGCCACTTGGTGCTGAGCACCCTCCATACGAACAGTGCGGTCGAAACGGTAGTTCGTCTGTTGGATCTGGGCTGTGATTCCTTCAACTTCGCTGATGCCATGCTGGGAGTACTTGCTCAGCGCCTTTGCAAACGAATCTGCAACCAGTGCAAAGAGGCCTATCATCCGAGTCGCCAGGAGTACGACGAACTGGTGCAGGGGTATGGTGCCCAGGGCTGGTCCGCACTCGGCATTGAGTACACAGCCGATTGGAGTTTGTACCGTGGACGAGGCTGCGAGTCCTGCAACCGAACAGGCTTCAAGGGACGGATTCCCTTGCACGAACTGTTAAGAGGATCGGAAGAGATGCAGCGGCTTATCCAATCCAGAGCCAGGACTGCCGACATGCTCAGCCTGGCAATGAAAGAAGCGATGTCGACCCTGGTACAAGACGGGATACAAAAAGTCCTGCGCGGAGAGACCACCTATCAGCAGGTCAGGGTCGTTGCGATGAAGTGAGGGGAGATTTCAATATGTACTCCAAACCGGACGGTCAAAATTTTCACAGCTTGGATCGCAATCGATTCCCTCATTAACAGGTCGGATCTGCACTCCATAGAGAGCATGGCCGTGCAATGGCCATAAGTTTAACCTGCACCTAGAATAAAGATCCTCGTATCGAACCCTCCGGACTGTTCCCAAGCTCACTCCACCTCTTTATGGCTGATCTTTTGTATAATCTGACGGCACAAAATGTGCGCCCTCTCTGACGCAAATTGTCAGTCTTCTCCCAAAATCCGCCTAAGGCTGTCCCTCCAATAAGTTGTGAAATAGATTCAAGTTCAATGAGTTAAGACTCCTAGATCAAGCAAAATGGTCGGCATGCCAATTGCTCAATTGGCGGCCAGCAATGGGTGTATCTAGGAACACAAGACGCGATCGGTCCCTGTCAGGGCAGGCAGGGTTTACGTTGGTCGAGCTGATGATCGCGGTGGCGATCATCGGGGTTGCCGTGGCGATAGCCATACCGAATTTCACGAGGATGTACATCGACTATCAAGCGAAAGTCACGGCCTCTGAGATCACTCGTCATCTTGTGCTTGTTCGTACAAGAGCGATGACGACGAATCAGACTCTGAACGTCCAAATCGTACTGGTGAATGGGGGGGTTCAGATGACCACCACCAATCTCGCCGGCGCTCCGGCTCTTCAAGGACTCAATAGGATTGAGGCGGTACATATGACAACCTTAGCCTTCAACAATGGTGGGATCCCAAGCGGTGGGGTCGTCCAGTTTAATTCCTATGGGCTCAGGACCAGTGTGCCTGGTACAGGAGTACAGACGATCACGGTCGGAGGGACTCTCTCAGGGGCTCCAACTACACAATATATGATTAACGTTGCGCCGAGTGGAACTAGTGGGCTTGTGAGGCTGTGAGGTGTCCTGCGAGGAGCGGCTACATGCACCATAGCAACAGCAATATGATGACTAACCCGGTTCGACAAGAGCGGGGATTCACGCTCATCGAGGTCATGCTCTCGTCGGCCATTCTTGCCGTTGGTTTGCTCGGATTAGCAGGGATGACGACATTGTCCTTCACGCGTAACAGCGACGGCAATGAAGTGACAATTGCCACGAACCTTGCGGCGGAGCTCGTCGAACGGATGCAATTCAATCGACGGAACCTCGTGAGTGGCTATAACGGAATCAATTTAACCTCCGCCAACGCTGCCCTTTGCGCCCAAAATGCGCTGACTCAGCCGGTGGCGCGAGGAGATTGTCTGCAGTGGCAAGCCCGCCTTTTTGCGTCGGGATTGACAGGGGTCCAAGCTCAGGTGGCAGCGGCGGCCGTGGGGCCGGTGGGGCTCAATCAAAACAACATTAACGTGACGGTCACTTGGACCGGATCAAGTCGAAACACCATTTCCGGGGGATCGGCGGCCTGGGTACCGGGAACCAAGGCCGTTACGTTAAACACAATGATCGCGCCAGAGTGAGAATTCTGCAGGGAAAGGGGCGGGCGCACGATATGAGATCGCAGGACAAGCCGGATGAGCAGGGATTCACACTGGTCGAGATCATGGTGGCGACCGCCATAACGTCCGTGATCGTATTAGCCGGCATGGCTGCGCTGACGATGACGGGCAAAGCCGTGAGAGCGAATGAGCAAGTATCCGATGCTCAACAGAACGCGCGTATGGCCATGGAAATGATCACCCACGACATTAAGATGGCGGGCTTTGGGCCGGCCATTGATCCATCAAAGAATCCGCCCCCAGTCGGGAACTGTGGAATTGGCGGGACTCCAGTGCCGATTCTCCCAGGAGATAATAATCCGACCGTCGGAGTCGCTGATACTGGGCCGGATCAAATCTCACTCGTGGTGCCCCTCACGTTTTATGGCGCGCCGGCTACTCCGGCGTGGCAGACCACCGCTCCACTTGGTCTAGGTGGAGGGGGCTTTGCAAATGTACCCATCAACGCAGCCATCCTTCCCGGTATGACCGCAGCGGGGCTCGGTGCCAACTCCTTTATTTCGATCGGCGGTGTCGTCGCTGCTCAGGTGCAGGGAGCAGCAGCTCCCATCTTGTTGACGGTTCCCGTTCCTGGGCCAACGCAGATTCCGACGGGGACCGCAATATTTATTCTTCAGTGCATCACCTATCAAGTCATCCCTCAGCTGGCCGGTGGCGCGCCCGGTGCTGACCTCAACAATATCTGTGGCGGCAATGCTCCCTGCTTGGTCCGCGGGATAGCCAATGCCGTGGCCGCCTCCTTTGGGCGCGTCCTGCCGAACTGCAATGTCCCGGCGAGCCCCTGCTTGCCGATCGTCAACGGAATCGAGGATATCCAGTTCGCCTATGCCTGCGATGGCTGTCTGTTGCCGGCAGCCGGCCTTAGCGAACCAGATGGCAGGATTGACGACGTGAGCCTGAACCTGATCTTTGATCAACCGGATTACATCTCTAACCGGATTTGGAACAGTCCGCCCATGATTCCGTCCGCAATCAAAATGGTTCAAATTTCGATCGTAGCCCGGCAACAATCGGTGGATCATGGGCTCGGAGAAGGGAATACCCAGACAGGCGCGGGAACCTTGTCCACCACCTTTCTCACGGTCGATGACCATCTCCATGCAGGCGGTGTCTTCGTGGCTGGCGATGCGGGAGCCCAGATTCCTCCCTATGCATCGGTGCGCCGGCGGGTGGTGACCAGGACTGTGGAGACGAGAAATGCGAGACCCTGGTCCTGAACTGAGAAGGAAGACAACGATGCGCGAGCGGCACAAAGTATTACTGGTAAGGGACGAACGGGGGGTGAGTCTGATCACCGTCATGATGGTGATCCTTATCATGACTCTGATGGGAATCTCGATCCTCGCTGTCACGGGATTTGAACGGCAGATTGCGAGTTCCGTGAGTGCCAGTGAAGCCTCGACAGACGCGGCGGAGTCTTGTGTGAGCACCGGCGCGAATGTGCTCCAGCAGAGTCTTCAAGCTCATGCCGTGCCGGCAGCGGTGCTCTCCAACGCGGTTCCGCCTGGGCCGGTGCCGCTCGCGAATCTCGCTGTGTTGACCGGTGAGATGATCAATGATGGAGGCAACCCGGACTTCCCGATTGGAGCGGGCTCTGCGCCAAACCTGACGATGACAGTAGGTAACTATCAGGTATTCGGCGACATTGATCGATTGTATGTGCAATGCGCCTCGGGCAGCAGCTGTTTGCCCGGCGACGAGACCATGCGGCTCGATATATTTTATCAAGTCACCTGTGTGGCGCAAAACCTGGCTACGGGGATTACCAGTCAAGTTGAAGCGTTGTACGCCTGCAATAATACCGGCACGTTTTGTCAGCCGAGGCCCTACTAGACCTTCGGCGCTCGACGAGGAGGATTACCATGATGAACCACGCTCACAGAGAGGGAAAAATGAAGGGCTTCAATCCAGGCAGCCAGATGGGTGGACACCGTCTTCTGTTCGTGCGCACCGGGATAATGCTGTTGGCAGTGACAGTCCTCTCTGTCGTGAACGTCGGTGTCACGCTGGCCGACGACCAGCCCCTTCCCTCGATGACGATCGGCTATCAGAGCGGCGCGATCACGGCCATCTATGAGAAAACGCTCGACATCGATGGGCGGACCCATAGCTTGACGCCGGATGTCGTCATCCTGAACGACCGTGGAGGGACAATGGAGCCCCGTGATCTTGTGGTGACCGCTGAGGTGAAGTTTCACGTCATGAAAGAGGAAAGCAACAAGATCGACAAGATGATCGTGACTTTCCCCAGGTAATAAGGAAACGCTGGACATGATATTTCGTGCAACAAGAACGGAGGGTGCCATGAAGAGCTGGAGTATCGCCACTCGTGGAGCCATCATGTTGGCGTTGGTGGGTGGTCTCGTGGGGCCTGGTGCGTTGCAGGCCCAAACGATGGACCAGTATTATGCCGTGCCACCCTTCGTCAACGACCAAGTCGCGCCCAACATCGTCTTGCTGCTCGACAACTCCGGCAGTATGGCCGATCGAGCCTGTGATCCGACCTGGTGCGGCGTTCTGGCTGGTGGCGGCACCACGCCGGTCAATCAGAGCTTTGTCGCGACCAGCTCCTACAGTGGGTTCTTCAATCCTCTGTCCTGCTATACCTACGATGCAACTGCAGGCAATACGCGCTTCGAATTCGCCGCGGCGAAGGCCACGCTGGCTACCACCTGCTCGGGAACCCAATGGGACGGGAATTTCCTCAATTGGGCCGGCTTCCGACGCTTCGATGCCCTCAAGAAAGCCATGTCGGGAGGGGACTGTGTAGTCACGCGCGCTGCGGATGGCACATGCCCGGCCAGCGGGTCGCCGGCCAAAATTACCTACACATCACAGGAGCTTTTCTTGAACTCGGGCGATGGGCACCACACGACACAAGCGGTTCCCAGCGGG
>Ga0315281_10004287_pt1 | contig 20726 bp, 15 predicted proteins | sample YL17G07_0_MG_FD_204540 | JGI IMG/M metagenome (GOLD analysis project Ga0315281, IMG submission 204540) | Sediment microbial communities from Yellowstone Lake, YNP, Wyoming, USA - YL17G07_0 | ecosystem: Environmental > Aquatic > Freshwater > Lake > Sediment | place: USA: Wyoming | collected...
GCAATCGCATCGCAATCGCCAGCGTCTTCGATAGCTCCAGCACGCCTTCCTCCGCAATCCTGGAGAAAGGCTGGTCCAGCTTGTTATTGATGATCTGCACCACGCCGATGAGCTCGGAGTCCGCGGCGTCCACGATCGGCGCCACCAGCATCTGCTTGGTTCGGTACCCGGTTCTTTTGTCGACTGCCTGCAGGAATTTCAGATTGGCGTTGAGCGCGCGCAACTCCCTGTCATCGTAGACGTCGGCGACGTTGGCGATTTTCTTCGACAATCCGACGAATCCGGCAACGCTCTGATCCGAAATCGGCAGCCGGATGTCCTTGAACGAGTTGAGTCCCGTCTTCACCTTGGAAACGATCGACGTCTTGTCCTCCGCAACCACGTAGATCGTCAGGCGCTCCGCCTCGAACATGGCGCAAATGTCCTCGCTCACCTCGAGAATGATCTCGTCAATCGCGCTCGTCGAATGGATCTTGTTGGTGACCGCCTGCAATTTTTTGGAAAACTGCAGCTTCGCGTTGACGTCTTCGCCGCCCGCCTGCGCCGGCGGCTTGGTGCCGAGTACTGCGCTCATGGAAACCTCTCATTCAACATGCGGCCGGCAATTCCGCCGGCCGCGGACCTGCGCCGAAGGGCGGGCAAACCGAAACCCCGGCACCCACCGTGCGCACAGGCGCCAATCCGCGATATGGCTCCGCGACGACCGGTCCCGCGCTTGCTTGCGGTATCCCCGAAGCTTACGCCTGCGCGCGCCGCTCCGTAGCCTCCCGCGCGCGCGCGTCGGCACCGCCTCCGCGCCGAATGGGCGGGGCCCACGTCGAACCCTGCAGTTGGTTGCCCGCCAGACGCAGGACGTAATCGCATCACACGCCGCCGGGACTCACCGGAAATCCCGGCGTAACGTAACCGACAAATCGTAGCGATTGGAATCATAGAGTTCGAAATTCGAGTCATTGCGCGTAAATGTAAGCTGCGGCCGCACGCTCCAGCTGGCCGCAAAGCGCCAGTTGAGTCCGATCCCGGCGTCATATTGCAAATCACGCCTTTGCGCGAAATAGCTGGACGCCGGCCGGTCGAAGCGTCCGCTCGCCGCACTTGCATAGGCGAACATGTCGGTCCGCCGACTGGTTCCCCAGTGCACCGAGACCCGCAAGCCCCCGATCGTCCGGTCGCCGTCGGGCCGGTTGTCGGTAGCGCGATCCTGCCCGCCGAATATTCCTGCGAACAGGTAGCCCCGTTCGTCCGCGTCAATCGTCTGCAGCCATCCGGCGCCGGCGAGAAACTGGTTGCCGTCGTAACTGCGCATGGCATCCTGCAGGTAGCGAATGCGGCTTTGCTGCGCGAACAGGCTGAACTGGCCATGTGAATTCCACCGGTAGCGCCACTCGCCGGCCACCCCTCCCATGGCGCGGTAGGGCGTGCGATCCAGGTAGTTGCGGTTTGCAGCCGTGCCGAATCGCATGAAGCGTGCATTTTGGGTGAACTGGCCCGCAGGCATTTCGTCATCCGCGAGGCCGTCGGCGTTGATCGCCGAATTGCCGGGAAACCGCAGGCCGAGGCCGCCCAACTGGCCGAGACGCTCGAGCGACGCGTATTCGAATTCCGCCAGACCGTTGACCCCCTGGTCTTCGCGCAGACCGATATTGGACGGCAGGAACTGCAATTTGATGTCGAACCGCGGCAGGTAGGCCGCGCCCGCACCAGGGGCTGGGTCAAGGGTTGGTTCGCCGCCAGGCACCCCATCGGCGTTGTCCCTGAACGGCTGCGCCAATGCCGCGCCGCTGAACAGGAGGTGGACCACCGCGATCAATGCCGCTGCGAACAGTTGCTCGCTGGTGCAAGTGAAATTTTTGGAAATGGCCGCCATGTCACCGCATCCCCGGGGCCGCCTAGAACTCGAAAACCTGGTTGTTCTGCAGCATCATCGGCCTGAAATGACCGGCGCATTGCTCGATTTCTTCCATCGTCCGCTCGATCTCCCCGGGTTTCAGATGGGTAATGAAGATTTCGGGACTTCGGTGCAGTTTCGCGAGTTCCTCGGCGAGCATCGTCGGACACAGGTGCTTGGAAGCAATCGCAAGGTCGCGATCCCGGTTGCAGAACGCGGTTTCGATGATCAGAAACCGGAGGTCGGAGATCTGGTTGACGATCGGCCACAGCGGATCGTTGTTGGTGGTGTCTCCGGTAAACACCAGGCTGCCCTTGCCGCTCGACAGGTGATAGCCCACGGCCGGCACCGTATGATTGGCCGGCAATGCCGTGATCGTGCGCGAGCCCAGCGTACGCTTCTCTCCCAGCGCGATCTCCTGGTAGCGCATATAAGGGCTGTCCGGGCTTGGAATCTGGGTGAAATCCGGCCAGATCGACCAGTTAAAAATGTGGTTTTTGACCAGATCCAGCGTGTCTCGCTGGCCGTAGACCGTGAGCGGGCGCGTGCGCATCGCGCCGACGGTGTCGACCATGAATGGGATGCTGGTGATGTGGTCGAGGTGAGAATGAGTCAGGAAAATGTGGTCGATCAGCGACAATTCAGCGAGAGACAGTTCGCCAACGCCGGTCCCGGCGTCGATCAGGATGTCCTGGTCGAGCAGCATCGACGTGGTGCGCAGGTGCCGTCCACCGATGCCGCCGCTGCAACCGAGAATCCTGAGTCTCATGGCTTTTTTTACTTGGTCTCGAAAGTCGTCACGCCACCCCAGTCGGCGCTGGGTGGTTCCTTGCGGTAAGCCTCGATGCGGCCTGCGTAAAGGTCATACAGGTACCGGTGCGGCGACATCTTCTTCAGATTGAAAAGCTGCAACTCGGCCTGGTCCCAGTCCTGCGCGCGGTACAGCTTCAGCACCTGGTTCCACAGCTTGATCTCGTCGAGGTCCGCCTTGGCGACCTTGCCCTCGTAGCCTACCGGTTCGAAGATTACCACCGGATCGTCCTTGCCCTTGACCCGTACCCGGTCGATTTCGCGGAACACCACGTCGAGCACCACTTTCCTGGTGGTCTCGGCAACCAGAATGCCGACCCCGTATTGTTTGGTCAACCCCTCGAGCCGGGCGCCCAGGTTCACCGCATCGCCCATCACAGTATAGGCTCGGCGCACCTCGGAGCCCATGTCGCCCACCCGCATCGGTCCCGACGACACGCCGACGCCAATGCGCACTTCCTTCTTGTACTTCTGGAGAAACTGCGGCTGCATCGCGGCCATCGCCTCCTGCATCTCGATCGCCGCCTTGACTGCGCGCCTCGCATGGTCCGCCTGGTCGACCGGCGCACCCCAGAACGCCATGATGGCGTCGCCGATATACTTGTCGAGGGTGCCCTGATTGTCGTTGCGGATGATTCTCGACAGCGCCGTGAGGTACTCGTTCATCAGCGACGACAGTTCCTTTGCCTCCAGGCTCTCGGAGATCGTGGTGAATCCGCGCACGTCGGAGAACAGCACGGTGAGATCGGCGGTCTTGCCCTCCATGCTGTAGCCTTCGGGATTCTTGCTCATCTCGTCGACCAGTTCCGGCGGCACGTATTGGCCGAACAGCTCGGTAAACTGCCGCTTGCTGCGCGACTCGACGAAATAGCCGTAGGACATGTTGAGCGCGAACAGGGCGATGATCAACAACACGCCGGACGCCAGCGGCAGCATCAGGTTGCCGTAATGCCAGACCACCACGTTGGTCATCAGCACGGCAACCAGCACCAGCACCGTGGTCAGCGTCGCCTTGAGCGGGTTGAGCAGCGGCAGCAGCAGCGCCATCACGCCGCCTGCCAGCAGCACCAGGACGAACTCGGCGCCAAGGACGTAGGGCGGACGCTGCTTGAGCTCGCCGTCGAGCATGCCCGAGATCAGGTTGGCGTGCACCTCGACGCCGGGGTAGACGTTGTTGACCGGTGTCGCGCGCAGGTCCAGCAGCCCCTGCGCGCTGGTGCCGACCAGTGCGATCTTGTCCTTCAGGTCCGCTGGATTGACCCGGTCGGCGGCGACGTCGGCGAGTGAAATGTATTTGAAACTTCCGCGGTCACCCCGGTAAGGAATCAGGGTCGACACGCGCTCGTCGACCGGAATGCGCCTGGTGCTGCCGCTAGTTGTCTGCAGTTCAAGCCACTCGAGACCCTGGTAGCCCCCTCTGGCAAACCCGAAACGCTCGTCGGGATAGCCGGGTACGACCTTGGGGAATCCGACCAGGGCACGGACCATTGCGAGCGAGAGCGACTCGTAGTACGCGCCTTTGTACTCGGCGATCATCGGTACCCGCCGCACGATGCCGTCATCGTCGGGGATCATCGAAAAATGCCCCGCGGATGCCGCATTCTTCTGAAACTCCGGCAGATTGCCTGCGTACCCGCGGTAGGTGACAAACGGGATGTTCCGGCCCCTGAAGGTTCCTGCCGGCAGTACCGGCCCCGGCAGCCCCGCGATTTCCTTGGCGCCCTCCTCGTTCGAGAAGATGTAGCCGAGGACAACCGCCTTCCCCTTCATCGAGTCCGCGTAGATCTGGTCGTAGTCCAGCGACGGCCGCAACTCCTTCAATGTCGCCTGGAACCCGGCGTTGTCCCTGAGTTCGCTCTTTGCAAGCTGATCGAGAACCTTGATCCCGGAACTGGTGTCGCGCTCCGGCCACGCGATATCGAAGCCGACGATCGCCACGCCGTACTTGTTGAAGAGTTTGTTGATTAGGTCCGCGAGCAGATTGCGGGGCCAGGGCCAGTGGCCGAGCTCGGCAAGGCTCTTCTCGTCGATGTCGAGAATCACCACGCGGGGATCGACCGTGTTCGGCATGGTCAGCCGCAACCGCGCGTCGTAGACGATGTTGTCGAACTGGTCGAGCAGGCCGATCTGGTAGTAGCGCGCGGCGTGGCCGAGGAACACCAGACCGATGGCAAGACCCAGAGCGATCCGGACGAGGTGCTTCTTCAAGTCGCCTCCATGGAGGAAAGTCCCGCCAGTTCATGCGCCGCAAAATCGCGGTCTCTCCGAAAAACCGCGCCGCACGCCGCACGGGAAGCGGCGGCGATCGGATCGCACGGACTCAGGATTTGATGAAAAACTCCATTTTCGTGCCCGAGATCTCCAGAATATCGTGATCCTTGAGCGGGTGCGCCTGCGCATCGAGCGCCTTGCCATTCAGCACCGGGAAACTGGCGCCTTCGACGTGCGTCACGAAGTAGCCCTGCGGCCGGCGCGTGATGACCGCCACCTGCACGCCTGGTTTTCCAAGGGTCGTCAGCGGCTTGGAAAGTTCCAGTTCGCGGCCGGCGCTGGCGCCGTTCAGGATCTGGATCGCTCCAAGCAGGTGTGGCACCGGTGCCTGGGGGGGCACCGGCGGCGGCTGCACTGGCGCCGCAACGCCAGCCGCGCCAGCCTGCGTCCTGCTCGCCGTCGCCGCCGCACCGATCTGCGTATCGCCGGCCTTTCGCGGGGCATCCATCGGCACTTTTGGCATCGCCTGAGGGCGCAAAACCATGGTCTTTTCGAATTCGGCGGTCGCCGGCGCGCCGGTCTGCTCATTGATGTACTTGAGCCGGTACTTGCCCAGTTCGATGACGTCGTTGTGCTGCAGGAAATGCTTTTTGATGGGCTGACCATTCACCATGGTGCCGTTGGTGCTGCCGAGGTCTTCCAGGAAACAGTCGTTCAGGATCTGCACGATCACCGCGTGCTCGCCACTCATCGCGAGGTTATCGATCTGGATATCGTTGGTCGCACGGCGGCCGATCGTCGTTCGCTCCTTGGCGAGCGGAATCTCCTTGAGCACAAGGCCATCCATACTCAGAATCAACTTCGCCATGACTTTACCCTCGTCGATTATCTAAACCACGCCGCGAGCTTCGCGAAAAATCCGCGCGCCGCGGGATACGGCTCGCGCACCCGGACCAGAATCACCGAGATATTGTCGCGTCCGCCGTTATCGTTTGCCATCTGCACCAGCTGCTGCGCCGCCAGGGTCAGATTGGATCCCAGCGTCTGCAGCGTGAGGCCGATGTCTTCGTCTTCCACCATGTCCGACAGCCCGTCGGAACACAACAAATAGATATCGCCCGGTTCGGTCTCGTACTCGTGAATCTCGGGCACCACGGTGGCATCGATACCGAGGGCACGCGTCACCAGGTTTTTGTTCTGCGAGTGCTTCGCCTGCTCGGCGGTAATCATGCCGCTGTCAATCTGCTCCTGCAGCAGGGAATGATCCCGCGTTACCTGGGTAAACTGGTCGCCGCGCAGCCGATACATGCGCGAATCGCCGATATGCGCAACCATCATGCGGTTATCGTAGTACAGGACCACCACCAGCGTGGTGCCCATCCCGGCATATTGCGGCTGGCTCTGCGCTGCCTGGAAGATCGACGTGTTGGCCTTGGCGATCTGCTCGCGCAGCATGATCGCAGCATACTTTTCGGCGGACTTGGCATGCACCTCATGCGGCGCAAACTGCTCGAGCAGGCCCTGCAACTCGGTAATGATCACTGTCGTCGCCATTCCGCTTGCGACTTCGCCGGCATTATACCCACCCATGCCGTCGGCCAACACGACGAGGCCGTGCCCGACGTCGGTCGACACCGAATCCTCGTTGTGCGAGCGAACCATTCCCGGGTCGGAAAGGGTGGCGATTTGCAGCGAATTGGATAGATTCATTGCCAGTCCTCAGATCGAAATGTCAATGTCGACTCCGCTGCTGCCCGGCGCCTGCTGTCCGGCACAGGCTCGCAGGTCGCGCGCCATCTCGTCGCCCGTCTGGTATCGCTGCTCGGCATCCTTCGCCAGCGCCTTGTTGATTATCTCGGACAGGCACGGCGGCAATGCCGGGTTTATCGTTCGAATGTCCGCCTGCTCCTCGTTGGCGATCTTGAACATGAGTTGAGCCATCGAATCTCCGACGAACGGCAGCTTGCCGCTGGCCATCTGATACAGGCTGACGCCGAGCGAGAACAGGTCGGACTTGCCGTCGATCTTTTTGCCCGAGAGCTGCTCGGGCGACATGTACGAAGGCGTGCCGAGCACCATGCCGGTCTTGGTTTTCGAGGAATCCGTAATACGCGCAATGCCGAAGTCGGTGACCTTGACGGTGTCGGATTCCGGTTCATACATCACGTTCGCGGGCTTGATGTCGCGATGCACGACATTCTGCGTGTGCGCATACGACAGCGCCTCCGCGGTGCGCGCGATAATGCTCAACACCTTGTCGAGCGGCAGCAGGTTGTCCGGCTTGGTGTAGGGGACCAGGTCCTTGCCTTTCAGGAACTCCATTGCGATGTAGGCGAGATCGTGCTCCTCGCCCGCATCGAAGATGGTGACGATGTTTGCATGGTTCAGGCGGCCTGCGGTCTCCGCCTCGCGGAAAAAGCGCGCTTTCACGTCCTCGATTTCGTCCGCATCGAATTCCTGCGACAGCGCCATGGTCTTGATCGCGACCACACGGTTGATCTTCGGATCGCGCCCGAGATAGACCACGCCCATTGCGCCCTTGCCGAGTTCCTTTTCGACCTGGTAGCGGCCGAGCATGGGCTTTTCCATCTGCCCGTTTTCGAGGATGCTCTGATTGGTGCGGCCGCCGCTGGCGCCGCCCAGAATCACGGTCTCCGACATCGCCTTGGCGCGGCCGAGGCGCTGCTCGAGGTCGCGGAACTTGGGGTTGAACTCGAACATGTAGCGGAACACGGCTTCGGCCTTGTTGAACTGGCGCTTCCTCTCGAAATCGAGGGCCAGGTTGAACAGGTTGTCCATCACGGCGTCGTCGAGCGGGCACTTGCGGAACTTGTCGTAGGCCATGTCGAGCTGGCCCTGCCCCTGGTACGCCAGCCCCAGCATGCGGTTCGATTCGGCGGAATCCGCGTCGGACTTGAGCTTGCCCGCCTCGGTCATCACGAAGCGCTTGGTGATCAGCAGCACGTGGCCGATCACCAGCAGCGTCGCCGGCCACATGAACTGCAGCCACATGCCCTGCGTCGACATCAGCACGAAGTGCGCGCCCAGCAGCACCACCAGGACGCCCGCCGTAATGCCGGCGCCCATGCCGGCCTTGAGCCGCGGCAGGAACGCGATCAAGTACGCCGCAACCAGCAGAAACACCGCCATGCCAGCCCAATTCGACCACGTCGGCGCGACGAAGAAATGCTCCTGCAAAATCGACGACACCACGTGCGCTTCCATCAGCACCGCGGGCATCGCCGGCGACACCGGCGTCACGAACACGCTGCCGACGCCGGGCGCGGTCGGCCCGATCAGCACGATCTTGTCCTTGTATTTCTCGAGTGGAATCTTGCCGGTGGCGACGTCGAAGAAGGAGTCGACGGCGAACGCGGGCTTGTTGTCCCGGTCCTTGTAGAAATAGGTGTACATCAGCGACTGTGGGTCGGTGCTGATCTTGAGATTGCCGAGCGTCACCCGCTCGCCGAGCTTCACCTTGATGTCCTTCACCCCGAGGTTGAGGCTCTTCGCCGCGACCATCAGCGCGAACGACGGATAGTATTCGTCGAAGTGGGTGACCACCAGCGGCTCCCGGCGCACGCCGCCGTCGACGTCCGGCGGCGCGTTGAGGTGGCCGATGGCCGAGGCGGTCTCGCCGATGGTGTCCACCACCGCGATCTGCAGCGCCGAGGTGAGCATCGGCAAGTCTTCCTTGCCATCGATATTCGGCAGCGCGTTCTTCTTGATGAAGTCGGGCAGCGGGCGGTCGGGCTTGCCGCGCGGCTCGCCGAGCTGGAACAGGATGGGCAGCACCACGTTGCCTGCCTTGGTGTAGCTGTCCGCCAGCTTGCGGTCGGTGTTGAGCGCCACTTCCGCTTCCCGCAGCGTTTCGTAAATCTTCAACTGCTCGGGCGGCATCTGCGGCGCAGCGGCGGGTGCGGTTTCGCCCGCCACCACCGGCGGTATTTTTGGAAAAAGATCAAGCAGCCTGTTGACGTAGACCAGGCCGGGATCGACCTGCGGCTCGGAGAAGAATACGGTGTTGCCGATCACCTTCGCCGGCGCCTTCGCCAGCATGTCCGCCATCTTGGCGTGGATTTCGCGCGACCATGGCCAGCGGCCGATGTTGGCGATGCTCTGGTCGTCGATCGCGATCACCGCAACCTTGTCGCTCGGATTGCGCGAACTCGCGGTGACGCCCATGTCGTAGGCTTTGCGCTCGAGGCTCTGGATCAGGTCGCTGTTCCCGGCAAGCAGCAGCACCACGGCCACCACGGCGCCGAGGAACCAGTCTGTCTTCCAGAATCCGGACTTCATCTTCCCGCTCTCCCTCGTCCCTGCAATGCGAAGAACATTCGGCGTTCGGCCGCCACGATTCGCGCCAGGGGCCGGTACCCGAAGTATGCGATTCTATAGAGGCGAAACAAATCCTGCCCGACAAACGAAAACTGCCGGGTGACCGGCGGAGATGCCCACCGCAGCCTCGGTGCCCCGCCCGGATACTCCGGAATCCGCCTCAAATCGCCGACTTTTCTTGTTAGTCAAAGCCAATCAACTGCCAACTTTCCGTAGAAACAGCAGCATAATGGCTATTCTTGCAGTTAAATATCAGCATAGTCAACCATTTCCATCGCTGCAGCCCAAAAAAATGGCCACGCGGTGGCCATTTTTTGCCATCCCCAGACCTGCGGGACGGAAGCGACATCGCAGTTCAGCTACCGAGCGTGGTGCCGGGCACCAGATTTGCAGATTTCGCCAGATCGGCGGCGGCCAGCTTCTTGCCATCGCCCAACTTCGCCTTGAACACCTCGATGCGACCGCCCTGCGCAGCGACGCTGAAGCTCCCGGCCCCGACTTCGCATACTTCCCCGATCTTTCCCCGCACCGCGGCGAAAGTCCGTGCGGGATGCTTTTTGGCGTCAAAAATCTGCAGCTTGGTTCCATTGAGCGTGGTCCACGCCCCGGGAGCCGGATTGCAGCCGCGGATCGTGTTATAGACGAAGTCCACGTGGTTGGCCCAGTTCACCCTGGCTTCCGCCTCGCGGCACCAGCCTTCGTAGCTCGCCTCCGCCTCATCCTGCACGATTTCGCGATGCCGGCCCGCGACAACCAGATCCGCTGCCTCGAGCATCGCCGCCACCCCCATCGGGAACAAGCGATCGAAATAGACGGAGCCGAGTGTGTCGTCGGCGGTCAGGTGGGTTTTCTTCTGCAGAACCACCGCGCCCTCGTCGAGCCCGTCGGTCGGCCGGAAAATCGAGAGCCCGGTCTGGACCTCGCCGCGGATGATCGGCCAGTTGATCGAGCTCGGACCGCGGTATTTGGGCAACAGCGAAGGATGGAACTGGATGGTGCCGTGCTTCGGGATGTTGACGAATTCCTGTGGCGCAAATTGCAGCACGAACGCCATGATGCCGAGTTCCGCATTAAGCCCCCGCATCGCCGCAATAGCTTCCGGGCTTTTCAGCGATTTGAACTGGAACAGCGGAAGCCCGCGCTCAACCGCCGCGACCTTCAGCGCATCGGGCCGCGCACCCTCTTTCTCCGGCGCGCAAAACACCCCGACGACTTCGTCGCCGCGCGCGACGAATGCCTCGAGCACGGCCTTACCAAAGTCCTGTTGTCCAACAATGGCAATCTTCATGTTCACTCCAGGCTTTCAACACCGACGAGTTGGGCGGCAGCCCCGCTGCCGGCCCGAACGAGTCGACGTAAGGCGGCGACGAAGTCGTCCGCGCTTACTTTCTTCTTTGCGGAAGCGAGAACGCGCCCGCCTCCTTCTTCGCCGCGATCTCCGCGTCGCTCAAGCCAAGCACCTCCCGAAGAATCTCATTGGTGTGCTCGCCCAGCGTCGGCGAGCGCTTGATCTGCGCCGGGGAGGCTGACAGCTTGATCGGCATGCCGACGTTGTACCACTTGCCGCGTTGCGGGTGGTCGAGCTCGACCCACATCTCGCGCCCGCGCACGTGCTCGTCGTTCGCCAGATCCTCGGTGCTCATGATCGGACCGCAGGGCACCTCGAGCGGATTCAGGATCGCCATCAACTCGCGCTTGGTGTAATTCTCCGCGAACTTGTTGATCAGCGTCCACATCAATTGCTGGTGCTTGCGCCGCTCGCCGATGGTCGAAAAGCGCGGGTCGGTGGCGAGGTCCGGGATATGGACTTCGGCGCCGACGCGCTTGGCGAGCGCCTCCCACACCGCCTCCTGCACGACGATGTAGAGCCAGTCGTTCGCGCCGTGCGGCTTGCAGTGGATCGCATTGCCGAGTTGTCCGCCGCCGGAATCGTTGCCCGCGCGGGGCACCTCTCCCATGTCCTTGTAAGTCGGCACCGAGTATTCGGGCATGTCCCCGCGCGTCAGGCGCTGGTGGTCGCGGAATTTCACGCGGCACAGGTTCATCACGCCGTCCATCATCGCGACTTCAACGTATTGTCCGAGGCCCGTGCGATCGCGTTGGCGCAGCGCCGCAAGCAGGCCGATCGCCAGGTGCAGGCCGGTGCCGGAATCGCCGATCTGCGCGCCAGTGACGAAAGGCGGGCCGTCGGGCAGGCCGGTGGTGCTCATCGAGCCGCCCATCGCCTGCGCGACGTTTTCATAGGCTTTGAAGTCCGCGTACGGTCCGCTTGAGCCGAAGCCCTTGATCGAACCCATCACGATCTTCGGGTTGATCGCATGGATCTTTTCCCAGGTAAAGCCGAAGCGGTCGAGCACGCCGGGCCCGAAATTCTCCATGATGATGTCGCATTTTTTCAGCAATTCGACGAACACCTGCGTGCCTTCCGCATTCTTCATGTTCACCGTGATCGAACGCTTGTTGCAGTTGAGCATGGTGAAGTAAAGGCTGTCGGCGTTGGGCACATCGCGCAGCTGGCCGCGTGTCGCATCCCCATGCGGATTCTCGAACTTGATGACGTCGGCGCCCATCCACGCCAGCAGCTGCGAGCAGGTCGGCCCTGCCTGCACGTGGGTCATGTCGAGGATGCGCACGTCTTTCAATGCTTCCATTTTGATCTCCCGGAATTCTGCGGCGGACGAAAAGCGGCCTGCCCTCGCCTGGCTGTTCGCCTTATTTCCTGCTCTGCGGATTCAGGCTCGTGATGCGGCCGCTTTCGGTGCCGGCGGCTTCATCGATGACCGCATTGATGAGCGTGGGCCGCTTCGAGCGGATGGCTTCTTCCATTGCGCTCCGCAACTCGGCCGGCGTCGTGGCGTGCACCCCCACGCCACCGAAGGCCTCGATCAGCTTGTCGTAGCGCGCCCCCTTGACGAACACCGTGGGCGCCACATCGCGGCCGCCGGTGGGATTGACGTCGGTGCCGCCGTAGACGCCGTTGTTGTTCAGGACCACCACACAGACCGGCAGCTGGTAGCGGCAGATGGTCTCGACCTCCATCCCGGAGAAACCGAAGGCGCTGTCGCCCTCGACCGCGATCACCTGCTCACCGCTGACCACGGCGGCGGCGACGGCAAAGCCCATGCCGATGCCCATGATCCCCCAGGTGCCGACATCCAGGCGCTTCCTCGGCAGGTACATGTCGACGATGCTGCGGGTGAAGTCCAGCGCGTTGGCGCCCTCGTTGACCAGGATGGCGTCTGGGTTTGCCTTGATGATGTCGCGCACCACGGCGAGCGCGCTGTGGAAATTCATCGGCGCCGGATTCCTGGCCAGGGTCTCGGCCATTTTCGCGATGTTCTTGTTTCTGCGCTCGGCGATGGCATCGAGCCACTCCGCCGGCGGCTTCGCCCAGGCCGGACCAATTCCGGCAAGCAGCGCGGACACGCAGGAACCGATGTCGCCGACAACAGGCGCGTCGATGCGGACGTTGCTGTCCGCCTCCTGCGGCGAGATGTCGATCTGGATGAACTTCTGGCCGCCCCAGTCCTTGTGGTCCTTGCCGCCCCAGGTCTTGCCCTTGCCGTGCGAGAGCAGCCAGTTGAGGCGGGCGCCGATGAGCACCACCACGTCAGCCGCAGGCAGCACGTAGGAGCGGGCGGCGGACGCCGACTGCTGGTGGGTGTCGGGCAGCAGGCCCTTGGCCATGGACATCGGCAGATAGGGGATGCCGGTGTTCTCGATCAGCGCGCGAATGTCGGCATCGGCCTGCGCGTACGCCGCGCCCTTGCCCAGCACGATCAGCGGACGCTTGGCGCTCTTGAGCAGGGTGATGGCGCGCTGCACGGCGTCGGCGGCCGGGATCTGGCGCGGCGCCGGGTCGACTACCTTGATCAGCGATTGCGTGCCCGCTGCCGCATCCATCGATTGCGCGAACAGCTTCGCCGGCAGATCGAGATAGACCCCGCCCGGGCGGCCGGACACCGCGGCGCGGATGGCGCGCGCGATGCCCACGCCGATGTCCTCGGCGTGCACCACGCGGAACGCGGCCTTGGCGAGCGGCTTGGCGATGGCGAGCTGGTCCATCTCCTCGTAGTCGCCCTGCTGCAGGTCGACGATCTCGCGCTCGCTGGAGCCGCTGATGAGGATCATCGGGAAGCAATTGACGGTGGCGTTGGCGAGAGCGGTCAGGCCGTTCAGGAAGCCGGGGGCGGACACGGTCAGGCAGATGCCGGGCTTTTGCGTCATGAAGCCGGCGATGGCGGCGGCGTTGCCGGCGCTCTGTTCATGGCGGAACGAAATCACGCGCATGCCTGCGGCCTGCGCCTTGCGGGCAAGGTCGGTGACCGGGATGCCGGGCAGGCCGAAGATGGTGTCGATGCCGTTAAGCTTGAGGGCATCGATGACCAGGTGAAAACCGTCGGTCACCGCTTGCGACTGTACATCGGTTGTCATACTGAGATCGTTCATGGTGACATGCCTCGCGCTATCTTCGTCATTCAAGCCGTCGATTGAACACCTGTTTTCCGTCCCGGTCGTTGGCGCCTCGGCGATGGCCGCTCGCGGCGGAACGACGATGAATTCCGCATGTTACGAAACCGCGCCGCCAAACACCTTGACTGTGGTCAATTCCCGAACCCACAATCACGCTTTCCCTGCACCGCCGGCACCATGGCAAAGCTTGCCCGCCTTCCGCAACGCGCACAGATCGTCGAACTGCTGCGCGCCAACCTGGTCCTGCGACAGCTGTCGGATGCCGCATGGCGCGAGCTCGAGCCGCAGCTCGACGTCATCGATTACGCCAAGGGCGACCAGCTGCTGCACCAGGGCTCGGAGCATATGGAGCAGTACTTCATCATCGACGGCATTCTCAAGCGCGTGGTCGCCAACCCGGAGGGCAAGGAGATGATCCTGCGCTTCGCCGCCGAGGGCGACATGGACACCAGCTACGCCGCATGGCGCCTGCGGACGCCCGCGCCGTACAGCATCGTTGCCGTCACCAGGGCATGCGCCGCCAAGCTGCCGATCGAGGCCTGGGCAGAATTCCTCGCACGGCATCCGGCGATCAAGGCCGGCTTCGAGCACGAGGTGATGCGCCTGATGTCCGAGGTCATGGCGCACACCATTACCCTGCACCTGCTGGACGCGCACGGCCGCATCAACCGCTTCCTCAGGAAGCACCAGGAGCTCGCCAGCCGCATTCCGAAGAAGGAACTCGCCTCCTACCTCAATCTCACGCCAGAAACGCTGTCGCGCCTAAAGCTCAAATAACCGCTGACCAGACCCGAATCAAGAAATCGACAAGCTGCGCAACCTCGGGATCTTTCCGTCAAGAAAGCTCCGATCAAGTCACACCATTGGAACTGGTCGCGTTTGGGGCATGTTCCAAGTTGCTGATTGGCATGGTTCCCTGGTCGCTTCGGCTGCGCACGCGACCTGCAACGCGTACTTGTTCAGAGTTTCCTTAATTGCCGCGCAGCCGTCTCACCCCGAGCGCCAGCAGCGGCCAGAACAGGAGGATTGCCGCCAGCCCGGTGATGCTGCCGACCAGCCCGTTCGCAAAGAAAATCGAGATGTCGCCCTGCGACATCAGCATCGACTGCCGGAACGAATCCTCGGCGCGGTCGCCGAGCACCAGCGCGAGCACCAGCGGCGCCAGCGGGTAATCGAGCTTCTTGAATATGTAACCCATCACGCCGAAAACCAGCATCAGCCACACGTCCAGCATCGAGCCATGCACGGTGTAAGCGCCGATCGCGCAAATCACGATGATCACCGGCGCGATGATCGAGAACGGGATGCGCAGGATCGCCGCAAACAGCGGCACCGTCGTGAGCACTACGATCAGGCCGACGATGTTGCCGAGGTACATCGAGGCGATCAGGCCCCAGACGAAATCCTTCTGCTCGATGAACAGCAGCGGTCCGGGCTGCAGACCCCAGATCAGGAGCCCGCCGAGCAGCACGGCGGCGGTCGGCGAGCCCGGGATGCCCAGCGTCAGCATCGGCAGCAGGGCGCTGGTCCCCGCCGCGTGCGCCGCCGTTTCCGGTGCGATGACGCCTTCCAGCATGCCGGTGCCGAACTTGTCGCCGTCCGGCGACATCTTCTTGGCGATGCCATAACTCATGAACGAAGCGGGCGTCGCGCCGCCCGGCGTAATCCCCATCCAGCAGCCGATGATCGCGCTGCGGATCGACGTCTTCCAGTATTTCGGCAGCTCCTTCCAGGTCTCGATGACGACGCGCGCGTTGATGCGGCCCTCGGTGCCCTTGAACGCCAGCCCTTCCTCCATCGTCAGCAGGATTTCACCGATGCCGAACAGGCCGATCACGGCGATGAGGAAATCGAAGCCCTTGAGCAGGTCGGTGAACCCAAAGGTGAGCCTGAGCTGGCCGGTCACGGTGTCCATGCCCACCGCGGCGAGCGCGAAGCCGATCATCATCGACGAAATGATTTTCGACGCCGACCCCTTGCTCATGCCGACGAAGCTGCAAAACGTCAGCAGATAGACCGAGAAAAACTCCGGCGGGCCGAAACGCAGGGCGAACCTGGCGACCATCGGCGACAGGAACGTAATCAGGAGAACCGCGACCAGCGCGCCAAAGAACGACGAGGTGAATGCCGCGGTCAGCGCCTGCCCGGCCTTGCCCTTCTGCCCCAGCGGGAAACCGTCGAAGGTGGTGGCCACCGACCACGGCTCGCCTGGAATGTTGAACAGGATGGAAGTGATCGCACCGCCGAACAGCGCTCCCCAGTAGATGCAGGAGAGCATGATGATCGCCGAGGTCGGCGGCATGGTGAAGGTGAGCGGCAGCAGGATCGCCACCCCGTTGGCGCCGCCAAGGCCCGGCAGCACGCCGATCAGCACGCCGAGCGCAACGCCGATGAACATCAGCATCAGGTTGTAGCCGGTCAGCGCAACCTCGAAGCCGTGCAGCAATAGTTTTATTTCTTCCACGTTTTTGTTCCGCAAAATCCTGTGTTCAAAACAGACCGCAGGATGGTTTTCCAAATTCGGGCCACCGGCTGATCGCCGCTGCCCGGCGATCAGCCAAGGCCGAGCAAATTCTCCAGCGGACCCTTGGGCAACGGCACCAGGAACCACTCCTCGAACATCAGGTAGAACGCCACCGTAACCGCAATGCTGACGACGACGACCTTGGTCCATGAGTACTTGCCAAGCCAGCGCATGAAGAAACCGATGAACACTGCGGAAGCCGCGTACATGCCGGCGAACTGGATCACCGCGATGTAGAAAAAGCTGGGCACCAGCACCGCAAACACCAGTTTCAGCTGCCCGCGGCCGACAAACGCCTCGTCCGGCCCGTGTTTCAGCCATGCCTCAACCAGAGTCGCTGCGGACGAGAGGACGACAAAAAGCCCGATATAAAAAGGGAAGTAACCCGACTGCGGACCGTCGTCCGCCCAGCCATTCCCCAGCCGGTGGCTGTCGAACATCACCACCGCGCCAAACAGCAGGATGATCCCCCCAACCAGCAGATCGACGATGCGCGCGCCGAACGCCGGCGGGTCTTCCTCCGGACCGGCACCCCCCGGTTCGACTCTTTCACCCGCGGTCGAACCGGTCCCGCCAAGGTCCGTCATGCGTATTTCCGTTTGTGGATTTGTCATTGCGTTTCACTTCCCGGAGGCAAGGAAACCGGCTTCCTTCATCAGCTTGAAATGCCGCGCCTCTTCCTTCGCGACCCAGTCGGCGTATTCCTTTCCCGACATGGTCGTGGTGTTGAAAGCGCCCTGTTCCATGAACTCCTTCCAGTCCTGAGTTTCCCGCACTTTCTTCAGCAGGCCGACGTAGAAATCGCGCTGCTCGTCGGTGACGCCACCCGCCATGAAAATGCCGCGCAGCATGACGTAATCGACATCGACGCCGGCCGACTTGCAGGTTGGAATGTCGTACCACGACATGGTCGTCGTCACCTTGGTCTTGTAAGGCATGCGCTCGTTATCCAGCACGCACAGGGGTTTCAGCTGCCCCGCGCGCCATTGCGCGACCGCCTCGATCGGGTTGTTGACCGTCGAATCGACGTGCTTGCCGACAAGCTGCACCGCGACGTCACCGCCGCCCTTGAACGGGATGTAGATGAATTTGGTTCCGGTCTGCTTCTCGATCGCAACGGTGATGATCTGGTCTTCCTGTTTGGCGCCGGTGCCCGCCATCTTGAACTTGCTGGGTCCTCCCGCCTTGACCGCAGCAAGGTACTCCTTGGCCGTCTTGTAAGGCGTGTCGGCGTTCACCCAGAGCACGAACTGGTCCAGCGCCATCATCGACACCGGGGTGAGGTCGCGCCAGTTGAACGGCGTGTTCTGCGCCAGCGGCGTGGTGAACAGATTCGACAGCGTGATGATGATCTTCTGCGGATCGCCCTTCGCCTCCTTCACGTAGATGAACCCCTCGGCGCCTGCGCCACCGCCCTTGTTGTTGACGATGAGCGGCTGGCTGGTCAGCTTGTACTTGGCGACGATGCCCTGGATCTTGCGCGCCATCTGGTCGGCACCGCCGCCCGTTCCCGCGGGCACGACGAACTCGATCGACTTGGTCGGCTCCCAGGCCGCGGCCGCGGGCCCTGCGCAAAATGCGGCAGCCGCCAACAAGGTCGCGGTCGCGCCAGTACGCATATCGAATATCGGGTGTGCAAGAATCTTCATTTCATTCCTCCTGAGAAAAAACGTACCGGCATCTTCGGAATTGCGCGGAAACGCCGCCGGCTGGCGTCCGCCCGCGCCGCGCTGCATCTGCAGCGTGGCGGAAAATTCAATTTGGCTCCACCTCCACTTCGCCGGTGCGGCGGCGCGCGATCAGCGCGCCGATCCCGATCACCAGGGCAGCGCCAGCGATCTTCGCTGCGTGCCACGTCACCAGCCAGTCCGCGTTGGCCTTGACCCAATCCACGGCGACCGGATCCGTCACCATCATTTCGCCCGCGATCCAGCCCAGGAGCGCGGCACCGAGAGTGATCACGACCGGAAAACGCTCCATCACCTTCAGCATCATGGTCGAACCGAAGATTACGATCGGGATCGAGATCCCGAGGCCGAGGATCAGCAGCGTCAGCTTGGCCTCCGGCGGCGCGGTTTCCGCCGCCGCCGCGACCCCGATCACGTTGTCCAGGCTCATTACCAGGTCCGCAATCAGGATGGTGCGGATCGCCTGCATCAGATTGTCGTGCGACTGGATGCCGTCGTCGCCGTCGTCCTCCGGTATCAGCAACTGTACGCCAATCCAGATCAGCAGCGCGCCCCCGACCAGTTTCAGGTACGGCAGCGTGAGCATTGCCACCGCGAACACGGTGAGAATGATGCGCAGGGCGATCGCCGCGCCGCTGCCCCAGAATATTGCGAGCTTCTGCTGCTTTGGCGGCAGGGAGCGCGCCGCGAGCGCGATCACCACCGCGTTGTCGCCCGAGAGCAACAGGTTGATCCAGATGATCTTCAGCAGTCCGATCCAGAACTCGTGTGTGGCGAGCATTTCCATTATTGCAGGCACCGGTCCCGTTCGACAAAGCAAGGCATTCTAACGCGCCGCACCGGGCTCAGAACAGCCCGACGACTTTGCCGCCGTCGGTGAGGTCGATCTTCTCCGCCGATGGCACCTTCGGCAGCCCAGGCATGGTCATGATGTCGCCGCAGACCATCACCACGAATTCCGCGCCGGCGGCGAGCCGCACTTCGCGGACGTTGATCACGTGCCCCGACGGCGCGCCCCGCAACTGCGGGTCGGTCGAGAACGAGTACTGCGTTTTCGCCACGCACACCGGGTAGTGACCGTAACCGTCCTCCTGCAGCTTCCTGATCTGGCCGCGCACCTTGGCGTCGGCGGTGACGTCGGACGCGCCGTAGATCTTGGTCGCGATCGCCTTGATCTTGTCCCAGAGCGGCGCCGACTCCTCGTAGACGAACTTGAAATTCGACGGCATGGTGTCGATGACCTTGACCACCTCACGCGCAACTTCCTCGGCGCCCTTGCCGCCTTCCGCCCAGTGCCGCGCCAGCACGACCGGGACATGATGATGCCCCATCTTCCTTTTCAGCAGTTCGATTTCCGCGGCGGTATCGGCGGTGAAGTGATTGATCGAAACCACGCAGGGGAGCCCGAAATGATTGCGCACGTTGTTCACGTGCCGCTCCAGATTGGCGATGCCCTTTTCGAGCGCCACCAGGTTCTCGGTGCCGAGTTCCCTGAGGTCGACGCCGCCGTGATACTTGAGCGCGCGCACGGTGGCGACGATCACCACCGCCGAGGGCCGCAGCCCCGACTTGCGGCACTTGATATCGATGAATTTCTCGGCGCCGAGGTCGGCGCCGAAGCCCGCTTCGGTCACCACGTAATCTGCAAGCTTCAACGCGGTCTGCGTCGCCACCACCGAGTTGCAGCCGTGCGCGATGTTGGCGAACGGCCCGCCGTGGATGAACGCCGGATTATTCTCCAGCGTCTGCACCAGGTTTGGCTTCAGTGCGTCCTTGAGGAGCACCGTCATCGCGCCGTGCGCCTTGAGGTCCTTCGCCAGCACCGGCTTGAGGTCGCGCGTGTAGGCGACCACGATGTTGCCCAGGCGCTTCTTGAGATCCATCAGCGAAGTGGCGAGGCACAGGATCGCCATCACCTCGGATGCGACCACGATGTCGAAGCCGTCCTGCCGAGGGAAGCCGTTGCCGGGCCCGCCAAGTCCCACGGTGATGTCACGCAATGCGCGGTCGTTCATGTCGAGCACGCGCTTCCAGGCGATGCGGCGCACATCGATGCCGAGCGGATTGCCGTGATGAATGTGGTTGTCCAGCAGCGCGGAGAGCAGGTTGTTGGCGAGCTGGATCGCGTTGAAATCGCCGGTGAAATGCAGGTTGATGTCCTCCATCGGCACCACCTGCGCGTAGCCGCCGCCGGCGGCGCCGCCCTTCATCCCGAACACCGGGCCGAGGCTGGGCTCCCTCAGGCAGATGATCGCCTTCTTGCCGATGTGGTTGAGAGCGTCGCCCAGGCCCACCGTGGTGGTGGTCTTGCCTTCGCCCGCCGGCGTCGGGCTGATCGCCGTCACCAGGATCAGCTTGCCGTCCTTCTTGCCTTTCAGCGAATCGACGTATTCCAGCGACAACTTCGCCTTGTAATGCCCGAAAGGCTCGAGGTGCTCGTCGGGGATGCCCAGCCGGTCGCGCGCGATTTCCGCGATGCGCTTCATTTTTCCTTTTTGGGCGATTTCGATGTCGGAAAGCATCTGGTCTTCTCCTGGATTTATTCTAAGAGCCTATTTCAAGACAACGAAAACGGTTTGCCCCCAGATCGTCGATTGTGCACGGATGGCTTCATCATCCGTGCGCAAGCGATGATCCGCGCGGACGGCTGCCGTCCGCGCCAGATTGGCGAAGGCGTGCAAACCGCACGGGAAATTTCGGCCAGTGCTGGTTTTGGCAGACGCTGCGCGGCCAACCACGTCCGACTGTTACGGATGCACGGCATCCCTAACAGTCGGACGCGGTTTCTGATAAA
>Ga0315281_10004288_pt1 | contig 20725 bp, 18 predicted proteins | sample YL17G07_0_MG_FD_204540 | JGI IMG/M metagenome (GOLD analysis project Ga0315281, IMG submission 204540) | Sediment microbial communities from Yellowstone Lake, YNP, Wyoming, USA - YL17G07_0 | ecosystem: Environmental > Aquatic > Freshwater > Lake > Sediment | place: USA: Wyoming | collected...
TTACTTGTAGGGGCGGACCCATGGAAACTGTCTCAAAACGGTTTTTTTGTCATCCTGAACGAAGTGAAGGATCTAGAACTCCTTGATATGACTAGATTCTTCGCTTCGCTCAGAATGACATGGCCTCCTTATGCCAGGTTTTGAGACAGGTTCCGTGTGTCCGCCCTGAATTCTGGGCGCACACGCGGGGGCGCTCCTACAGGGCGAAGGATTTTCTTACTTCTATGAGCGCATCTTGGTATAAGACGCGCCCTACGGATGGACAGCCGAGGGCGGGTCTTCCAAATTTTCACGGTTTGGGTGGGCCGCCGCCCGGGGAAGGAAGACTTTGGGCAATGGCCGGCACGGGCCAAGCCCCATCGGATGGCTCTTAAACTATTGCCGGGAGGTCACTGACCAGGATAGCCCCAAGCACAGGCAAAAAGCAGACGCAAGCCCCGCATCAGTCTGGCGCCCCAGGCGTCAGGGGCCAGACCCGCCCCGGCCAGCAGATTGTCCAGGAAGGGTTTCCTCAGGAGCCAGGCGAACCAGAGCAGGGTCACCACCAGGCAGATAAATTCCAGAAAGATTAGCAGGTCAGTGGGATATTGCGGGCGGTGCTTCTACACCTTAATTTTCGTACCAGGAGATAATCTTCCTTTTATGATCCGTCCCGACCCTCGGGTCATAAAAGTTCAATAACCACCGGAGAACTTATGATCGAGATCATGCCTGAAAGCCAGGGGTCTGTCCTCGGAATCAAACTGAGGGGGAAATTTACTCCCCGGGACTTCCGGGACCTTTTGCTCCCCCGGTTGGAGTCCTTCCTCCTGGCCCAAAGCAACGCCCGGCTGCTGTTCTGCCTGGCAGGCGACCTGCAGGATTTTGACTACCCGGCTATTTTGCAGGCGATCCGGTCCGGCCAGGGGCCCACGGACCACGTGGCGCGGGTGGCGGTGGTGGGAGCTTCCGGCGGCTTGGCCTGGGCCCTCAAGATAGGCGCCGCCCTGCTGCAGGACAGGGTGAGGACCTTCCCCCGAAACGAACTCGAAGAGGCCTGGCGGTGGATTAAGTCATAGCCGGCAATGCCGGTAAACTCAAACCCCCACCACCGCCATTTTGGCCCGGTCGGCGAGTTTCAGCATCTCGTCCCGGTCGAAGATCAGGGTCTTGCCCGCCTCCACGGCCAGCACCGCGGCCTTGGCCTCCTGCATGGCCAGGATGGTGTCCCGGCCCACCGCCGGCACATCGAAGCGCAGGTCCTGGCTGGGCTTGCTCATTTTCACCACCACGGCGCCGGGGCCGGCCAGTCGGCCGGCCCGGCGGATGGTCTCATCAGTGCCTTCGATGGCCTCCACCGCCACCACCACCTGGCGGCGCACGACCACGCACTGGCCGATCTCCAGGCGGCCGATTTCTTTGGCCACCTCCCGGCCGAACTCGATGTCTTGCAGTTCCTCCGGGGTAGGCCGGCGGCGGCTCAGGGGGCCCTGGGGGGCCAGGAGGTCCTTGAGGAAGAGGGTGGCGGGGGCGATGGTGATGCCTTCCTGTTCCAGCTCCGCGGCCACGGCCCGGAGCAACCGGTCGTCCTTGCCGGCCCCTGCCCGGCGGATGACGCTCAGGGCCTTCAGATCCGGCCGGAAACTCTTAAAGAGCTGGCCCCGGCTGATGCCTCCGGCCATCACCGCCTGGCAGACGCCCTCGGACTTGAAGATGCGGATGATCTTGCCCAGCTGCCCCACATAGACCCAGTGCAGCCGGTGCACCAGGGAGGCGAGGGCGGGGTCGGTCTCCCCCTGGTGGGCCACGGCCACCACTTCAAACCCCTGGTCCCGGGCCGAGGCCGCCAACAGAAGGGGAAACTGTCCCTTACCCGCGATTAAACCGATTTTCCCGGACATCAGCCGGCAGCAGCCCCCGCTCGGAAGCTTCCAGGAACCTCAGCAGATGCTCAACCTCCGGGACTCCGGGGAGTTCTTCCCGGACCCGGGTTATGGCCTCCTTCAGGTTGAGATCGGACAGGAACAGGAGTTCGTAGGCCCGCTTGATTTGATGCAACGTGGCGTCGGCAAAGCCCTGGCGCTTCAGGCCCACCAGATTCAGGCCCACCAGCTTGGCCCGGTTCCCCACCGCCATGGCGAACGGGGGCACGTCCCGGTGCACCGCGGAACACCCGCCGATGAAAGCATAGCAGCCGATGCGGCAAAACTGGTGCACCGCGGACAGGCCTCCCAAAATGGCGTGGTCCTCCACCGTGATGTGCCCCGCCAGGGTCGCGGCGTTGGACATGATGACCCCGTTGCCCACCTGGCAGTCGTGGGCTATGTGGGTATAGGCCATGAAAAGGTTTTTCTCCCCCACCCGGGTAACGCCCCCGCCGCCGGCGGTCCCCCGGTGCATGGTGGCGAATTCCCGGATGGTGTTGTCATTGCCGATGATGAGTTGCGAGGCCTCGCCTTTAAATTTCAAATCCTGGGGGATTTCTCCCAGGCTGGCGAACTGAAAGATGCGGCAGCGGGCCCCGATGGTGGTGAACTCCTTGATCACCACGTGGGGGCCGATTTCGGTGTCGGCGCCGATGCTGACCCGCCCCTGGATGATGCTGTAAGGACCCACGGTGACGCCGGCGCCCAACTCCGCGGCCTGGTCCACAATGGCGGTGGGATGAATCCGGGCCACCTTATTCCCCTTCCTGGCCCACGGCCGCCATCAACTCCGCTTCGGCCACCAGGGTTTGGTTAACCAGGGCTCTGCCTTGCATCTTCCAGAACCTCTTGCCGCCCCTGACGCTTTCCAGCTCCAACACGAGTTGGTCCCCGGGGACCACCGGTTTACGGAAGCGCACTTTGTCCAGGCCCAGGAGGAAGATGGAATGGTTCCCCATTTGCTCCGGGGTGGACACCAGGGCGAGAATCCCCCCCACCTGGGCCAGGGCCTCGATAATGAGCACTCCGGGCATGATGGCCCGGCCGGGAAAGTGGCCCTGGAAAAAGGGCTCGTTGATGGTGATGTTCTTCAGCCCCACGATCTTTTTGCCCACCTCCAGAGACAGGATCCGGTCCACCAGCAAGAAGGGATAACGATGAGGCAAAATCTCCTTAATTTTTCCTAAATCCAGGGACAGCGGGGCGTTCATGTTTCAGGCTCCTTTGCTGGCTTGCCGGAAATTTCCGCCAAGTCCTTTTCCGCCTGCTTCAGTCTCTGATAGATTTCCGGCAGCCGGTGAAACAGGGCCATGATGCGGGTCCATTCCTGGTGCGGGCGGGCCGGGGAGCCGATAATCACCTGTCCGGCGGGCACCGAGTGGGTGACGCCGGCTTGCGCCGCCACCTGCACGCCGTCCCCCAGTTCGATGTGCCCCACCAGCCCCACCTGGCCGGCCAGGATCACCCGTTTGCCCAACTTGGTGGACCCCGAAATCCCCGCCTGGGCCACCACCAGGGACTCCTCGCCCACCACGACATTGTGGGCCACCTGCACCAGGTTGTCCATCTTCACCCCCCGCGCCACCCGGGTCTCTCCCAGGGCCCCCCGGTCGATGGTGCAGTTGGCGCCGATTTCCACATCATCTTCGATCACCACGATGCCCAGTTGGGGAATCTTGAAATGCCCCTGGGGGGTCGGCACAAAGCCGTAACCGTCGGAGCCGATGACCGTGCCGCTGTGGATGATGACCCGGTCGCCGATGCGGCAGCGCTCCAGGACGGTGACGTTGGGATAGAGCAGGGTATCGGCGCCGATCTCCACCTCATCGCCCAGGACACAGCCGGGCATGATGGTCACCCGGTCCCCCAGGCGGACCCGGTCGCCGATGAAAACCAGCGGGGCGATGGAGACTTCCTGGCCCAACTCCACGGCCGCCCCCAGGTGGGCCCGGTTGCTGACGCCCGGCCGGCGCCGGCGGGGCGGGGCAAAAAGGGTGGCCACCTGGGCGTAAGCCAGATAAGGCTGGGGCACGACAATCATGGGGCGAGCCAGGGCGGCCCAGGCCGGAGAGACAATGAAAGCGGCCGCCTGACTTTGGTCGACCTGCCGCAGGTAGCGCTTCTCAGAGATAAAGCTGATTTCCTGGGCACCGGCCTGATCAATGGCGGCAATACCCCGGATCACCAGATTTTCCGGCCCCCTGAGCTCTCCCTGGAGGTAGGCTGCCAGCTCACCTAGGGTGCGTTCCATGGGCTCTTAATGGTAGCGACTGCGCACCTTCTCGGTGATGTCCAGGCTGGGATTGGCATAGAGCACCACAGGATTCACTGTGTCCAGGACCACGTCCAGCTTGTTCTCCTGGGCTACAGCTTTGATGGCCTCTTCCAACTTTTTAAAAATCGGCGCCTTCTCGTTTTGCTCAAATTGGGCCAACTGCTTTTGCGCGTCGGCGGCCTGCTTCTCCAAGTCGCTCATCTTTTTCTGGAGCTCTTCCTGTTTACGCTTCCGGGCGTCTTCCTTCATGATGCCGGCCTGCTTTTCAAATTCCTGGATTTGCCGGCCGATGTCCTCCCGGCGCAACTGTAAGGGCCGGCTCATTTCTTCGGCCTTGCGCTTCAGACTATCCTGAGCCCGTTTAAATTCCGGGGACTTGGTTAAGATGTCCTGGGTGTTGATCGTCCCTATTTTGACTTCGGCCGCCCCCGCCCACAGCGGGCTGAGCGCCAGTCCCAGGATGACCAGCAAGATAGTGCCAAGTTTTAACATTAGATCCTCCTCAAATTTGCAATCACTAACTTCCGGCGGGAGACGCGCATGCCCCTGGCCCCGGAAGGCTTTCGCCCTAAGGCAATGGTTAGAAGCTGCCCCCCATGGTAAATTCCCAGGCGCTATGCGGCTCCCAGGGCTTGGGGAACAAGTTCCAGCCCCATTCCACCCGCAAGGGGCCCATGGGGGAGAACCACCGGAATCCCCCGCCCACCGAGGTGCGGATACTGCTGAAATAAGCCTGCCCGGAGCCGTACACCTGACCGGCGTCAAAAAAGAGGGTGCCCTGGAGACCCAGCTTCTTATAGAGCGGGAAACGATATTCCAGGTTCATCTGGACGAATTTGTCACCGCCGATTTGCTCCAGGGTGACGGGGTCCCGGGGACTGATCTGCGCATATTTAAAGCCCCGGATGGTGTCGATGCCGCCCAGGTAGAACTTCTCGTACGAAGGAAGCTGTCCCCAGGGGAGATTCTGCAGGTAGCCGATGCGGCCATGGATGACGCCCACCGTGGTCCAGGGCAACGGGAAATACCAGCCTGACTCGGCGATATAGCGCAGAAAGGCCGTTTCGCCGCCCAGGCCGGCCACCTCGATGCCCAGGCTGTTATCCGAGCCCTTGGTGGGAGTGAACAGGGCATCCCGGGAATCCCGGCGTATCGTCATGCCGGTTGCGCTGGTATTGTGAATCTTAGCGGCCTGCACCAGCACCGGGGAAGGATTGGGGGCGAGGTCGTTCAGGTGAACGTTCTCAAAGCGATACGAGCCGTACAACCGGGTGTATTGCCAGCGCAAGGGGTGGCTGAGACGCAATACGGTGCCAAGTCTCACTTCGTCGTACGCGTCATAGACCCGCTCCCAGTTATAGACATCGGCCCCTAAGCTCAGGGGCCGGTCAAACAGGTATGGCTCGGTGAAGCTCAGCCGATACCGGTGCGAAATGGCGCCGATCATCCCCTGAGCCTTCAATTGCTGGCCCCGGCCGAAGAGATTGTTCTGGCTGATTTCCACCATTCCCACTACCCGGTCCTGGGTGCTGTAACCGGCGCCCAACCCGAAGGTGCCGGTGGGCCGCTCTTTCACGGTGATCTTTAAGTTCATCCGCTCCGGCGTGGTGCCCGGACTCGTGCTGAAATTGACATCCTCAAAATATTCCAGACGCCGCAAATTTTTGATGCTCTCCTTGAGCTTGGTGGCGGAGAACATCTCTTGTTCAAAGATCCGCAGTTCCCGGCGGATCACCTTGTCCCGGGTCTTGATGTTACCGGCAATTTCGATGCGTTCAAAATAAACCTTGTTGCCCTTGCGGATATCGAAGAGAATGTCCACCTTCAGCGTCGGTTCGTTTTCCTTGATTAAGGGGGTGATGTCGGCATTGGCATAACCTTTATCGGCATATAGATCGGAAAGGGTGGTCAGGTCTTTTTGCAAGGTCTCCCGGCTATAAATTTTCTCCTTGGCGATCTCCAGCTTCTTCAGCAGTTCCTCCTTGGACTCCAGGAGGTCGCCCTCAAAATCTATGTTACCCGTTTGATATTGTGGGCCTTCGATAATAGGGACGGTTATATAAATCCATTCCCCCTTGATATTCACCCGGGGTTCTTCGATCTTGGCCTTGATATAACCATTATTATAATAAAAGGCGGCAAGTTTCTCCAGGTCCCGCTCCATGGTGTCCTTGTTCAGCCTCCCGGAACCGGTGATCCAGGAGATGATGAAGAAGCCCTTTTCTTTGGTCTCCATGACCGAGCGCAATTCTTTGGCTTTGAAGTGATGGTTGCCCTCAAAGGTAATTTCCTTGACCAATAATTTCGGGCCCTCGTCCACCTTCATCACCAGGTTGACTTCGGTCTTGGAAATGGGTTCCACCTCGGGGGTCACCCGGGCCTGGTAAAAGCCTTTTTCCCGATAGAGATTGATAATTTTATTGACATTTTCCTGGATAGCCGCCTCCGACGCCACTGAAAAGGGCTTGAGGTCCATCACCTCCAGGATCCGCTCCTTTTTGATCTTCCGGTTGCCTTTAATAACGATTTCCTTGATGGCCGCCTTTTCCTGGACGATAACCGTCAAGATCCTACCTTGCGGCGTATCGCTGACATCTAACTTCACGTCGGTGAAATAGCCCATCTTGTAAATGGATTTCAAGTCTTCCCGGAGACGGGCCGGGGAAACAGTCTGGCCTTCCCGGGTTTCAATGGCGCCCAGGATGGCGTCCTTTTCAATGCGGCGATTGCCTTTGACCTCAATCCGGGCGATCCGCTCCTTGCCCAGGATTTTCATGCTCACTTCCTGGGCCTGCAGTTGGCTCAACCCGGTCAGGGAGTTCATTCCCGTGCCCTGGTTCTTGAAGGTGCTGACCGGCAGCCGGCCGGTGAGATCAAAGACTTTGCTTTCCAGAGAAAGAGCCTCCCCTACGATGACCAACTGGCCCCACACCACCACATCGGCCCCCAGCTTGCGGCCGATTTCCTGGACCAGGGTATCGCTCAAGGGTTCCTTAATCCCGGCGAGCGCCTTCTGGATTTCTTCCTGGGGCACCGGGGTAAAACCATCCGCCTTGAGGCGATCCACGAACATCTGGTGCACTTTCTCCCCCAGGTAATCCCGGGGAATTTTGGAAAGCACGGCGATGGGCAGAACCGCCACCTTCTTGAAAACGATCTCCTCCTCGGCCCAGGCCGACCCCGCTAACGTCGCCAGGGCCAATAAAAAGGGCAGTGGTACTGTCATCAGGCGTCGCAACACCTTAATCTCTCCGCATGATCAGGACTTTGCCGTCCACCAGGGTGATTTGTCGATCCAGGTTCCGGGCCATCTCCAGATTATGCGTGACGATCACGGAAGTGAGGCCCCGCTCCCGGTTAAGGGTCACAAGCAGTTCCTGCACCAGGGCGCCGGTTTTCAAGTCCAGGTTGCCGGTGGGTTCATCCGCCAGGAGTACTTCCGGTTCCAATACCAGGGCCCGGGCCACCGCCACCCGCTGCTGCTCGCCCCCGGACAGGGTGGAGACCCGGTGCCCCAGGCGTTCTTTTAGCCCCACCCGCACCAAAATCGCCTCAGCTTGCTCCCGGGCCGCGGCCCGGGGCAGCCGGGCGATAAGGGCAGGCATCATCACATTTTCCAGGGTATTGAACTCCGGCAGCAAATGGTGAAACTGGAAGACGAAGCCCACCTTGCGGTTTCGGAAAGCCGCCAGACGCTGGTCATCCAGGGAGAAAACCGCTTCTCCGTCCCACAACACCTGACCGCCGCTAGGGCGCTCCAGGGTTCCTAAAATGTGCAACAGTGTGGATTTGCCTGCTCCGGAAGCCCCCACCACCGCCAGGGTTTCTCCCTGGCAGATGTCCAGGTCCACGCCCCGCAATACTTCCACCTGGCGCCCATTAGCCGGGAAGGTCTTGACCAATCCCTGGATCTGGATTTTTACCGGCGCTGCTGGGGCCGTCGCTGCTTCCGCCATGTGCCTTCCAAACCGGGTTAACGCACCTTACCACTTTCCCCACAGAGCGTCAACGAGGGTTTAATTGACAGAATCTTGGGGGAGAGGGCCAGGGGTCGCAGACCCCTGCCCCCTCCCCCAAACCCCCATCCCCAACCCCTTAAAGGGGGTTGGGAGGGGAGCTTGAGGGGAGGGCGGGGGACCCACCGGTCCCCCGGCCCTCTCCCCTCAAAATCTTCCTCACTCGTATCTAATGGCCTCCACCGGGTCCAGGCGGGCCGCCTGCCAGGCGGGGTAGAGGGTGGCCAGGAAACTGATGGCCAGGGCCGCGGCGATGATGGCCAGCAAATCCCCCGTCTGCACCTGCACCGGCAAGGTGGAGATGTAATAAACATCCCGGGGCAGTTTGATGAATTCATACTTCTTCAGGATGGCGCACAGCCCCAGGCCCAGGCCCAAACCGATGGTGGTGCCGATCACCCCGATGGCCAGGCCCTTCATAATGAAGATCTGCATGATGCTTTGCCGGGTGGCCCCCATGGATTTGAGAATGGCGATGTCCCTGGTTTTCTTCATCACCATCATGAACAGGGTGCTGGCAATCCCCAAGGCGGCCACCAGGACGATCAGGGTGAGGATGATGAACATGGCGATCTTCTCCAGCTTCAGGGCCGAAAAGAGGCTGCGGTTCATCCTCATCCAATCCCGGGTAAAGAAAGCCGGGCCCAATTTCTCTTGAATGGCCGCGGCGATCGTGCCGGCGGCGTAGATATCCTTAACATCCACCTCCAGGCCGGTGACCCGGTCCCCCATCCCCAAAAACTCCTGCAAAGTGGGGATGCTGGTGTAAACCAGGGAGGAGTCGAATTCATACATCCCGCAATGAAAGACGGCCATCACCCGGAAAGGCTTCATGCGGGGCATCCGCCCCATGGGGGTGAGAGTCCCCAGGGGGGAAATAATATTCAGATAGTCCCCCACGGTCAGGTTGAGATTCCGGGACAGTTCATTGCCGATGGCCACCGGGGGAGGCTCCCCGGCTGGGCTTTGGGCCAGGTCGCTGAAGCTCCCCTGCACGACCTGCAAGGCTCGGGGACCCCCCGCCCGGATGGTGTCGAGGTCCAGCCCCCGGATCACCCCCCCGGAAATATTGCCGGGCGCCGAAAACATTACCTGGGTATAGATGAAGGGATGGGCCCCCACCACCCCGGGCACCGTCTGCGCTTCCGCCGCCACCCGCTGATAGTCGCTGATGCTGGCCCCGTGGCGCAACACCACCACATCCGCGTTGACGCTCAGGATCTTTTGTTTGAGATCGTTGTCGAAACCGGTCATCACGCCGATGACCACGATCAGGGCCATGACCCCCACTGCCACGCCGGCCACGGAGATGAAGGTGCTCAGCGAAATGAAGCCTGTTTGCCGTCTGACTCCCCGCAGGAACCGCAGGGCCACGAAGGTTTCAAAAAAACCCAAGAACTTCACCTTTCCGGCCTGAGTTGGGGGAAGAGAATGACATCCCGGATGGAGGGCGAGTTGGTCATTAACATCACCAGGCGGTCGATGCCGATGCCTTCCCCGGCAGTGGGGGGCAGCCCGTGCTCCAGGGCCAGGATAAAGTCTTCATCGATTTCCTGGTGGATTTCCTCATCCCCTTTGAGGCTTTCCTGTTGTTGCTGCAAAAACCGGCCCCGCTGGTCGTCGGGGTCATTGAGCTCGGAGAAGGCATTGGCCATCTCCCGTCCGGCGATGAACAGTTCAAACCGGTCCACCACTTCCTGGTCATCCTCGTTCTTCCGGGACAGGGGCGAGATCTCCAAGGGATAGCCGGTAACGAAGGTAGGCTGCTGGAGTTTCCCTTCCACGGTCAGATCGAAGAGCTTCGCCAGGGCCCGGCCGTAGCCCTCCCAGGGACGCAAAGCCACTCCCTCTGCCCTGGCCAAAGCTACCAAGGCTTCCCGGTCCCCCACCACCTCTGGGGGGATGCCGCCCAGCGTGGTTAAGGACTCCCGCAGGTCCAACCGCCGCCAGGGAGGGGTCAGGTCGATCTCCTCGCCCTGGTAGGCGAGGCGGAGGCCCCCCAGCAAGGACCGGGCCACAAAGCAGAAAAGCTCCTCCGTCAGGGCCATGAGGTCCTCGTAAGTGGCGTAGGCCTGGTAAAACTCCAGCATGGTAAATTCCGGGTTGTGCAGGGTGGAGAGCCCTTCGTTTCTAAAGTTGCGGTTGATTTCGAAGACCCGGTCATAGCCCCCCACCACCAGGCGCTTCAGATAGAGTTCCGGGGCGATGCGCAGGTACAGGTTCATATCCAGGGCGTGGTGATGCGTCACAAAAGGCCGGGCCGTGGCCCCCCCGGGGATGGGCTGCATCATGGGGGTCTCTACTTCCAGAAATCCCCGCCCTTCCAGGAATTCCCGGATCAGGCGGATAATGGCGGCCCGCTGCACAAACACCTGGCGCACCTGGGGATTGACCATCAGGTCCAGGTAGCGTTGGCGATAGCGGGCTTCCACGTCCGTGAGGCCGTGATATTTTTCCGGCAGCGGCGCCAGGGATTTGGCGAGCAGGACAAAGCCTTGCACCGCCAGGGTCAGCTCCCCGGTGCGGGTGCGGAACAGGGTGCCGGTGAGCCCCACAATGTCGCCCAGGTCCAGGCGCTTGAACCGGGAAAAGGCCTCGTCACCCAGCTCCTGGCGCTGGGCGTAGGCCTGGAGGCGGGCGCCGGAGCCGTCTTGAATATGGCAGAAAGTGGCCTTGCCGAATTCCCGGACCAACATCAGCCGTCCGGCCACCCGGAAGGTCAGACCCAGCCCCTCCAGTTCCTGGCCGCCCAGGGAAGAGTATTTTCCCACGAGTTCTGCCAGGCTATGGGTGGGTTGGAACCGGTTCGGGTACGGGTCGATGCCCTGGGCGCGCAACTCCTCCAGCTTTTGCCGGCGCTGGCTCAGGATGCGGTCAGCTGGTGCGGACATTTCCCCAACCCGTGAATATTTTTAGCAAAACTCACAATCGAGAAAACTTTGTGAAACTTATAGTTTGTAGACCATTCCAGTTCTCTAGTCAAGTTCTATCACGAGGGGCGAAACGGGAAAAAGGGGGAAAGGCGAAACGGGGAAAACGCCCTCCAGAAGCAACAAATCACCCCGGCTCACCCTGCGTTTAAAAATCACCTTGACATCTCATTTTATGATAACATTCAGCGCAAAAAGTTAACTCGACCCCGGGGGGGGCCGAGACTGCCACCTTGAGCGAGCATTTTAGTGGCACAGGCTTCCAGCCTGTGCTGGCGCAGGCCAAAGCCTGTGTCTACATTCTACCTGCTCTAGCAGGCTGTTGAAAAACGGTTCTTTGTCATCCTGAACGAAGTGAAGGATCTAGAAGTATTTGATAAAACTAGATTCTTCGCTTCGCTCAGAATGACAATCTGAAGAATTCGGCAGTTTTTCAACAGCCTGCTAGTCAAACCGGCGGTGCAAAATCCTTGGCGGACACTACTGCGCAGCCAAGGTTTTTGGGGGTTGCTCTTTAAGATAAATAAATATTTTGTCAGAATCTGATTTCTGATAATATTATAGATTGTGGTCATGTTCGTTTTAAAGACCTTCGCCCTGGAGATAAAAACTACGTCAGACACTGACATCGTAGATATCACCGGCCCCGTGCTGGAGCAGGTGCAACAGTCCGGCGTGTCAGCCGGACTCCTTAACCTGTTCATTTCCGGGTCCACCGCCGCGCTCAGCACCATCGAATTCGAGTCCGGAGCCGTGAACGACCTGAGGGACGCCCTTGAGCGCCTCTTCCCCCGCGACCTGACTTACGCCCACGATCGCCGCTGGGGCGATGGCAATGGCTATGCCCACGTCCGGGCCGCCTTCTTGAAACCTTCCTTGAGCCTCCCCGTTGCCGATGGACTGCTCCAGTTGGGGACCTGGCAGCAGGTCGTCCTCCTGGACTTTGACAACCGCCCCCGGCGCCGGCAAATCCGCGGCCAAATTATGGGGATCGGATCCTAGGCGCCCAGACTCACCATGGCCACCTCCCAACTCACCTTTGCGGACAATTCCCTGGCCCAGGCCCTGTTCGGCGAACAGGGCCAGCACCTGCGCATCATCGGCCGCAGCCTCGGGGTGAAACTCCAGGTGCGGGGCAATCAGGTAACCCTGGAAGGCCCGGACACGGACCTGGCCGCCAAGGCCTTGAACGAGCTCTACGAACTCCTGCAAAACGGCTACCCGGTCCATCCCCAAGACGTCCAATACGCAGTGAAAATCCTCCAGGAAAAAGAGAGCGCCTCGGTCAAGGATATCTTCCTGGACACCGTGTACATCTCCGCCATGAAACGGCGGATCTCCCCCAAAAGCCTCAATCAGAAGCATTACATTGAGGCCATCCGCACCCGGGATATCGTTTTCGGCATCGGCCCGGCCGGCACCGGCAAGACCTATCTCGCCATGGCCATGGCCGTGGCCGCGCTGATGAACCACGAGTTCATCCGCATCGTCCTGGCCCGCCCGGCGGTGGAAGCAGGAGAAAAACTGGGCTTCCTGCCCGGCGACCTCTACGAAAAGGTCAATCCCTACCTGCGCCCCCTCTATGACGCCCTCCACGACATGATGGATTTTGAGAAGGCCACCCGCCTGGTGCAACGCGGGGTCATCGAGGTGGCCCCCCTGGCCTTTATGCGGGGCCGGACCCTGAACGACTCCTTTGTCATCCTGGATGAAGCCCAGAACACCACCTCGGAGCAGATGATGATGTTCCTCACCCGCCTCGGCTTCGGCGCCAAGGCGGTCATCACCGGGGACGTCACCCAGATCGACCTGCCGGCGGGGGTCACCTCCGGGCTGGTGGAAGCCCGGGAATTGCTGGCCGGCATCGAGGGCATCGCTTTCGTCTATTTCACTGAACGTGACGTCGTGCGCCACCCCCTGGTCCAGGACATTATCAGGGCTTACGAGAACCGGCGTTCCCGGCGACTTCCGAAAGAGGTGGAATCCTCCCATGCCTGAGAAAGAACCCCCGGAAAAGATCAGCCGTATCTTTGGCCGGGGGCGCTCCTGGCGCTCTCGCTTGAGCCGCTCTTTGGCCCGCAAGCCTTTTCCTTCCCTCAAAACCGAAAAGGCCGGAAAGATCCTGTTGCTCCTGGGGCTAAGCCTGGCCTTCGCCGTCATCCTCACCCCCCGGCCCCCCAATCCTTTGCGCCATTACAAGGTGGGCGACGTGGCCCGGGAAGATGTCCGGGCGGTGGGAGACCTTCTGGTGGAGGATGTGGAGACCACCGGCCAGCGCCAACAGGAGCTGCTGGCCCAAATCCCCCCGGTCTATGATCTCGATGAACAGCTTAGCGCCAAAATCCAGGAACGGCTCCATCAGGCCATGGATTTCATGCGCAGCCAATATCAGGAAATTTCCGCCCACGCACAGACGGCCAGGGTGAAGCGGGGGGGCAAACCCCGAACTGCTCCTCTCTATAAAGCCCTGCTGCAACAGAAGCCTGATTTTGACCGGTTCCTCGGGGTTAACCTCCCCCACACCACCTTTTTTCTCCTGGCCAAATCTGAATTCTCCCCTTACCTGGAAGCCCTGATGAACCAGGTTTTGAATCAATTTTTCCGCCAGGGGGTGATCAGCAACCGGACCATTCTGGCTCCGGAAGCCCGGGAGATCATGGTGCGGCGGCTGCCTTCCCGTAAGGAGAACCTGGAACGCCCGCCCTTCTCCTTCGTGGAACTTGAGGATGTGCGGAAGACCGCCGCCGGTTATTGCCGGGAGGTGGCCGGCGATTTCTCACCTGCGGAACGTTGGCTGGTGTGCGATGTGGCCCAATACCTCCTGGTCCCCAATGTGTCCCTGAATCTGGCCGAAACCCAGGAACGCCAGCAGGCCAGCCTGAGAGAACTTCGCCCCACTTACTTCCAGGTGAAACGGGGAGAGTTCATCGTCCGGGAAGGAGATCGCCTCACCCTGGCCCACCTGGCCAAATTGCAGGCCCAGGCCCGCATCTACCCCCAGAGCCGGGGCTTGCTGATTTTCCTGGGCCTCTTTGTCAGCCTGGCGCTGTTGTTGGGCCTGTCCTACCGGCTGGCCCGGATTTCCTTTAAAAGCTTTTCCAACCGGTTTCGGGACCTGACCTTCCTGGCGGCCCTGTTACTGGCGGGTATCCTTCTGGACAAGGGCCTGCTTGGGTTGGGGGACATCCTCTCCCGGACCCGACCGGAGATCGGCCACAATCTGGTTTATCTGCTGCCCATCGGCCTGGTGCCCATCTTCGCGGCGATTTTCCTGGGTATGGAAACCGGCGTCGGCGTCGCCTTCCTGAGCGCCATTCTCGCTTCGTTTCTCCTGGAAAAGGCTTTCCCCTTTTTCATCTTCTTCATCAGTGCCGGGCTCATGGGGGTTTGGGGCGTGCGGCAGTGCAGCCGCCGGGGGGACCTGGTCCAGGCCGGCCTAGCCATCAGCCTGATCAACCTGGGCATGTTCAGCGCCTTTAAATTGCTGGAATATCCTTTTGCCCTGAAGGAACTGCTCCTCGGCCAGGCTTTCGCTTTAAGCGGCGGCGTGCTCACCGGCGTCCTGGCCCTGGGACTCACGCCCTTCATCGAGGCCGGCTTCCGTTACACCTCCAACATCCGCCTGTTGGAGATCCTGAACCTGGACCAACCTATCCTCAAAGAGTTGATGCTGGTAGCCCCAGGCACCTACCACCATTCTCTGGTGGTGGGCCAGATGGTGGAGGCGGCCGCCGAGGCCATCGGCGCCAACCCCCTGGTGGCCAAGGCGGCGGCCTACTACCACGATATCGGCAAAATCAAAAAACCCGCCTATTTTGTGGAAAACCAGATCGGCGGCGAAAACAAACACGAAAAACTGGCCCCCTCCATGAGCAGCCTCATCCTTATCGCCCACGTGAAGGATGGGGTGGAACTGGCCCGGAAACATCGTCTGGGCGACCGCCTGATCGACATCATCCAACAGCACCACGGCACTTGCACGATCAGCTATTTTTTCCATAAGGCCAAGGTCCAGGCGGTCAACGGCCAGCAGGTAAACATCGAAGACTTCCGCTATCCGGGACCCCGGCCCCAGACCAAGGAGGCGGGCCTGGTGGTCCTGGCCGACCAGGTGGAGGCGGCCTCCAAGACCCTGACCGACCCCACTCCGGCCCGGATCCAGGGTCTGGTGCAGAAGATCATCAATAACGTCTTTGCCGACGGCCAACTGGATGAATGTGAGCTGACCCTGAAAGACCTGCACCTGATCGCCAAGAGCTTCAACAAGATCCTGAGCGGCATCTTCCACCAGCGCATCAGCTATCCCCTGCCCGCGGATAAGAAAAAGTCCAATGACGATCTGGATAAGCAACCGCCAAAGAAAAACGGCCATAAACCCGGCGAGGGTCAGGAGAAAAGCCGGGAAGATCTTAAACGCCTTGGGTTGGTCTGAGGCTAATCTCAGCCTCACCCTGGTGAACGACCGCACCATGGCCCGCCTCAACCGGGAGAACTTCGCACGCCGGGGCCCCACCAACGTCATCGCCTTTCCGGTGGAAGGGGAAGGGTTGACAGAGTTTAGGGGATGGGGCCAGGGGCCATTGGCCCCTGCCCCCTCCCCTAAAACCCCACCCCCAACCCCGAAAAGTAGGGGCACGGCTTGCCGTGCCCTTGATCAAGGCCTCCCACCCCCTCTCCTGGGAGAAGTGGTCATCTCCCTCGAAACCACCCGCCGCCAGGCCCGGGAAAATGGCTGGCCCTGGGAAGAACTCTTCGATTTTTTCCTGATTCACGGTATATTGCATCTTTTAGGATACGACCATGCGGCTCCCGACGAGGAGGACCGCATGACCGCCAAGACCTGGGAACTGCTGCGTCTGCTGCACCCAAAGATCGGATAAGAAGTTTTGGGAGAGGGGGCCAGGGGCCGGGGGGCCCACTTACAATCCCTCTACCAAACCCTCTCCCCCAACCCCTTAAAGGGGGCTGGGAGGGGAGTTTGAGGGGAGGGCCGGGGGGCCGGCGGTCGCCCCGCCCCCCCCCCCCCCCCCCCCACAAGCCACATCTCCAAAGGAGAAGCCCGTGCCCAGACTGGAAGTGAATGTGGATCATGTGGCCACGCTGCGCCAGGCCCGCTTGGGCACAGAACCCGACCCGGTGACGGCCGCGGCCCTGGCGGAGCTGGCCGGCGCCGACGGCATCATCGTGCATCTCCGGGAAGACCGGCGCCACATCCAGGACCGGGATCTCCGGCTGCTGCGCCAGACCATCAAAACCCGCCTCAACCTGGAGATGGCGGCCACAGAGGAGATTCTGGCCATTGCCCGGGAGGTGCAGCCGGACCTGGTTACCCTGGTGCCGGAAAAGCGCCAGGAGCTCACCACTGAGGGGGGGCTGGAAGTCCTGGGCCAGAAGGACTTCCTGGCGGAATATATTGCCCAGCTAAAAGAAGCCGGCCTGGGGGTCAGCCTCTTTGTGGACCCGGTTTCCAAGCAGATAGACGCAGCCAAGGAAGTGGGAGCCAAGTGGGTGGAACTGCACACCGGCACCTTTGCCGACGCCAAAAACAACGAAGAATCGGAAAAACTCTTTAAGGACCTATTGAGCGCCGCCCGCCATGCCCACTCCATCGGGCTGAGGGTCAAGTGCGGCCATGGCCTCAATTATCATAACATCAAGCGGTTCCGCCCCCACACGGTCTTCGAAGAATTCTCCATCGGCCACTCCATCATCGCCCGGGCGGTCCTGGTGGGCCTGGAACGGGCCGTCCGGGAAATGCTTGAGCTAATCAGAGGCTGAATCGTAGGGGCACGGCGTGCCGTGCCCTTTCTTCTCGTTCCCAAGCTCCTGCTTGAGAACGCAGGTTTGCCCAAAGCTCCTGCTTTGGTTAGAATAGCTTTCCTATGGAACTAGTCGACCTCCACGTCCACTCCACCGCCTCCGACGGCTCCTTCGCGCCGGCGGCAGTGGTGCGCCTGGCCAGGGAAGGGGGCCTCAAGGCCATCGCCCTCACCGATCACGACACCATCGACGGGCTGCCCGAAGCCCTCCAGGCCGGCCAGGAACTGGACGTAGAAGTCATCCCCGGGGTGGAGATCAGCGCCGCGTTCAGCGGCGAGTCCATGCACATCCTGGGGTATTTCCTGGATTACCGGAGCGGCCGGCTGGACGAGCGCCTGGCAGTCCTGAAACAGGCCCGGGCGGCGCGCAACCCCAAGATCATCGCCAGGCTCAACGCCCGGGGCATCCCCGTGACCATGGAGCAGGTGGAACGCCTCTCCGGGGGCGGCCAGGTGGGCCGGCCCCACATTGCCCGGGCCCTCTTCGACGGGGGTTACGTCCGGACCATCCAGGAGGCCTTCGATATCTATCTGCGCCACGGCGGCCTGGCTTACGTGGCCAAATTCCGCTTCCAGCCGGAAGAGGCTATAGACATGATCCGGGAAGTGGGGGGCGTTCCCGTCCTGGCCCACCCCTTCACCCTGGGAGTTAATTCGCCCCGGGCCCTGACAAATCTCCTGAAAGAGCTCAGGGACAAGGGCTTGGCCGGGATCGAGGTCTTTTACGCCGATCATACCCCGGAGCAGGAAGCCCTCTACCTGAAGCTCGGCCGGGAATTGGGGCTCCTCATCACCGGCGGCTCCGATTTTCATGGCCTGAACAAACCGGAGGTGTCTCTGGGCGCCTTCCGCTCCCAGGTTAAGCTCACCTATGTCCTGGTGACCGCCCTGAAGGCCTGGCGGGAGAAGCAGTACGGCATCGGCGGCGGGGCTGAGGGATAGCCCGGCTTTGCTTTCAGGAAAATCCAAGTACCCGGGCGGCTGGGCGGCGCCGGCCCTACTGGGGCAAACCATAGGGCAGCCCGTGGCCGCCACCAGCGGCATGCACGGCACGCCCTATTTTTCCTGACATCTGCAGGCTGAAAGCTGACAACTTTCCCTTTCCTTGATTCTGCTCCCCAGTGTTGTATAATGCATTCCTCAGGCTGCCTCAGGAACCAGGCCCCCGCCCAGGCTGCCTTACCGCGTAAGCCCGCACCCGGAATAGTCGACCTTAAGACCATCGGTGGCAAAAGGAGAATTGCATGGAAGCCGAATATCAAGGTCCTATCCCTTCCCACCCCCTCATCGAGGAATTATTAAGCACCGACAGCCCCATCCGGGTTGAACGCCGCGCCTATCAACCGCCCCTGTGCCCCCGGCTGGCGGCGGGGACCGGGCTGACCCGCCCCCTGGACGGCTATCAGCTGGATGTCCTCAAGGTGGCCCGGGAGCAGCTCCCCCTGGTGAGCCAGAACCGGCTCGTGGAAATCATCCCCGGCGCCGCTCCCCGTGAGGCCGCCCCCCGGCGCCTCGGCATCGTCCTTTCCGGCGGCCCGGCTCCCGGCGGGCACAATGTCATCGCCGGGGTTTTCGAAGCCGCCCTCCAGGCCCATCCGGAAAACCGGCTCATCGGCTTCCTGGCCGGCCCCAGGGGCATCATCACCAACAACCATACGGAAGTGACCGGCGACATGGTGGCCCATTACAAGAATTCCGGAGGCTTCCACATGCTGGGCACGGGCCGGGATAAGATCGACACTCCCCAGAAAATGGAGCAATGCCGACAGACCTGCGCCGCCCTCGGGTTGAGCGGCCTGATCGTGGTGGGAGGAGACGATTCCAACACCAACGCCGCCTTTCTGGCGGAAAATTTGCGGGAGATCGGCGTCCAGGTCATCGGCATCCCCAAGACCATCGACGGCGACCTCCAGGTCGAGAATCTTTGCCAGGTTCCCTTCGGTTACCACTCCGCCTGCATGGCCTTTGCCACGGAGATCGGCAACCTCAATTCCGATTGCAAGTCGGACCTCAAGTACTGGCATTTCAACCGCCTGATGGGCCGCAGCGCCTCCCACATCCCCCTGGAGGTGGCCTTCCAGACCCATCCCAATGTCATCCTCATCGGCGAGGAGATTGAAGAAAAGGAACTCACTATCCACAACGTGGTGCGCCTCATCGCCGACGTCATCGTAGAGCGGGCCAAGCTCGGCAAAAACTACGGCACCATCCTGATTCCCGAGGGCATCCTGGAGTTTATCCACGAAATCAATGTCTTGATCATCAAGATCAGCTACATCATCGCCAGTTACAACCGGGAGGCGGCAGAGGAGGAGGCCTTCCACAAGCTCTCTCTTGAGGACCAGGTGCAGCTCATCGACAACCACGACATCTGGCGGGACTATGACAGCCGGGTTTTCCTGGGCTTGCCCACGGAACTCCAGCGGGGGCTGTTGCTGCCCCGGGATAGCCACGGCAACTTTCAGTACGCCCTGGTGCGCACCGACCGCATCCTCCTGGAAATGGTGGCCACCTATCTTCGCAAACAGCGGGCCCGGGGCCTGTATAAAGGCACCTTCCGCACCCAGAACCACTACTACGGCTACGACGGCCGGGGCACCTTCCCCACCAAGTTCGATTGCGACTATGCCTACAACCTGGGCCACGCCGCCTTCCAGCTCCTGGCCAACGGGGCCACCGGCTACATGGCCGCCATCAAAGACCTCCATCAACCCCTGGACCAGTGGCAGCCCATCGGCATCCCCCTGGCCCCTCTGATGCACTTGGAAGAACGCAAGGGGCGCCTGGAACTGGTGATCCAGAAGCAAAGAGTGGATCTCAATACCCCGGCCTTTCGTATCCTCGAACGGGAAAGGCCAAAATGGGCCCTGGAAGATCATTACCGCTTCCCTGGACCCATCCAGTTCACGGGCCTGGCTGCCGACGCCAAACCCATCACCTTGCAATTGAACGCCTTGGGGTGAGATAATATTGGCAAGTTTTGGGGGGAGGGCCAGGGACTTTTTCGTACGCGGTCCCTGCCCTCCCCCCACACCCCCTCCCAACCCGCGTAAGGGGCTGGGGAAGGCGGGGCCTGCGGCCCCCGACTTCCCCAGCTCATTAAAACCCCTTGAGGGATTGGGGGAGGGGTCATTAGCCAAAGGCTAATGACCCATAATAAAAATAAAAATGGGCCGAAGGCCCATTCGGGTAAGGGCCACCGGCCCTTAGCCCTCTCCCCCACAAAACTTTTCCCCTAAGCGCTTGTCAGAGCGTTGACTTGTCTGGTGAGGCGGGAGATTTTGCGGGCTGCGGCCCTCCAGTGGAGGGTGCCTTTGCCGGCGGTCTGGGCGATGATGGGGACCGCCTTGTTAAGGGCGGTCTGGGCTTCTTCCAGGTTCTTCAGGGTCACTGCCTGGCGCACGTTGCGCACGGCGTGCTTGACCTGGGTTTTACGGCTCTGGTTGCGCAGCCGCCGTTTTTTATTCTGCCTGGCCCGCTTCATGGCGGAAAGATGTCTGGCCAAAGATTTATCCTCCTAAAATTGCTACCTGAATATGTATTAAAAGTTCTTGGTTGTCAAGGTTGTCGGTTCTCCGGGTATTGCCGGAAGAATGTCAAAAAATAGCTGGCGCCGGAAGCCACGGTGACGATCAGGGCCAGCCAGAGCAGCCCTATACCCAGCCGGTCAAATTCCACGGTCAGATAGGGATAATGCAAAATCACCGCGGTGAGGGCCGCCATTTGCAGCAGGGTCTTGGTCTTACCCCAGCGGTCCGGGGCCAGGATGATGCCCTCCGTG
>Ga0315281_10004289_pt1 | contig 20724 bp, 19 predicted proteins | sample YL17G07_0_MG_FD_204540 | JGI IMG/M metagenome (GOLD analysis project Ga0315281, IMG submission 204540) | Sediment microbial communities from Yellowstone Lake, YNP, Wyoming, USA - YL17G07_0 | ecosystem: Environmental > Aquatic > Freshwater > Lake > Sediment | place: USA: Wyoming | collected...
GGTTGTCGCCCCGCCGCCACATGCGAAAAGAAGAAGAGCGGAAAAGAAAAGCAATGAAATTAAAGAAATCTGAGAGTGGTTTTTACCCCCCCTACAAGCTTCGTGCCAATATTGTTCATTCTCTCTCCCTCAAAATATTTACAGCACTTTGTGAAAACGGCGACAATAAGTTAAAAATTCTACCACCGCATTCAATTAGGCGCAAGTTAAAAAAAATAATTGAAAATGCTATGCGCCGATTTAAAAACAGTGGCGTCCCCTTTCAGGTCGCTTTCGGCACGAGATTTGCTCCTTGTAGTTGGTTGACGGGAAAATGACGCCACCCCTGCATTTACCTACAATAAAGAGGGGGTTCCCTCCCGTTGCGTGGCTTGGATTTATGCTTGCTTTAAAGATATAATGACAGAACTTATTAAGAGGAGTTGAATTTTTGGAGAGAATTGACCGTCTTGCAGAGGAAAGCTCCGCAAAAACAGCCGCCAAAGTTCTATCCATAACCGGGGCCAACATCGGTTGCGGAAAGACTCTTTTATCTCTTTTCGCCGGAATCCGCCTCGCTAAAAACGGAAAAAAGACGCTCCTTGTTGATTTCCGCCACGGAACGCCACAGATCCCCAGGTTTTTGGGCCTCTCCTCAACCGGCTCGTCGCTGGCCGACTATTACCTGAAAGGCAAGAAAATAGAGACGCTCATAGCCGACACGCCGGTGGAGGGGTTGAAGTTCCTTAACATCGGCAAACTGCCGACTTTCAGAAGGGACAGGCTGTTTTTGAAAAACAACCTGATTTCCCTCCTTCGCAGGCTGGATTTCGACTTCGTCGTGATTGATTTGGGCGGCTTGGCGGATAGAAGAATGATGGATTACTTCATACTGTCCGACGCTCACATCTCGTTGGTGCCCGGCACCGAAGTGGGCGTTGAAAGCCTGCTGGAAATGTGCGTCGGGCTTTACATAAGGCGGTTTGAGCACATGGCGGCAAACCAAGCCGGGGCAAAAGAGGCGGTTGAGGAGCTCAAAATAAAATGGGTCGCCGGGCGCGACCTTAACCTCGCCAAGGCCGACGCCGTTATTAAAAACAGATTCCCCAATCTGCTAGAAACTTGGGAAAGGGTGAAGGGGGGTCTGGGAATAAACGTGGTCGTTAATTTTGTCGCCTCCGCCGAACACTTGGAAAACGTGGGCCGAAGGCTCCGGTCGGCTTTCGACGGGCTTGCGCCGCGCAAGGTGATGTGCCTGCCGGAATTTTCGGTTCCCCCGTCCGCCGAAGACGGCCCCGCGAACGCGTTCGTGGAGGCGGCCTACGCCGTTGCCGACGACATAGCCGGCGCGGAGCCGCTTGGCGAGGCGAGGATGTCGCAAATTCTGGAAAGGGGAAGTCGGCAGTCAGGCGAAATGGAGGGGGGGTGGATTAAAACCCGCAATTTCGAACTGCTTGCCATAGCCACCGAGGATATTGAAACCAAGAGGGCCGAAAGGCAGGACGAGATTGACGGTGAAATTGAGCGTTTGAGGCGTGAAAAGACCGACCAGATGATACGCAAGTTGGACGCCGAAATCTCCAAGCGGCGCATGGACGCAGTGGTGGCGATGGACAAGGAACTTGAGGGGTTGCGGCGCGACAAGCTGGAGGCCGTCGAAAAAAGGATTCAGGAGGCCGAGGCGGAGAAGACCGCGGCGCTTTCCGTGGAGATGGATCGCAAGGAACGGGAGGCCGAGGAATCCGTCGCGAAGCTCAAGAGCATGAAGCTTAGGGAGACGGACGCGATTGTGGACGCCTATTACCGTAACGCGAAGGTCAGCGCGGATCTGGAGATAGCCCAGGCCAGAAAGCGCCGGGAGTCGGAAATAGACGGCGAGCTGGCCCTTCAGAAGAAAAAGAAATTGTCCGTGATGGAGTTGGAGTTCGCCAGCGAGGTGGACAAGGTCAGGGAGGTGCTTTGGCAACAGTTGGAGGCCAAACACCGCGCACGGCTGGACGAGATAAACGAGGCCGTGGACCATTACCGCAGGGGCCGGATAGCGGCGGCGGAGGTGGAGGCGACCGCGATGAAGGCCGATGCCAGGAAAGAGCTGGAGGCCGAGTTCGCGCGTTCCAATCACGCCACTATGGAGGACATCCGCCGCGACGTCATGAAGCTTGCCGCCACGATGGACGTCGATGAGACTAAAAACAGGGACGGCCTTTCCGCCAGGCTGGGCAAGCACGCCGCCGTCGAGGCGGATAAGTTGAAGAAAATCGTGGCTTCCGAGGTCGCCGCTTTCAAAAAGGACAAGGAGCTGGAGGTCGAAACTTCCGTGAGCGAGGATAGGGCCAGACAGCTTCACCTTCTTTCGGCCGAGACGTCAAAGCAGAGGGAGGCGATGCTGGACTCCATAATCGCCGACCTGCGCCAGTTGAAGGAAAGGGAGATGGCGAACATCACCGCGGAGATTGCCCGCTCGCGCGAACAAAGAATCAGGCACGCCGAGCAGGAAATTCTGGCGGAGATACACAGGAAAACCGCCGCCATGGCCGGCGACCTGCGGGACATGGAGACGGCGTTAGACGAGGAGATGAGGGAACGGGTGTCGGCCGAGGAGGCGAAATTTCGCGAACACATGAGGGCGAATTTCAACGCGGAAATGGCGGCCGAGGAATCGAGCTTCAGGCAACGGCTGAAAAATTCGCTCGACGACGAGCGTGCGAAGTTCACGTCCGCCCTTGAAAAGAGGACGGCGGCGGTCACCGCCGAAAAAGAAGAGGAGCTGACGAACTGGGTCAGGGCGGAGAAAACCAAATTAGCCGCCCAAGCCGGGGCGATAGTAAACGAGGAGGAGCGCGTCAGAAGGGCCGAAATGGAATCGCGCCTAGAGGCCGATGCGAGAGCCATGGCCGCCAACCTCGACCTCGATCGGAAGGCGGCCGAAGAGGAGGCCAGACAACAGATTGCCGCATGGATGGAGCACCAAAAGGAGACGTCCGCGGCCGCGGCCGAACAAGCGTTGAAAGCCGAACACGAAAGGTTGCTTGTCGAGACCGCCGCCAAAGTAAACGACGTAAGGCAAAAAAAGCTCTACGAACTCCAGCACGAGATGGAAATCGAGCGCCAGCGGCGCATCGGGGAAGTGGCCCTTGAGACCAATAAAATCAGGGAGTACAGCCGTTCCGAGTTGGAGGCTGAGATACGCTCCATGCGCGAGTCAAAGCTCAGGGAGTTCGACAAGTTCGCGCTTGACGAGGCGAAGAGGATGGGGGAGAGGCTAGACAAGCGGTATGAGGAAACGATGAGGAAAAAAGAGGAGTGGCTGGAGTTCGAGGGGAAGCGACGGCTCATCGAAATGAACACCGCGCTCGAAAGGCAGGCCGAGACGGAAAAAAGCCGGATTCTCGACCAAAAGCTGGCCGCTTTGGAGCATGACATAGAACAAAAAAGGCGACACGCCACGTCGGAGATAGAGGAGACCAAGTCCAAACTGACGCAGAACCTTCTGTCCGAGATAGGGTTGCAACGGAAAATGCTGGTCAGGAAAGTGACCGCCGCCGTAAAGGCTAAAGTCGCGCGATTTAACGAGGATTTCTTGAAACGGCTCGAAATGACAAAGATTAGGCGCGAGACGGAAATGGAAAAGGAGCTTCTGGTCGTTCGGCAACGGCGTGTGGAGCAGGTCGAGCTGGATCTGGCGGACGAAAGAAAACGCAGGCTCGACGAAATGCTCTCCGGGATAAAAAGCGAGCACGAGTTAAGGCGGTCTGAAATTATCGCCGACATGGAAAAGAAAAAAGTCGAACTGGAGGAGTTGTACGAGCAGGAAAAGAAAAGCTTTTTCGAGAAGCTTCAAAAAGAGATACTCAACTCCAAGGGGCTGACATCCCAATTCCTAGAGGCGGAAGTGAACCGCCTACAAAAGTCCTGGCGTCACAACTGACGCTTTCCGCGTTGTCTTCTTACTTCGAGTGTTCGTAGTCGACAAGCACTCCGCGCTTGTCAAACTCCAGGTAAACCGACCTCAGGTTAAAATCCTTGTAGAAATATCTTTCCCCGTCCGTCACCAAAACGCGGTCAATCGGCTCCCCGAACGCGGACTCAATCTCCGCCTTGGTGGCGACCCCCTTTTTCAGGTGTTCTAATTTTTCGGCGGTTATGTTGTCCTTGTGGCTTATCTCCAGATATTGGGTGGAGCAAGAAAAAAGCGCGGTCATAAAGAAGGCCGCGCAACCGCCGAGGAAAATCCGGACAAGACTCCCGCGCCCAAAGGATGTCGTTTTAGGGAGTCTCATCCGCCGAAATCCCTCAATTCTTTCCGGCGCGCCACTCGGGACGGTGCGGGGCGGAACGCCCCCTCTCAAGTCTTCTGTTTAGCATGCGCCATCCATACGGCCCGCCAAAAAACGTGCGCTTCCTTTGTTTTTCGCCGATTTGCGCAAATGTCTGTTTTTTCATCCGTTCGTCCAACTCCCCTTGGGGAACAGCCCTCATGGACAAAACTTCCAACGCGCCAATCCACATAGATTTGAGATAATTAACGGTAGCCTTTGCGAACGCCTTGATCGATTGAAAAAAATCCTTCATAAAAACACACCACCTTTCAATGAGAAGGCCTCGCCTCCTCCTAGTTAGATACTACGCTTTGGAATGGACAACGTCAATGCCTCGTGTATTTCCGGCGGCATCCTTGTCGGCTTCATTTCCGTGTTCACGCAAGCCATGCGGGTGGAGCCGGTCGCTATCAACGCGTCGTCCTTCTTGCGCCTTAGGGTGTAGTGGACGGTGAAACTGCTTCCCTTAACCCCCTCTATGATGACGTTGGCTTCTAGCACGTCCCCGTAATAGGCCGGGGATTTGTAATTGACGACCGCGCTGACGACGGTGAACAACGCCCCCTTTTTTTGGTGGTCTGCCAGGGACATTTTCCTGTCCAGAAAAAACTGCGTTCGCGCCCGCTCGAAGTAGCGCAGATAGTTGGCGTAATAAACCACGCCGCCGCAGTCGGTGTCCTCGTAATAGATTCTTATTTCCACGGCTCTCTACGCCGCCCCTTGTTTGAAACTTTCCTTTGGCACGGAGGCCCGCCCCCTGACCGCCGGAGCCGAGCCACGGATGTTCACGACGCTTTTTTTCAAGCGCGCCGGTTCCGCCGGCATCCATTTCTCCCCCCATTTTGACATCACTTCGATGACCTTTCCCAAAGAGGCCCCTTTTTCTGTAAGCTCGTATTCCACCCTTGGCGGAACCTCCGCGAAAATGGTTCTCTTCAATATTCCAGCGTCCTCAAGCTCCTTGAGTCTGAGCGACAGCGTTTTCGGGCTTACTCCGTTGAGCGAACGCCTCAACTCGCCGAACCTTTTTTTGCCGCCCAACAGGTTGCTTAGGATGAACAGCGCCCACTTTGCCTGGATAATCGCGATGGTTTTCTGCACGGGGCAGAAGGGGAGAAAGCTTTCCGGTATCTGGTTCGAGTCGAAGTTTTTAATCGCCATGGTTTCCTTTCAGCCATCAGTTCCGTTTGGGAAACTATTATTCAAAATAACCACTACTTGCGTTAGTGTACCGTAAAGTCTTATTCTTGTCCAGACTCGTGATTTAGTTTGGCCTAAAAAATTTGATAGGAGGATTTTAAAGTGAAAAAAATAGGATTTGTTTTTGTCGCCGCCGCGCTGTTCTTGGCCGGCCCGGCGCTCGCGGCGGAATACCAAGTGGACAAGTCCCACACTAGCATAGGGTTTTCCGTCAAGCACATGGTGATATCAAACGTGAAGGGGAACTTCACCGATTTTGCCGGCAGTTTCACGTTTGACGACAAGACCGGTTCGCTGTCAAAGGCGGAGACGGTCATCAAGGTCGCCAGCATCAACACCAACGACGCCAAGAGGGACGAACACCTAAAATCGCCAGATTTTCTGGACGCGGCCAAATTTTCGGACATCACATTTAAACTCGCCAGTGCCGAGCAGACCGGCGGGGGGCAAATGAGGGCGGTGGGCTATCTGACGATACACGGCGTGACCAAGGAAGTGGCGCTTGTCGGCGAGTTTATCGGCGCGGTCAAGGATCCGTGGGGAAATTTTAGGGCCGGGTTCACCGCCTCGGGCGTCATTAACAGGGGCGATTTCGGCCTGACATGGAACAAGGTTCTGGACCAGGGCGGAGTGGTCGTCGGCGAGGAGGTCAAACTTCTTTTGGAGGTCGAGGGAGTCCAACAGAAACCGGCCCCCGAAAAAAAGCACTAAGGCATGTTGTAGAATTAGCATAGTTTTTAATTAATCTGAAAATGAAAAGGAGAAAGAAATGCCCGAACCTAAAATAGCCAAAAAAGGTCCCTTTGTGCAGGAAGCCGCCGTCGGAACGTACTACTGGTGCGGTTGCGGCCATTCCCAAAAACAACCGTTTTGCGACGGGGCGCACAAAGCCGCCGGGTTCGAAGGCGCGCCGTACTGCCCGATGCCGGTCGAGGTGAAGGAAGCCGGCCCGAAACCGTGGTGCGGATGCAAGCACACTAAAACACCGCCGTATTGCGACGGCACCCACACGAAACTGTAGTCTTACAACTTGACCGAGCCGTTCGCGGGAATCCCGTGAACGGTTCGCGTCAACTTTTTGCGACGGGCGCGATTGCGGTGCGCTTGCTAATCGCCACCGTGGACACAATCAAAAGCGCGAACAGCATCGTGTTGCGCTCCGGCTTTTCGCCCAACATCATCACCGAGGCCGTGATGGTAAGGAACGGTTGCAACAACTGCATCTGGCTGACCCTCGCGATTCCGCCGATGGACATCCCCTTGTACCACGCGAAAAAGGCCAGTAGCTGGCTGACAAGTATGAGATAAAAAAACGCGCCCCATCCGGAAGCTGGCAACGCGCTTAGGTTTTTGCCGGCCATGTACAACGTCGGCGCAAGCGCAAACGGCATTGTCATAACAAGGGCCCAACAAATCACCTGCCAGCCTCCGAGTTTCTTTGCCAGATTCCCGCCAACCGCATAGCCTATGCCGACCGACAAAATGGCCCCCAGCAAGTAGGCGTCGGAAAGAGACAGGCTGAACCCGCCCCCCGGCAAAACGAACGCCAGGACAATCGCGCTTCCGACCGCGCTTGTCGCCCAAAACGCGGCGGACGGACGTTCGCCGGAAACAAACGCCCCCGCCGCGGCGGTGACAAGCGGCACTATGCCGACCACCACCCCGCCGTGCGCCGCATTCATCCCGGACATCGCGAGCGAGGACAGAATCGGAAACCCTATGACAACCCCCATGGCCACGACGGCAAGCTGGAAAAACTGCCGCTTGTCGGGCGATGGTTGCCGAAAAACGGCGAGCAAAATAGTCGCGACAATCCCGGCTCCGCAGATGCGCCCCAGCCCGGCGAACACCGGATCCACATATTGCACGACCACCTTGGTCGCCGGGAGAGTGAGCGCGAAACCCATCACCCCCAGCAACCCGAACATCATTCCAACGCCGCCTTTTCCAATCCGCTCTTTCAAAGAATTTGTGTTTTTCATTCGGTCATTGTAGATTGGCGAACTGAATAGGTACAGATTCAGAAGCGTAATTAAATGATAGGTACAGTTTGACGCGGGGGTGTCCATATGCAAACGCTTTATGAGCGGGTGGCGGAGAAAATAACGCGCCAAATCGACGTCGGCGCGTATCGCTCCGGCGACCGTCTGCCGGGAGTGAGAAAGCTAAGCGTCCAATTCGCGGTGAGCATATCAACGGTCACGCACGCCCTGTCCATCCTGGAAAATTCCGGGCTTGTCGTGGGGCGCGCTCGTTCCGGTTTTTACGTGCGCGCAAGACTGTTGTACCGGCCCGGATTCCCGGCTATTTCCTCCCCCCCCTCAAAACCTATGGCGGTAAAAGGATGGGACGTGGTCGGGCGATTGCTTAAGGCAACGGGCGAGCCCGACTTCGTGCATTTTGGCGCGGCGATTCCCCCGGCGAATCTTCTGCCCGTCAAGGCCGTTCAGCGGGCGATGGTCGCCGCGGCGAAGCGGTCAGAAAAATGGCTGGCCGGATATTCCTTTTCGCCGGGCCTGCCAGAGCTAAGGAGGCAACTGGCCCGGCGCATGATGGGATACGGCTGTCAGGTCAACCCCGACGATATAATCGCCACCAACGGATGCACCGAGGCGTATTCGCTGGCTCTTCGCGCGGTGGCCGAACCGGGCGACGTGATAGCCATAGAGTCCCCCTGCTATTACGGCCTCTTGCAGGTGTTGGAATCGCTCGGCATGAAAGCCATGGAAATACCAACCGATTCAAACGTGGGGATAAGCCTGCCCGCCTTGAAAACCGCGATTGGGCGATGGCCGGTGAAGGCCTGCGTGTTGGTGACGAATTTTAGCAATCCGCTGGGATACTGCATGCCCGACGAGAAAAAGCGGGAGCTGGTGGAAATTCTGGCTCTCCGCAAAATTCCGTTGATAGAGGACGACATATATGGCGACCTTTGTTTTGGCGGGGAACGCCCCCGTCCCGCGCGCGCTTTCGACGCGGCGGGGAACGTTCTTTACTGTTCCTCGTTTTCCAAAACCATATCGCCCGCTTTGCGGTTGGGATGGATTGACGCCGGGATTTACAAGGAAAAACTGGAGTTCCTCAAATACGCGTCCAATATGGCCACGCCGACGTTCTCACAGCTTGTAATCGCCAATATCTTGGAGCACGGGGGATACGAGCGGTACCTGCGGCAGGTGCGCCCCGTCTACGAGCGACTGGTGAGAGACATGATTCAGGCCGTGGGCAAATACTTTCCCAAAGGCACGAAGGTTACACAACCCCACGGCGGATTCGCGGTATGGGTGGAGATGCCCAAAAGGGTGGACGCGCTTGTGATGTTTGAGGATGCTCTGGCGCAACGCATCAGCATCGCCCCCGGCCCGGCTTTTTCGGCGTCGCAAAAATACAAAAACTTCATCCGCCTCAACTGCGCACTGCCGTGGAACGAAAAGGCGGAAAAGGCATTGGTGACGCTTGGACGTATTGCGGAAAAACTAAACGCCTCCCCGCCGGTTAAAAATATTCGCGGATAAGGACTCCCGCCCCGGATATCCCCCTATATTTCCAGTTGACACGGTTTTGCAATATGTGCGAATATGTGTGGAAATGTGTGAAGAAGTGGGATGAAGTGTAAATAATGTTTTATGGAAGTTATCCGGCGACGCTGGACGAGAAGGGACGGGTGCATGTTCCGTCCGTTTTCGCCAAGGACGTGGGCGAAAGCGAGACGGTGATGGTGGCCGATTGGGGGAAGTGCGTCGCGGCCTTTCCCCCGGCGGCTTTTGAGGAGATGGCGAAAAGGTTTTTGGAGCTTAGCAAGAACAAAAAACACCGCGAGAAGGTTCACAGAATCGTTTCCTCATTCTATGAGAGCTCGATAAAAAACGGAACGCTTCTCATACCGCAGAAGTTGCGGGATGACAAAAAGTTCGGGAAAAAGGTGGCCATCGTAGGGATGTTAAACCACATGGAAATTTGGGATCAGCGGGATTGGGATGAAAAAGATATAGGCAGAAAAAAGACCGGGATCAGGGGTGATCTTGACGCGCTCGACATCCTCTAACTCCGTTGTTTCCCCGTCCCGCCTTGCGGGAATATCGGGTTGACGGGCGGAAGTGGAAAACCGGGACGAAGGGGAAGTCGGGCACGAGCCGGTATTGCTTGAAGAGGTTTTGCGGGCCTTGGGGCCGAAACCGGACGGACTGTATTTAGACTGCACGATCGGAGGGGCCGGTCATGCGGAGGCTATTTTGAAGATGGCGGGCGGGGGTTCCCACCTGGTCGGAATCGACCGGGACGCCCAGGCCATCGAACGCGGGGGCGAGAGGCTTAAAAATTTTGGTGGTAGGGCGGAACTTCACCATGGCCGTTTCGAGGACATGAAGACGGTTTTGGCCGGCAGAAAGCCGGACGGCATTCTCATGGATCTCGGGGTGTCGTCTTTCATGTTGGACGACGCGTCGCGCGGATTCTCTTTCCGCTTTGACGCGCCGCTGGACATGCGCATGGATCGCAACCAGCCGCTCACCGCGGCGGAAATTGTGAACACTTGGCCCGAGGCGGAGCTTGTCCGCATTTTTCGACAATACGGCGAGGAGCGTCTGGCGCCAAGGATAGCCCGCCGGATAATCAGGGAGCGCGAGATAACCTCGACACACCAACTCGCGGAACTGGTCGCAACCGTCTACCCGAAGGGAAAGCAGAGGATTCACCCGGCCACGCGCGTTTTTATGGCGTTGCGCATCGCCGTAAACGGCGAGTTGGACGACCTGGACGAGGCGTTGAGCTCCGCCGCCGACTCGCTTGCCGAAGGGGGCCGGCTCGCCGTCATCTCCTTCCATTCGCTTGAGGACAGGATAGTGAAACGCGCCTTTGTGCGGCTTTCGACCGGGTGCGTTTGTCCGCCCAGGATGCCGATTTGCACCTGCGGAAAAAAGGCGCTGATGAAACTTGTGACAAAAAGGCCGATCGCCCCCTCCGAGGAGGAGACGGCCCGCAACCCGCGCTCCAGAAGCGCGCTGTTGCGCGTTGTTGAAAAGGCGGCGGCATGAGCGAACCGCGCCGCGCGAACGGGGGGTATGACGCGGAGAAGACCTTCGCGCGGGCGAAGGCCATGCTGGACAGGGAGGAACTCTTCTACTATGGCCTAAGCGTGGCGTTTTTTTTGTTGGCACTTATTGTTTACACCTTCCCGTCCGTGAAGATGGTGCATCTGGTTTACAAGGAGCAAAAGGTGAAAAACGCCGAGCGCGCGCTTTTGGGGGAGCAGACCAGGTTGCGCCTGAGGTACGAGATGATGAGCGCCCCCGTGGAGATGGAGAAACGCGCGACGGAGGGCGGGTTCGCCGCGGCGCGCAGGGACCGGGTAATTTACGTGGACAAGAAGTGAGGCGCGAATGCACGACGAGATGATAACGCCTCGGTCCATAAAGCTTAAAAAGATACGACTTTTGTTCTTCACATTCCTGATGTTCGCCGGGTTCACCGTCGTAGTGGTCAGGCTTTTCAACGTGCAGATTTTGCAGTACAAGCGGTTCACCGACTACTCTAAAAACCAGTATTTCCAAAAGGTGACTTTTTCCCCCACGCGCGGAAGGATATTGGATAGAAACATGGAGCCGCTGGCCATGACAGTGCCCATGAAATCCGTGTTCGCCACCCCCGCCGCCGTGGAGAACAAAAGCGGTGCGGCCGTGATGATAGCAAGGGATTTGAAGATGGACTCCGGCTCCGTGCTGGCCCGTCTTGAAAAGAAGGGGCATTTCGCCTGGATAAAACGGAAGGTGGGCGATGAGGAATACGAGGCGCTAAAATCGCGCCACTTGCGCGGCGTCATGTTCGTCGACGAGGATCGTCGCTTCTACCCTCTTAAGGGGACGGCCTCCCGGGCGGTCGGGTTCTGCGGTTTGGACAATTCCGGCCTCTCCGGGCTTGAGTATCTTTATGACAAAACCTTGTCCGGCGAGCAGGTGACCATCATCGCCCAAAAGGACGCGACCGGGAAAATTTACCAGTACGGTGAAAAGCCGCCCGAAAGCAATTTCGAGCTTGTTTCGACAATAGACATAAACACGCAGTTCGTGGCGGAGAAGGCCGTGAGGAAGACTTTTGAGCGATACCAGCCGAAGTCCGCCCTGGCGGTGGTGATGGACGTGCGCTACGGGGACATCCTCGCCATGGCGGAGTATCCCGAGCTGGACTCCAACGACTTTGCCTCGTTTCCGTCCTCCAGCCAAAAGTCGCTTACGGTGACGCAAAGCTACGAGCCGGGCTCCACGTTCAAAATATTCGTTTCCGCCGCCGCGATAGACGCCGGTCTGACTTCGCCGGAGGAGAAAATCGACTGCGAAAACGGCCATTTCGTAATGTACGGAAAGACGTTCAAGGAGGCCAAGAGCAAGCATTACCAGATAATGCCGCTTAAGGACGTCATAGCAAAGTCCTCCAACATAGGGATGATAAAAGTCGGGCAGAAGCTCGGCGATAAGAGGCTGTACGAGTACATGCGCAAGTTCGGGTTCGGCGAGAAGACCGGCGTTGATCTACCCGGCGAGATATCGGGCCTTCTGAGGCCGTATCATTCCTGGTCGGCCGTCTCGTTGCCGTCCATCTCTTTCGGGCAGGAGATAAACACGACGCCAATACAGCTTGTGACCGCCCTGTCCGTGTTGGGCAACGGAGGTATGTCCGTAAAGCCGCATCTTTTGAAAATGATTCTAAAGGACGGCAAAGTGGTCAAGGAATATTCGCCCCCTCCCTCCAAAAGGATCATTTCCCAATCGGCGGCGGAGCAGGTGATAGGGATGATGCGCTACACCGTCACGGACGGCACCGGAAAAATGGCCGGTATTCAGGGGTATGAGATTGCCGGTAAAACGGGCACCGCCCAGAAGTTTGACAACGAGCACGGAATTTACATCACCGACAGGGCCATATCGTCCTTTGTCGCACTTTTTCCCGCCAACCGACCGGTCTACGCGGTTCTGGTTGTCTTTGACGAGCCGCTTGGAATGGGATGGGGCGGGGAGGTCGCCGCGCCGGTGGCAAGGGAGATTATAGATGGCATAGCGCGCCACAGCGGAATGCCGGCCAACAACCAGCTCAGATATACCGTTGACTGGAAAAACTTCCGGGTCTCGTCGCTCGGGGGAAACCATGAATAGGAACAACATGGCGCGCGATCTCGCTGGCGGCGGTTCCGAGTTCGTCTTAAAAGGGGGCGAATTGTTCGGGGAGTTGGCCGGGGCCGCGCGCGACGTTGCGGTCAGTTCGATTGAATACGACAGCAGAAAAGTGACTCCCGGCGCCTGTTTTGTGGCGCTAAAGGGGTTTGAAACAGACGGACGATTGTTTGTCGGCGACGCCGTAAAGCGTGGCGCCGTAGTTGTCGTGGTGCAGGGGGACGCCCAGGTGGACAGCCAGGGCGTGCCGGTTGTCCGCGTGGCGGACGTTCGCAGGGAGCTTGCGGCGCTGTCGGCCAAGTTTTACGGATACCCGTCAAAAAAACTCGGCGTCATAGGAATCACCGGCACGAACGGAAAAACCACAACTTCTTACATGATTCAGCGCGTGCTTGACGGCGCCGGATTCAAGACCTCGCGGTTTGGCACCACGGGTTACGGGTTTCCCGACGGGGAGCTTCCCGCGCCAAACACGACGCCAGAGTCGGCGGACTTGCAACGGATGTTCGCGCGGGCGGCGGGCTGGCCCGGGCCGCGATGCGTGATGGAGGTCAGCTCCCACGGGCTGGCGCTGGAAAGGCTGGAAGGCACGGTTTTCAAAGGGGCGGTTTTCACAAACCTTACCCAGGACCACCTTGATTTCCACCACACCATGGACGAGTACGAAAACGCCAAACGGCGGCTCTTCGCCGATTTTAACATCGAATACGCCGTCATAAATATTGACGACCCGGCGGGGGCCAGATGGGCCGCGCGGGGCGTTAATGGAAAACTATTTACGTTCGGCTCTTCCGCGTCGGCGGTCGTCAGACTTTTGGAGTCGTCCACCGGGGTCGACGGCGGGTTCGTCAGGCTCGCCACGCCGAAAGGGGAGTGCGCGTTCAAAATCGCCATGCCCGGAAAACACAATATTCAAAACGCGATGGCGGCTTTTTCCGTCGGATTGGCGGAGGGGATTCCATCGGAGACAATCGTCAACGCGCTTTCCACGCTCAAGGCCGTGCCGGGGCGGTTTGAAAAAGTCGACGAGGGGCAGAATTTCGCGGTGATAGTGGATTACGCCCACACGGACGACGCGCTTGAAAAAACCCTGAAAACAGCGCGCGACATCACAAAGAACAGGCTTGTCTGTCTCTTCGGATGCGGCGGCGACAGGGATCCGGGCAAGCGACCGCTTATGGGAAAAATCGCGTCGGAGCTGGCGGATTTTGTCGTGGTGACTTCCGACAATCCCCGGACGGAAGATCCCAAGAAAATAATCGATGGCATATTGGCGGGAATCCCGCAAGCCATGTCGCACAAGGTGCGCGTGTTCGAGTCGCGGGACGAGGCGATAAAAGCGGCGATTGAGACGGCGCAAAGCGGCGACACCGTTCTGCTGGCCGGCAAGGGGCACGAGGATTATCAAATAATCGGGCACACCAAGTTCCCGCTTGACGACAGGAAGCTGGCGGCCGCCGCGATAAGGGGGCGCAAGTAGTGATTTACCATCTTGCCTATCCCTGGCACGATACGTACCACTTCCTAAACGTATTTAAGTACATCACGTTCCGTACGACATACGCGGTCATAACGGCGTTGCTTCTTTCCTTCCTTTTCGGCCCGTCGTTTATCGAGTACCTTGCGCGAAAAAATTTTGGCGAGAGGATAAGGAAGGACGTCCCGGAACACCACAGGCCGAAAGCGGGAACGCCGACGATGGGCGGGATACTTATACTCGCGTCGTTCATCATCCCCGGCCTGCTGTGGGCCGACATAACAAGCTACTCCGTCATGGCCGCGCTCCTTACCGCCGTCCTCTTCGGCCTCATCGGCGTTTTGGACGACGCCACCAAGTTGAAGGACGGGCACGGCATGAAGGCGCGGGTCAAGATAATATTGCAGGTGCTGGCGTGCGTCCCGGTTCTTTACCTCGTCTCGATGGAGGAGGGGTTGCGCGGCACGCTCACTCATGTTTACATCCCCTTCTTTAAGCACATAAAACCCGACCTCGGGATTTTCTACTTTGTGTTTGCCGCCATAATCATCATAGGCGCCTCAAACGCGGTGAACCTCACCGACGGGCTGGACGGCCTCGCGATAGGGCCTATCATCGTAGCCTTTACGGCGTATCTGATAATAAGTTACGTCGCCGGTCACGCGCATTTCTCCGCCTATCTCCAGATACCCTTCATAAAGGGGGTGGGCGAGGTGACGATTTTGTGCGGGGCGGTCGTTGGCGCATCGCTCGGATTTTTGTGGTACAACGCCTATCCCGCGCAGTTGTTTATGGGAAATACCGGCTCGGTGCCGCTCGGCGCGCTTTTGGGGGTCACGGCGATAGTGACGAAACACGAGGTCATTTTGATACTCATCGGCGGGATATTCGTTGTGGAAGCGCTGTCGGTTATTATCCAGGTCTTGTATTTCAAAATGACCCGCAAAAGAGTTTTCCTAATGGCGCCCATCCACCATCATTTTGAGAAGATGGGATGGCCGGAGACAAAGGTGACGACGCGGTTTTGGATTATTTCCGTGTTGTTGGCGCTTTTAAGCCTTAGCACGCTCAAGTTGCGGTGAACAAATGGAAGTAAAAGGCAAAAAGGTTTTGGTGGTCGGAATTGGAAGGACGGGAGTGCCATCCGCCAACAGGCTCGCCGCCATGGGCTCCGTCGTGTCGGTCACGGACAAGGGCGCGAACCACGGCGAGGAGATTAAAAAACTTTCCCAGGGGATTGACTTGGAAACAGGGTCGCATTCAAGGGCGTCGCGCGGAAAATTCGACATGGTCGTCGTTTCGCCCGGCGTGCCGTGGGACAGCCCGCTCCTGCAGTCACAGCGCGGAACCGGCGCCGAGGTGATAAGCGAGATAGAGCTGGCGTTCAGGCTCGTCGACCGATCGTGGCTGGCGATAACCGGAACGAACGGCAAAAGCACCACCACCGCGTTGGTTGGCGCAATGATGCGGGAGTCGGGAATCGAGAGCGTCGTGTGCGGAAACATCGGCAACGCCGTAGTGGGCGAGGACGCGATATTCGAGCGCAACGTTAAAATAGTGGCGGAGATAAGCTCCTTCCAGCTGGAGGGGGTTTCGACGTTTAGGCCGCGCGTCTCGGCGATTCTAAACATCACGCCTGACCATCTGGATCGCCACAAAACGATGGAAGAGTACATCGGCCTTAAAATCAGGATTTTCGAAAAACAACGCGGGGACGACGTCTGCGTGTTGAACATGGACGACGAGGAAGCCGCGAAACTCGCGGGAAAAGTCCAATGCCGCCTTTTTCCGTTTTCGGTAAAAAGACGTTTACAGGACGGGGTGTTTGAGAACGGCGGCAACATCATAATTTCGCTCCAAGGGGAGACGTGGAACATAGGCCCGGTGAAAAACATGAAACTAACCGGTCGCGCCAACTTGGAGAACGCCATTGCCGCGTGCGCCATAGCCTTCTCCGGCGGGGCGGACGCGAACGCCATATCGCGCGCCCTATTTGCGTTCGAGGCGTTGCCGCACAGGCTGGAGCCGGTCGCGGAGATAGGCGGCGTAAGGTTCGTGAACGACTCGAAAGGCACGAACGTCGGCTCCACCCTCAAGGCTTTGGGCGGCTTGGACGGACGCGTGGCGGTAATTCTAGGCGGACGCGACAAGGACCAGGATTTCTCGCCGCTGGCGGAGCTTGTCAAAAAGACCGGCGCCGGAGTGGTGCTCATAGGGGAGGCCGCCGAAAAAATCGGCGCGCTTCTCGACGGTTATCCGGACGTGGCCCGGGCGGACGGGATGGAATCAGCCGTCGGGAAGGCGGCGCGCATGGCGGGCAAAGGGGGGACGGTGCTTCTTTCCCCGGCCTGCGCAAGTTTCGACATGTTTAAGGATTACGCCGACAGGGGGAACAAGTTCCGCGCGGCGGTGAAGAAGATGGCCGGGGAACCGGCGCTCTCGGGAAAGGGAGACTGAATGCCTAGAAAACTTGAGCCGGACTACAGGATTTTGGCCTGCGTGGTCGCGCTCGTCCTCATAGGCATGGTCATGGTATTTTCCGCCAGCGGCACGGTGGCCGGCGCGAAATACGGCGACACCGGATATTTTCTCAAACGCCAGCTTTTGTGGGCCGTCCTCGGATTTGCGGGGATGTACGTCACGATGAGGATGGATTACCGCAAGCTGGCGGGGATGGCCCCGTATCTTTACATAACGTCGGTCGTGCTTTTGTTCCTAGTGCTGATACCGGGCATAGGCAAGGAGGTCTCGGGCGCGCGAAGGTGGCTTTCGTTCGGCGGGATGACCTTCCAGCCGTCGGAGTTCGCCAAGCTGGCCCTGATAGTCGCCTTCTCTCATTTCTTGGTGAAAAAGGAAAACGCCGGTCGGTTGAAAGATTTCGTCACCGGATACATGCCGAACGCCATCGCGCTCGGGGTCTGTTTCGTCCTGGTGTTGTTACAGCCGGACATGGGCACCTCGGTCATAGCGGCGTTGGTCGTGTTTTTCCTTTTCTTCATCTCCGGCATACGGTTCAGCTTTATATTGGGCACCTTCCTGATGCTCCTGCCGTTCTTCTATGTGGCGGTTATAAACGTGGCGTACAGGCGAAGGAGGATACTCTCGTTCCTCGACCCGTGGGCGGACCCGTCCGACACTGGTTTTCAAATCATCCAGTCGTACATCGCGTTTGGCAACGGCCACATATTCGGGATGGGACTGGGGCAGGGGAGGCAGAAAAATTTTTTCCTGCCGGAAGCGCACACGGATTTCATTTTTTCCATCATCGGCGAGGAGTTTGGTTTCGCGGGGTGCGCGTTGATAGTCATACTTTTTGCCATCTTCGTGTACCTGGGGTTCAAGACCGCCATGAAGGCGCCCGAACCGTTCGGGATGTATCTTGCCGCCGGAATAACGGCCAGCGTGGGCCTGCAGGCCATCGTGAATTTCGGCGTGGCCACGGGGCTTTTGCCGACTAAGGGCCTGCCGTTGCCGTTCATCTCGCTCGGCGGCTCGGCGCTTGTTATGTGGCTTGTGAGCGTGGGGATATTGCTGAATGTTTCCCAACACAAGACATGAGCGCACATGTGAAAAAAGTGGCTGTCACCGCCGGCGGAACGGGGGGGCATATTTTCCCCGCACTCGCGATTGCGGAGGAGATGAGACGGCTTGGGAACGAGGTGCTGTTCGTGGGTGGCCTGCGCGGGCCGGAAGCCCAAAGGGCGGAATCGAATGGTTTTGAGTTTTTGGGGATTGACGTGATGGGGTTTGACAGAAGGAGCCTGTTTAAAAGCGCGAAAGCTTTGTTCATGCTTCCTATGGCCGTGTTGAGGGCGCGAAGCGCGCTCTTGAAATTTCAGCCCGACGCGGTGATAGGTTGCGGCGGTTACGCCTCGGCCCCTTTATGTCTCGCCGCGGCGATAGGCAACGTGCCGCTGTTTCTTCTGGAGCAAAACGTGTATCCGGGGCTTGTCACGCGGTGGATGGCAAGGCGTGCCGAAAAAGTTTACGTGTCGTTTCCGGAAACCTCTAACTATCTAAAGACGGACAACCTTGTCGTGGCGGGCAACCCGACTAGGGGCGAGTTTTTCACCCCTCCCAAAAGAGATTTCAACGCCACGGGAAAAACGCTGTTGGTGATGGGGGGAAGCCAGGGGGCGCGCTCCATCAACCGCGCGATGATGGCGGTGTTGCCCATGCTGTCCGGAATGGACTTGAGGATATATCACCAAACCGGCGTCAAAGACGCCGACGAGGTAAGGGCCGCCTACGCCAGGTGGACCCCGACATCGGGCACGCTTTTGGCCGTCGTGGAGCCGTTTTTTGAGGATATGGCCGATAAAATGCGCAAGGCCCACCTGGTGGTCGCGCGGGCCGGAGCGTCCTCGTGCGCGGAGATTCTCCTGTCCGCCCTGCCGTCGATTCTTGTGCCGTTCCCGGGCGCCGGCGGCCACCAGAAATACAACGCCCTCGTGCTTGAAAATTGCGGGGCCGCCGTCGTCATAGACGACGCGGACCTGGACGGCGAATTGTTGGGCGAAAAGCTCAAGGCGTTTTTCCGCCGATCCGACATCTTGGAAAGAATGTCCGCAAACGCCAGCAAACACGCCCGCCCGGACGCGGCTCACTTCATAAGCCAGGACATATTGTCCGGGACAGGGGCGGGACGATGATGCAGTTCAGGCAGGAAAGAAAAATTCATTTTGTCGGCATAGGCGGCTCGGGCATGAGCGGCATAGCCGAGATATTGCTCAACCTGGGGCATCACGTCAGCGGTTCCGACATGGCGCGCTCCGAGGCGGTCGTCCGTCTGGAGTCGCTGGGGGCGAAAATATTCATAGGCCACGCCGCCGACAACATTGGCGACGCGGAGGTCATAGTGGTTTCTTCCGCCGTCAGCAGGGAGAACCCGGAGGTTGTCGCCGCGCGCGCCCGCAAGGCCCCGGTCATTCCTCGCGGCGAGATGTTGGGCGAGCTGTTGCGGATGAAGGACGGCATAGCCGTCGCAGGAGCCCACGGCAAGACCACGACCTCGACGCTGATAGCTACGGTCTTGAGCGAGGCCGGCCTGGATCCCACCGCCATCATAGGCGGCAGAGTGAAAAGGTTCGGCTCCGGCGCGAAGCTGGGCAAGGGACAGTACATTGTGGCGGAGGCGGACGAGAGCGACGGCTCCTTCCTAACGCTAAACCCCACGGTGGCGGTCGTCACAAACATCGACGCCGAGCATCTGGACCACTACGGCACGAAGGAAAAAATAGAGGAGGCGTTTTTCGCCTTTTGCAACAAGGTTCCGTTTTTCGGGGCCACCATCGCCTGCGGGGACGACCCGGTTCTGCGTTCCTTCATCCCCAAGATGAACAAGAAGTTCATCACCTACGGTTTTTCCAAGGCGTGCGACCTAATGGCCCACGACTACTCGGTTATAGACGGGGTGGGTTCCATGTTCACCGTCTCGGACAAGGACGGCGAGCTGGGCCGCGTGGAGCTTCACATGCAAGGCAGGCACAACGTGCTTAACGCGCTGGCGACAATACAGACCGCGTTGTTTCTCGGGGTTGACTTCAGGACGGCGGCGGAGGCTTTGAAGAAATTTTCCGGCATAGGGCGGCGTTCGGAATTTAAGGGGGAAAAGAACGGCGTGACGGTCATAGACGACTACGGCCACCACCCGACCGAAATACGGGCGACGGTTTCGGCGATACGCGACGGGAACAAAGGAAGGCGGATAGTGACTCTGTTCCAGCCGCACCGCTACACCCGCACGCGGGACTGCCTCACCGAGTTTTTTACGGCGTTCAAGGACGCGAGCGTGTTGGTGCTGGCGCCGATATATCCTGCCGGGGAAAAACCGCTGGAGGGGATAAGTTCCCGCCTCATTTGCGACGGCATAACCGCGCCGGAGAGGGAGAACGTCCACCTGCTTGAAAACATAGACGACGCACAGGCGTGGTTTAGAAATAATTTGAAAAACGGCGACATCCTGCTGACCATGGGGGCGGGCGACGTGTACAAACAAGGGGAGAAGTTCCTCAAAGATGAAAGCGTATAAAAAGGACGAGCCGATGGCGCACCACACAACGTTCAAAATAGGCGGGGCGGCGGGGATATTTCTCGTGCCGACCAACGAGGCCGAGCTGGCCCGGTCGCTGGAGCAATATCCGTCCGCGTTGATTCTCGGCGGCGGTTCCAACCTGCTCGTGTCGGACGTTGGAGTGGAGGCGGTCATTTCCACGGACGGGTTCAAGTCAATCTCCGCCGAAGCGGGGCCGGACGGAACCTTGCTCGTGACGGCGGGAGCGGGGCATAGCTTCACCGCGCTCTCCAAGTACGCGCACAAGAATTCGCTCGCCGGGCTTGAGTTCGCCTTTGGCATACCCGGCTCCGTTGGCGGGGCCGTGATTATGAACGCGGGCGCGTTCGGCGGCGAGGTCAAGAATTGTCTGCAGAGCGCAAGGCTCTTCGTTGACGGAAAATCCGAGACGTTTGACGCCGACAAACTTTGTCTTTCCTACCGGGCCAGCGCTTTGCCGAAGGGGGCCGTTGTCTTGTCCGCGACCTTCGGGTTGAAAACCGGCGACGCCGATGAAATCCACACGCGCATGAC
>Ga0315281_10004290_pt1 | contig 20723 bp, 22 predicted proteins | sample YL17G07_0_MG_FD_204540 | JGI IMG/M metagenome (GOLD analysis project Ga0315281, IMG submission 204540) | Sediment microbial communities from Yellowstone Lake, YNP, Wyoming, USA - YL17G07_0 | ecosystem: Environmental > Aquatic > Freshwater > Lake > Sediment | place: USA: Wyoming | collected...
TCCACCCGCCTCGTACTCGCGGCCGACCATGAATCCGGTGATGTTCTGCAGGAAGACGAGCGGGATCTTTCGTTGCGAGGCGAGCTCAATGAAATGTGCTCCCTTGAGTGCGGAGCTGCTGAAGAGAATCCCATTGTTGGCCAGGATCCCCACCGGGTAGCCCTCCAACCGCGCAAAGCCGCACACGAGCGTCTCGCCGTATCGCTCCTTGAACTCGTGGAACTCGCTGCCGTCGACCAGCCGCGCGATCACCTCGCGCACGTCGTAGGCCTGTCGGGGGTCGGCGGGGATGACCCCGTAGAGCTCCTCCGGATTGACCGATGGCGCCGCCGGCTCGCTGCGCTCCCACGGCGGCGTTGGCTTGCGCCAGGCGAGCGAGCGCACGATCTCGCGGCCGATCGCCAGGGCGTGCTCGTCGTCGAGCGCGTAGTGGTCGGCCACGCCGCTGGTCACGGTGTGCACCTCGGCCCCGCCCAGCTCCTCGGCGCTGACCTCCTCCCCGGTGGCCGCCTTCACCAGAGGCGGACCGCCCAGGAAGATGGTGCCGGTCCCCCTCACGATCACCGTCTCGTCGGACATGGCCGGAACGTACGCCCCCCCGGCGGTCGATGAGCCCATCACCAGCGCGATCTGCGGCACGCCCCGCGCGGAGAGCTGGGCCTGGTTGTAGAAGATCCGTCCGAAATGGTCGCGATCCGGGAAGACCTCGTCCTGCAGTGGCAGGTAGGCGCCGCCGCTGTCCACCAGGTAGATGCACGGCAGCCGGTTCTCGAGGGCGATCTCCTGGGCGCGCAGGTGCTTCTTGACGGTCATCGGGAAGTAGGTGCCGCCCTTGACCGTTGCGTCGTTGGCGACCAGCACGCACTCGACGCCTTCGACGAGGCCGATGCCGGTTACGATCCCGGCTCCCGGCGCATCGCCCTGGTAGAGCCCATCGGCGGCCAGTGCGGACAGCTCCAGGAAGGCGCTGCCGGGGTCGATCAGCCGCTCGATCCGCTCCCGGACGGGCATCTTGCCACGCTCGCGATGGCGCGCGATCGAGCGCTGGTCGCCACCGGCTCTCCGGGCGCTGACCGTGGCGGTGCGGGTCCGCAGCTCCTCGACGAGGGCGCGCATGGCGGTCGCGTTGGCAGCGAACGCCGCCGATCTCGGGTCAAGGGAGGAGCGCAACGCGGCCATGGTCCGGCGATTATCGCCGTCAGCGAAGAGCCGGGGCCGCGACTTGTGAGCTAGGCCAGGGTGAAGAGCGGAACGAGCCTGCTCACGCGCGCGGTATTGACGATCACAATGCTGACCACGTGCTCAAACGGCGGCTCGCCACGATGCAGGATATGGACATCGGTCAGCGGCAGGAAGCGCCGGCCACGGTCCAGCATCCAGGGGCCCGGTTCGGTGCCGAACGGCACGTGCGCGTTGCCGGTGACGCTGAATTGGCCGACATCGATCGCCACCCTGCGGAGCTTGCGATGGATGCGCAGCTGCCGATTGGTGCGCCACTCGGGCGGCATCGCCAGCACGATCTGATCAGCGACCAGCGATTGCCATTCGCCGTTGTCAGCGCCGGGGTCGCTCGGTGGCGTGACCGTGCCTTCTTGCGGGACGGTCGGCTGCCAGAGGCGGATTTCATCCTGGTTGTTCAGCAGATCGGTCACCCGTTGGCCAGCGGTGTCGATCCACGCCACTACCCGCGATGCGGCGGTGTACAGCTCGATCGGGGCCAACTCGCGCGAGAGCGAGAACGCCGTGCTGCCGGAGGTGGCGGTGACGCCGGTGCCCCAGCGTGCGTTCCAGAAGGTCACGCACCGATGCTACTCGCGCCGATACCGCATCCGGAACCGCCCGACAGTACTACAGGGGCCTGTTGCCAGCCATCACCGTGCTACGGTGCGGCCATGATCGAATTCGATGACTTCGCCAAGGTGGAGATGCGGATCGGCCGCATCGTCGAGGTGCGCCCCTTTCCGGAGGCCCGCAAGCCCTCCTATCAGCTGCGCATCGATTTCGGCCCGGAGATCGGCGAGCGGAACAGTGCGGCCCAGCTGACGGTCACCTACCCCGATCCTGCCAGGCTCCTCGGACGCCAGGTGGTGGCTGTCGTCAACTTCCCGCCGCGGCACATCGCCGGCTTCAACAGCGAGGTGTTGGTGCTCGGAGCGATGGGCGCCGATGGCGAGGTCTGGCTGCTCGAGCCGGATCCGGCCTCACCCATTGGCCTGCGCGTCGGCTAGGCTCGACACATCGGCGATACTGGCCTCCGTGACCCCCGAATCGACGCTGCTCGGCCCCGCGCCCGAGGGCATGCCCGACCCGGAGCTGGCGCCGCCCCAGATCGCCCGCGCCGGCGATCCGTTCGCCGCCCTGCGGCTTGTCCACTTCCTCTCGCGCGTGCGCCGCAACACCACGCTGCATCTTCGCGAAGTGGTGGCGTCCCTCAACGCGACCTACCTGGATTGGTACTTTCCCGAGAAGGTGGTGCTCGCGGAGCTGGTGCAGCTTCAGGCGAACTGGGCGATCAGCTTCCACGGAGAAGATCGGATCGTGCTCGGACGCGATGAGCGTGGCCATACGCTGCTGCTCGTGGATTCGACCAAGATGACCGCGTTCCTGATCGGGCAGGCCACCCGGCTTCAGGAAGCCTGCGACGCGGAGCTGCGCCGCTTCTCACTCGGCGACGGGATCACGACGGACAACTGACCGATGCGCACCGGGGCACGGGCCGCCCATGGGGTGCTCGGCATCGGCCGCATGCGTATCTCTCGCGGCCGGAGAACTGCGCTCTTCGAGCCGTCGATTCCGGCCTTCCGCATGCGTCATTTCCCCCTTACTGAGCACCAGCCTGGTGTTGGAACGTTACGCCTGGCGATCTTCTCCACCGCAGAGAATTACGCAGCCGAAACGGCCGAAACAGCCGAACTGAACGATTGCGCCCGTGGAACGGTGGAGGTTGAGGGCGAGTGTCAGACCCGGTCTGAGCCTCCGGCCTGGCCAACCGCCGCCTCGGGCGCCTCGATGGCGATCGGCACGGTCTCGGAGCCGTCGCCCGTCGGTGTTCGGCGGACGCGCGGGCGGAAGGGAGAGGTCTCGGGAACGATCGGTCCATCGGTCTCAGCCAGGTCGCCGGACCGGTACGCCTCCCACACGGCCATCACCGTGTCGCGGTGCGGGCGAATGCGGCAATGCTCATCGCGGTTGCCCATCTCGTCGCAATACCCGAGCGGCACGCACTTGGGGGCCAGGAACGAGCCGAAGAACGGGCTCACCCGGAAGATCTCGTGGCGGATCTGCTTGAAGAGCTGGCGGATCTCCCACTGGGCCATGGTGCACAGGCGCAGGCCGCTCATGTGGATCAGCTGCCGCAGGTTGACGGTCATGATCAGGTTGGTCTGCATGGCGTTGGGGAAGATGAATCGGGCATCCTCGGCGGGCACCTCTGCCTGGAGCAGTTGCCCATAGAGATCCATGTTGGCATCCACCGCGGCCTGGAAGCGGTCGGCGAGGTCGTCGGGCAGATTTCCGTTGGCGATCGAATCGGGGATGGTGTAGTTGTCGCGCCCCTTGAAGCTGACGTAGCGCTGCGACTGCTGGTCGAAGGCGGTCCCGGCCCGATGGCGCACCAGCTGATGGCTGAGCGTCCGCGTCACGCCGCTGATGGCGAAGGTGAAGTTGACATGCTCGATGGTCGACCCATGCCCGGACTCCATCACCTTGCGAACGAGCGACTGCTGCTTCTCGTCGGCGACGGTGCGGCTCACCGCCTTGTCCCAGATCTGGTCCGGCAGCTGTTCGGAATAGCAGGTCCGGCAGGCGGTGTAGATGATCGGGAGGTAGTACTCCTCGACGATCTCCTTTGTCGGGAAGATCAGCTTGGCGGAGACGGCAGTGGCGGTCGGCATGATCCGCCGAGGATACCATTGGCGGAAGCCGCCGGGCGGGGGCTTATCCACAACATGTAGTGGCGTCATCGGCCCAACTATCCACATGTTGTGCACAAGAGCGCTCGCCTCGACCGGGGCCGCCGCGCGTGAATTTCGGGTGCAATACTCTCCGACATGGGCAGCTCGCCGATGGAATCAGCGGGCGACGCCCCCGTTTCAGGAAGGAGCCCGGGGATGCACCTGGTACTGAAGAAGGCAGGGGAGATCCACGCCGAACCATTTGATGCGGGAGACGGCAAGATCAGCCTCGTCGACATCATCGGTCGCCCCGAGAGCGCACCGTTCTCCGGAGGCATGGCGGAGATCTGGAAATCGGCGCCGATCGAATTCGAGTACGACAACGACTGCGCGGTCTGCTTCATGCTCGAGGGAGAGGTCACCCTGACCGAGGGGGAGGAGAGCAGGACCTTCGAGCCGGGAGACGTGGTGTTCATCCCCCGGCGTGAAGGGTTGAAGGTCGTCTGGGAGAGTCCTTCCTACGGACGGTTCTACTACGTGACCTATCCGCACTGGCGCTGAGCCCGCCAGCAGGTCGGGGGCCGCTAGCTCGCGTCTCCGCGCTCCTCCGTCCGGGTTGATTCGTCGCTGTCCGCGTTTTGGCGTGCGGTGCGACGTTCGTCCAGACGCGCCAGGCCATGCAGCCGATCGAACGCGATCCGGTTCCCACCAGCCGCCCTGGCCGATGCAAGCGCCTCCTCGACCGATGCCAGCAGCTGATCGTCGCTGAGGGTCATCCCCGGGCGCATCAGCGCGATCCCGATCGAAACGGCCACCTGCGTCTCGCCTCTGCCCAGGTGGAGCGGTCGGTCGATGATGCGAGCGCGCAGCGCCTCGGCGAAGGTGGCTGCGCCCGCCTCGTCGGTATGCGGCAGGATCGCGAGGAAGGCGTCGCTGCCGAGCCGCCCGAGCGCATCGGCCTCCCGGACGCGGAGTCGCAGACGGAGCGCCACTTCGCGCAGCAGCGCGTCGCCGGCTTCGACGCCATGCTCGTGGTTGAACGCGCCGAAGTTGTCGATGTCGAGCAGCACCACGGCCAGGGGATGGGCATAGCGTCGAGCCTCTGCCGCGTCCACGCTCAACCGGTCCAGGATGGCAATGCGGCCGGGGATGCCGGTGAGCGGGTCGCTGCGGCTCGCGCGCTCGATCTCGGTGCGCTGCAACTCGACGGTGCGTCGTGCGGCGACCAGCTCGTCCAATGTGCCCCGCAGCTCACGCACCAGGCGCGAGGTCTCCCCGAATTCAGGCTCGCTGGTGGCCAGAGACGGCAGTGGCGGCGCCGGCAGGGCCGGTTGAGTGGCCGGCTTCGGCTCCTCACGCCACGTGTCGCGGTGGGCGGTTGCCCAGCCCATCACCACGGCCGAGATCGCCATCGCCGCCATGCCAAGCAGTGGCTCCGGTGTGGCGGAGCGGGCAAGCGCCAGCGCCAGGTTGCCGGACGCCGCAAGGCCCAGCGCCACCGCGCGGGTCGGGGTCTCGAGCGCCGTGATCGTGGCCACCGTCATCAGCACCGCGGCGCCGGCGAACAGGACCGCGGTCAGCTGACCATCTGCGATCCCGGACCCGAGCAGCAGGACGGCGGCGAGGGCACCTTCGGTCAGCAGGAAGAGCCCGATCAGGGCGCCGAACGCCACGCCGCGGTCCGCGACAACCTCGCCCCGCATGGAGGAGGCGGCCGCGAAGGCAACCGCGCTGATGCCGAGGCCCAGGCTCAGGCCAGCGGCGCCCACCAGCTCAAGCGCGGCGAGCGCGAAGGTCACGCCCAGGCTGGCAAGCGCGGCGGCGTCAAGGAGATCCCGCGGGCGGCCGTGGCGCAGCCACGAGACGGTTGCCAGCACGAATGCGCCCCCGGCAGTTACCGCCACTGTCCCTGCGAAACCCGGTGCCACCCACGGCAGCGGCGTGCCGAGGAAGGCGGAGGGGAGAAGGCGGGCAGCGGCCAGGGCAACCAGCGGCAGGAGCGCCGCGCTCAGGCGGGCTCCGGCGCGGGCGGTCGTCGCGGCGAGCGATCGGTGCATGCGTATCCGCGGTGCGATGAAGCACCACGAGTCTCGGCGGAGCTCGGCAGGGCGGCAATAGTACGAAGAGACACGGGACTCCCGCGCTGCCGTATTCTCGTTCGGTGGTAACGCCCCCGATAAGCGGCACGACGATGTCGCGCCGCCGTTTCCTGGAACTCACCGATCAGTTGATCGCTGATGGCGATGCGCTGCTCGTCGAGCCGGACTGGAACCTGTTCCGCGCCTGGCTGCTGAACTGTGACGAGCTGCTCGAACGGGTCTGGGGCAGGATGGACCGATACCACCTCGCCTGGCTGAACGTCGGCCGCGATTCGGCGCCTCCCGGCTCGCCGCTCGATGCGGTCGGAACCGCCCGGTTCATGACGGAGCTGGCGAGCGCCAAGCTCGCCGTCCTGCGTACCATGCGGACGGCCGTTGCCCAGCGCGGCGCCCGGACCCTCAGCGACGAAGAGCCCAGCCAGGAGGATCGGTGAGCGATCGCCCCGACGAGATGACCGGTGGCCTGGCCGCGGTGCTCGCCCACCCCGACGATGAGAGCTTCTCGTGCGCCGGGGCGCTGGCCCTCGCTCATGACGCGGGGCGCACCGTGCGGCTGCTGCTGCTGACCCGCGGCGAGGCCGGCAACGCGGACGGCATCCCCGACCTTGACCTGGCCGATGCGCGCGAGGAAGAGATGCGCTGCGCCGCCGCCAAGATCGGGATGGCCGAAGTGACCGTGGTTGATCACCCCGACGGGGGCCTGGCCGGGGTTCCGTTCTCAATCCTGGTCGATGAGATCGCCGCCTGGCTGGCCGACCGCCGCCCGGACGCCGTGATCACCTTCGGCGCCCATGGGGTCACCAACAATCCCGATCACGTGGTGGTCGGCGCTGCCACGCGCTGGGCGATCGAGCGGCTCGCCGAGTCGGGGCTTGCGCCTCACGCGGTCTACGTGATGGCCCCGGTGTTTGGCCCCGGCACCCGCCGCTACGACCTGTCTGCCGAGGAGGGTGCCGCCAGCCACCGGATCGACATCACCGAGGTGGCCGGACGCAAGCTCGCCGCGCTGGCCTGCCACGCTTCTCAGCCCGATGCCGCGGCCGAGGTGATCGAGCTGCGCACTGCGCTCGATCGCGACGGCGTCGTTTACGAGGGCTATAACCGCGTACGTCCCGCGGTCCCCGTCCCGCACCCGGTCTTCGACACGCGCCTGGTGTAGTTCCTCGCCGCCCCGTTCCGCGCTTGATGCGCGGGGTTCGGGGAGCGCTGTGGGGACCTGGGCGGGTGGCCCTCGGAAGCTCTCCCGCGCATCGCTGGTAGACTGCGCCGCCTATGACGATTGATTCGAACCTCGCCAAGGTCGACGAGGTGATGACCGCGCTGTACGAGATCCAGGACCCGGAGATCGGGATGAGCATCGTGGACCTCGACCTGATCAAGCATGTCGAGATCGGGGTCGACGGCGCGCCGACCGAGATCAAGATGATCCTCACCACCCCGTTCTGCCCGTGGGCCGGTGAGTTGATCCAGACGGTCAAGGCCAAGACCGAGGAAGTGGTGGGCCCGCCGGTCAAGGTGACCCTGCTGGCCGATCGCTGGGAGCCACCCCCCGGGCTCTTCTAGCAGCGCTCGGCGACCTCGGGGCCTTACCACGTCCCGTTGTACGTCGGCACCGATCGCGCTGGGACGTGGTCGTTTGCCCCTCGTTCCCGTCGTTGATACCACGCCAGGTGGTAACGCGCCTCTCCTCGGGCTGTATCGGTGCCCATGTACCACGATGGGTGGTAACGCCCGCTGGCCACGATCGTGGGCACGCTAGGATCGGCGTCCGCCCATCTGCACCGGCAAGGGCACATTGGCATCGGGCTCCTGTGCGGCGGCGAAACCCGTTCAGGGAACTGCCGATGCCAGCTCCGTGCTCCGCTCACCTAATGTCGAGACCACGATCGTTCGTTCGTCATCGGTACGGCAGAGATTGCGGCGTCCGCAGTTGCCGCCTGTTCTGGCACAGAAAGGAAGTCACCCAGTGAGAGTCATGATCCTGGCAAAATCGAGCCCCGAGTCCGAGTCAAAGCCGATGGATCCCACCCCTGCGGCAATGGAGGCGATGGGTCGATTCAGCCAGGAGCTTGCCGACGCCGGCCTGCTGCTCGCGTCCGACCGTTTGCTTCCAAGCTCGATGGGCGCGCGGATCCGCTTCGACGGATCATCGCGGATGGTCGTCGACGGCCCGTTTGTCGAGGCCAAGGAACTGGTCGCCGGCTATTGGATCTGGCAGGTCAGTTCCCTCGACGAGGCGATTTCGTGGCTCAAGCGCGCTCCGTTCGACGGCGGCGAGTTCGAGATCCGGCAGATCATGGAATGGCCGGCCTCGGCGAGCGGCTAACGGCGGAGCACGGTGCGTGGTGGCGATTGATGCGGGTGGCACTCGCGCCCGCGCTACCATCACCTGACATGCGCATCTACACCCGCAAGGGCGACGACGGCACCACCGGCCTCCTGTTTGGGGGCGCCCGCGTGAGCAAGGCGGATCTGCGCACGGACGCCTGCGGCACGACCGATGAAGCGGTCTCCGCCCTGGGCATGGCACGCGCGGCCCTCGCCGACCCGCCGTTGACCGGCCTGATGCTGAAGCTTCAACGCGAGCTCTTCGTGGTAGGCGCCGAGTTGGCCACGCACGTCGACAAGCGCTCCCGCCTGGTCGATGGCACGAGCCGCGTGACCGCCGAGATGGTCACCTGGCTGGAGGGTGAGATCGACGCGATCGAGGCCGAGCACGAGATGCCTGTCGAGTTCGTGATCCCCGGGGAGACCCTTGCCGGCGCGGCGCTGGATGTGGCAAGGACGACGGTGCGCCGCGCGGAACGTCGGGCGGTTGCGCTCGCGGCGACCGGCGGCTTGCCTGACTCCCACGTTCTGCCGTATCTGAACCGCCTTGCCGACCTGCTCTTCGTGGCCGCCCGCGCGGCCGATGGGGGCTTTCGCCCCGTGCGAACGCGCGAGTAGAATCGGCCTCCAGCCCACCTCCCGGCATGCTGCACCGCGGCAGACCGGCTCGTGGCGTGGCGCACTGACAAGGAGACCCGCAGATGAGTTATGCCGTGACCAACCCCGCCACGGGCGAGACGGTCAAGACCTACGCCACCATCACCGAAGCCGAGCTCAGGGCCGCGATCGCCGCAGCCGACGAGACGCACCGCACCTGGTCGAAGTCGACCACGCTCGGCGAGCGCGCCGCCCTCATTCGCCGCGTCAGCGAACTGCACACCGAGCGCCGCCAGGAGCTGGCGAAGCTCATTGTGCGCGAGATGGGCAAGCCGATCGCGCAGGCGCTCGGCGAGGTCGACTTCGCCGCGGCGATCTACGAGTACTACGCCGACCGCTCGGCGGACTTCCTGAAGGACGAGCCGATCCAGCTCCTCGCGGGCGACGGCTCGGCGGTCATCCGCCGCTCGTCGCTCGGGGTGCTGCTCGGCGTCATGCCGTGGAACTTCCCGTACTACCAGGTCGCCCGCTTCGCAGGCCCGAACCTCATCATCGGCAACACGATCCTGCTTAAGCACGCCGAGCAGTGCCCCGAGTCCGCCGCCGCGATGCAGCAGATCTTCCTCGACGCTGGCTTCCCGGCCGGCGCCTACGTGAACATCTACGCCTCGCACGACCAGATCGAGCAGGTCATCGCGGACCCGCGCGTGCAGGGCGTCTCGCTCACCGGCTCCGAGCGCGCCGGCGCAGCAGTGGCCGAGACCGCTGGCCGCCACCTGAAGAAGGTCGTGCTCGAACTCGGCGGCTCGGACCCCTTCATCCTGCTCTCGACAGACGACCTCGACGCCACCGTGGAGAACGCGGTCGCCGCCCGTCTCGACAACAGTGGCCAGTCGTGTAACGCGGCCAAGCGCTTCATCGTTGCCGACGAGCTGTACGAGCCGTTTCTCGAGAAGTTCACCGCGAAGATCGCCGAGATCGAAGCGACCGACCCGACGTCGGCCGACTCGGCGCTCGGCCCGCTCTCCTCGCTGAAGGCCGCAGAGCGCGTCGACGACCAGGTCAAGCGCGCGATCCAGCACGGCGCGACGCTCGTGCACGGCGGCACCCGCGACGGCGCGTTCTTCCAGACGACCGTGCTGACGGATGTCACTCCCGAGAACCCCGCCTCAAAGGAGGAGTTCTTCGGCCCGGTCGCGCAGGTGTACCGCGCGAAAGACGAGGCCGACGCCGTGCGCATCGCGAACGACACGCCGTTCGGCCTGGGCTCGTACGTCTACACCACCGACAAGGAGCAGGCGCTCCGCGTCGCTGACGGCATCGAGGCGGGCATGGTGTTCGTGAACATCGTGGCCGCCGATGGCGCCGAGCTGCCGTTCGGCGGCATCAAGCGCTCCGGCTCGGGCCGCGAGCTCGGCCGCTTCGGCGCCGACGAGTTCGTGAATAAGAAGATGATCCGTATCGGCTGACGCCCGGGCGTGAAGTGGCGTCCGCCGCTCGCCATTGCGGCGGCACCGCCCCACGCGTAGTGTTTCGACATGCTGCAGAAACCGACCCTGGTGCTCGTCGATGTGCAGAAAGCATTCGATGACCCGGCGTGGGGAAAGCGGAACAACCCCGGCGCGGAAGAGAACGTCGCGCGGCTGCTCGCAGCGTGGCGGGCCGCGACCAAGGGAGTCAACTCCGCATTCATCGGAACCGACTTGGAAGATCGGCTTCGCGCAGCGGGTGCCACTACGGTCGTGATCGCAGCAATCACAACCGACCACTGTGGGTCAACCACGGCGAGGATGTCGGGCAACCTGGGATTCGAGACGTGGGTCGTAGGCGATGCGTGTGCCACCTTCGATCGGGAAGGACCGGACGGAGAGGTCTTCCCCGCCGACCTGATCCACCGCACGAGTCTCGCGAGCCTCCACGGCGAATTCGCGGATGTCGTATCGACCGAAGAAGCGATCGCAAGACTGAGCTAGGCCTCGGTCAGGCGCCGCCGGCGAGCACAGGAACTGTCGGCAGACCTCCGCCAGCCAGTCCCAGGTGCTTCCGGACGGGTGTGGATCAACGACCACCTGACGCTCGCCTCGGAGATGCCGCACGGCGGCTTCAAGCAGTCTGGCTACGGCAAGGACATGAGCAGCTACAGTATCGAGGACTACACGGTCGTCAAGCACGTGATGGCCAAGATCGCGGACAGGGGGCCGATGGAGTGGATGCAGAACGACGATCGCCCTGGGCTGGCTGGCGCAACAGCTGCGGCGCGCGTCGCTGACTCCAACGCAGGAGGTGGTCCTGGAGCAGGTCCTGTGAGGTGACGCTGACCGAAGGATCGGACCTTCGCTCGCCTGACCCAGAGTCAGGTGGATGATCGCTTGGCCATCGACCGGCGGGCAGGCGGATTCCAGCGAGGATCCCTCTGCGTCCCCCCGTTGACCTGCCAGGCCGACCGATGCGACGCCAGAGAGCCGCGAGCCTGGGCCTGCTGCTGGTGGTCGGCGGAATTCTCGCCGTCTCGCTGACGGCCGAGGTCATGCCCTTCCGGACCCCGGCCCCGAGTCTCCGCCCGACCCCAAGTCCGACGCCGTCCCCCACGGCGATCCCCACCCCATCCCCAACGGCGACCCCGACCCCGTCACCGACCCCAGCGCCAGCGCCGACCCCGTCACCGACCCCAGCCTCCTCGCCCCCACCGCCGAACGCATCTGTGACCCTGCCCATCCTCTACATCCACCAGGTCGTGCCCGTCCCCCTCGATATTGGGACGTGGACCTCCAATGCGGAGCAGGCGTTCCTGCTCCAGTCCGTCACGGTCTGCGCATTCGACGCCCAACTGAACTGGCTCCAGCAGCACGGCTACCACACCGTCCTGCCGCGGGATTTGGCGGCCTTTTGGGATGGCGGCGCCGCGCTGCCGGCCAACCCCATCATCCTCAGTTTCGACGATGGGTCCCCCGACTGGTACACCACCGTCCTGCCGATGCTGCAGGAGCACGGCTTCACGGCTGAGTTCTACACCACGCTCGACCACGTCGGCTCCCGGATCACCTGGGCTCAATTGGCGGAGATGGTGGCCGCGGGGATGGGCATTGGGGGCCACGATGTCAACCACATCCAGCTCGCCGGCCCTGTGCCGCCCGTGTCCCAGGATCAGATGCGCTACCAGGTCACGAACGTCAAGGAGGTACTCCAGGATCAACTGGGCATCCTCGTCGATTCCATGGCCTACGTGGGGGGCGGCTATGACGACACGCTGATGACCATCGTGCAGCAGGCGGGCTACTCCACCGCGCGATCGATTAACCGGGGCGTGATCCAGGGCACCGACCGACGCTTCCGTCTTCGTGTCAGTCGCATCGGCGTCTTCGACGATGTCGTTGGCAGCACGGTGGAGAACGCGATCAACTGTGTACTCGACCCTTCCATGGCAACCTTTGAGGCCCGCGTCACCGGGACCAACCCAGGCTGATGGGCGCAACCCAGCACCGTGGCGCTTGACCCGAAGAAGGCCGACGAGCTCTCCCACAACGGAGTGACGGTCTTCAACGGGGTCCGCTACTGGCACGAGCTGGCATCGCCGACACTTACACCAGATGTTTGGTACGACCGGGGGAGGAATCTTCAGACCGGTTCCTCCGACCGCCGGCTCGTGGACTGATTGAGCCCGCGGAGGAAGCGCCTCGATCGACAGGCCCTTCGACGTACCAGCTCCGTCGTGATAAGACGAGCGCTGATTGAGCCGGTCTGTGGGTCGCGGCCGCTATCATCGAGCCGATGCCTGAGCAGACGAAGAAGCCCGCGCCGGTCCGTCGCAAGGGGACCCCCGCGGTCGCAGCCGCAGTCACCCTGCCGGCCGCCGCGGAGCCCGATGCCGCACTGCCGCGCGGGCGCACCGTACCCCTCGATCCGAAGGAGCAGGACGAGTTGCTGCATCGGGGCGTGGCGCTCTTCAACGGGGTCCGCTATTGGCATGCGCACGAGGCCTGGGAGACGCTCTGGCGGGCGGCCGACGAAGAGGACCGCGACTTCTACCAGGGCCTGATCCAGGTCGCCGCCGGACTGCTGCACCTTCAGCGTCGCAACGTGCGGGGCGCGCGCAACAAGCTGGGCGAGGGGCTGGAGAAGCTGCGGCCGTACCTGCCGGCGCATCGGGGCATCTTCGTCAACGAACTGATCGGCAAGGGCGACCGCATTCTCGAGGAGCTCCAGGCCGAACAGGTGCCGTACCTGATCCCACCGGCGATTCGCTTTGCGGATGCCGGGCGCCCCGCGGACTTCGATCGATGAGCGACGACACGCGGATCGAGCACGACTCGATGGGCGAAGTGCGTGTCCCGTCCGCGGCACGTTGGGGCGCCACCACGCAGCGCGCTGTTGAGAACTTCCCAATCAGCGGCCAGCAGATCGACGCAGAGCTGATTCACGCCCTGGGCCGGATCAAGGCCGCGGCGGCCAACGCCAACGCCGCGCTGGGGACGCTCGATGCCGATACGGCGGCCGCCATCCGGACTGCGGCGCTCGAGGTGGCCGAGGGTCGGTGGGACGACCACTTCCCGATCGACGTCTTCCAGACCGGGTCGGGCACCTCGTCGAACATGAACGCCAACGAGGTGATCGCCGGCCTGGCGGCCGAGCGCCTCGGCCGATCGGTGCACCCCAACGACCAGGTCAACGCCAGCCAGTCGAGCAACGACGTCTTCCCATCGGCCATCCACCTGGCGGCAACCGATGGCGTGGTGAGTGCCCTCATCCCTGCGCTGCGCCGTCTGGCGACCGCCCTCGAGGGCAAGTCGAGTGAGTTCGCGTCGGTCGTCAAGTCGGGTCGCACGCACCTGATGGACGCCACGCCGGTGACGCTGGGCCAGGAGTTCGGCGGCTACGCGGCGCAGGTCCGCTACGGCATCGAGCGGCTGGAGGCGACGCTCCCTCGCGTGGCGGAGCTGGCGCTGGGGGGCACCGCGGTCGGGACCGGCATCAATGCGCCGGCCGGGTTCGCCGCGGCCGTCATCAGGGAGCTGCGCGAGACCACCGGGCTGCCCGTGACCGAGGCGCGCAACCACTTCGAGGCGCAGGGCGCGCGCGATGCGCTCGTCGAGCTGAGCGGCCAGTTGCGGACCATCGCCATCGGCCTGTACAAGATCGCGACGGACATCCGCTGGATGGGCTCCGGGCCGCGCGCCGGGTTGGCGGAGATCCATCTCCCGGACCTCCAGCCGGGCTCGTCGATCATGCCCGGCAAAGTGAACCCGGTCATCCCCGAGGCGCTCTCCATGGTCTGCGCCCAGGTGATCGGCAACGACGCGGCCATCGCCTTCGGTGGCGCGGCCGGCAACTTCGAGCTGAACATCATGCTGCCGATGCTGGCGCGCAACCTCCTGGAGTCGATCCGGCTTCTGTCGTCTGCATCGGTCCTGTTTGCCGACCGATGCGTCAGCGGCATCGCCGCTGACGAGGCACGCGCCCGGGAGTACGCCGAGGGTTCGCCCTCGGTGGCGACCGCCCTGAACCCGGTCCTCGGCTACGAGGAGGTGGCGAGCATCGCCAAGCAGGCCCTTGCCGAGCGGAAGACCATCCGGGAAGTGGTGCTCGAGCGCGGCCACGTCGACTCGGGCAAGGTCACCCTCGAGGAGCTCGATTGGCTCCTGGACGTCATGCGCATGACCCGGTCCGGGGACTAGCGAGGAGGCACGAGATGTACGCCGTCGAGGACGGGACGTTCCACCGAGCGAGGTCCATTCTTTCCGTCGTCGCGAAGGAGCTCGCGGGGCAAGAGGCGTCAGGCTCCCGGCGCCCGGTCGATCTCCGGAAACTGATCAGGCGATCAGCGTCTGTCGAGTTGCCTGAGGCCGGGGAGGCGGCCTACGTCTCCACAATCGCGGCTGACCTCGCACGGTTGTTCCCGATTGAAGAGCTGTTTCCGCGCAAACGGAGGGCGACGTAATGAAGTGGATCACCAGGGAGCACGTGAAGGTCGATCGGGTCGCCTGTCCGTGGCTGATCAGGAAGTACATCGACCCCGAGGCTGAGTTCCTGTTCGTTCCCGCGGCGGACGTCGCCGAGGTGGCTGAGCGCGAGGGGGCGACGCCATTCGACACCCAGGGTGCCAAGCTCGGTCATCGGGATGGGAAGTGCAGCTTCGAGACGATCGTCACCGAGTACGATTTGCTGGCCCGCGATCCCGCGCTGGCGCGGATGGCCGAGATCGTGCACGGGGCCGATGTGTCGGCCGACCTCGACCGCGTGCCCGAGTCGCGCGGTCTGAAGGCGATCGCCGAGGGGTTCGGCCTGGTCTATGCCGATGACCACGCCATCCTGGCGGCGGAGTTCCCGGTCTACGACGCGCTGCACGCCTGGTGCGCACCGCAGCTGGAGGCACGGTCCCGGCCGTAGTAAGCGGGTACCCTTAGGTGCGCTTTCTCGCGGGCGCTCGAACAGCCATGTCCATGAGCCGGGAGCGGGGCGGCAAGCAGTGTTACTCAATAAGGAGAGCGGGTTGTGGCCGGGCTAGCCTCCATCACGCAGACGTGTACCCCGCGCCCGGACATCGGCGGCGGCGGGCTGACGGACAATCATTCCGCGGCCCAGCTCGACCAGATCGTCCGGAACCCGTCCGGCTACCCCGTCTACGGTGACCCGGACGAGTTCTTTGCCATCACCTATCCGACGTCGGGCCTCCACCACGACGGCGAATGCACAGGTGGTTTAGCTGCTGGCAAAGAGATGGATGGCACCTAGCATGACTGCTGTTGCGGGAAGCCTAACGATCATCAATGCGCTGATCTTCGATGGCCATGAAGCAGACCTCATTGAAGGCTCGATTCGCATCGAGGGCGGCGTCATCGTTGATGTGGGGTCTCCCGTGACGCCCGGTGCGCGCATTCTGGATGCAGAGTCCCGCGTCGTCGTGCCAGGACTCATCGACAATCATTTCCACGCCTATGGCATCAGCCTGAACATGCTGCAGATGGAGAGCAGCCAGCGTAGTTACGTTGCGCTTAAGGGCGCCCGACGCCTTGGCGCTGCCTTGCGCCGCGGGTTCACCACCGTCCGCGATGTCGCAGGCGGCGATATCGGGTTGCAGCGAGCCATCCATGAGGGTGTGGTTGAGGCGCCGAACTACTACTACACCGGTCCTGCACTCAGCCAGACGGGGGGGCACGGTGACCCTCGCGATGCCCACTTCGACGTGTGCTGCTGCTCCAACCACGGCGTCCAAATAGTGGATGGCGCCGACAGTCTGCGCGTCGCGGTGAGGGAACGCCTGCGAACGGGTGCGCACGCCATCAAGATCATGGCTTCCGGAGGAGTGGTGTCCTTGACCGATCCGATCAGAGTCCCGCAGTACTCGGCCGAGGAGATTCGCGCCGTTACGGAGGAGGCCACGCGGCGTGGGAGCTATGTCGCCGCGCACGCGTATTCGCCCGAGGCAATCGTGCATGCTGTGGACAATGGGGTGCGCAGCATCGAGCACGGCAATCTGCTCGATAAGAAAACCGCTGCCGTAATGGCGGAAGCTGGCGCTGTCCTCGTGCCGACCCTGATTACGTACCTGGAAATGGCCAAGCGTGGCGCTGCGATGGGCATGGCGGCGGTTGCCCTCGAGAAAAACGACCAGGTTCTGGATGCGGGCAAGCACGCAATCGAGCTCGCGGTTGACGCGGGTGTGACGGTGGGCTTCGGCACCGATCTCATGGGCGACCTCGAGGAGGTCCAGCTCGAAGGCTTGCGTGTCCAGCACGAGGTACAAGGAACGCTGGAATTGCTGCGCAGCGTGACGTCGAGGAACGCGGCCATCCTCGGCACTGATGCCCATGGCTGGATCAGACCCGGGGCCACGGGGGACGTACTCGTCTTGGCCGGGAATCCGTTTGACAAGCCATCTACGCTGTGGACGCAGGGCGAGGGCCGCTTGGTGATCAAGTCGGGTACCGTCCTCGAATAGAGTGAAATCGCACTTTCCGGGACCTCTCTTGGCCCAGTACGTCGAGGACCTGCGCGCGCGCGTGCGCCTGCGCCCATTGCCGACGATCTTGGGAAGTCGCGTCCCCGATCTGAGGTGGCTCTGACCTTCGTCAGGGTGTCTGACGCGATCGTCCTGGGAAGTGTCCAACAGGGTGCGTCAGTGGAAAATATGTTGCATAGTGCCTTCGGGTGGTCCTGGACGATCCATGTTAGGGCAACTCCCCGCGACGAAAGGCAGCTTCAATGACCTCTGGGGCTCGGGTAGCCATTGATGTTGGGGGAACCTTCACAGATGTCGTCTCGCTCGACAATGCGAGCGGCCGACTTAGGTTCGAAAAAGTCCCAACAACGCCCAGCGACCCCCAGCACGGTGTGCTGGATGGTATGCATGCCGCCGAGGTCGCTCTTGAGTCCATCACCTACTTCATCCACGGCACGACACTCGCTCTGAACGCGCTCCTGACGCGCAAGGGATCTAAGGCCGGGATCATCACCACACGCGGCTTCCGTGACGTCTACCTGTTGGGTCGGACTGACCGCACGCCGATGTACGACTTCAAGTATCGCAAGCCGGAGAGCCTGGTCGAGCGTTATCACATCTTTGAGATTCCGGAGCGCCTGGACTTCGAGGGAAACGTCCTGCAGGTGTTCGATGTCGAAGCGGCTCGACTTGTCTCGCAGCAGATCGTTGACATGGGCGTCCAGTCCGTGGCGGTCTGCTTCCTGCATGCGTACGTCAATCCTGAACACGAGCAGCGGATGGCTGCGATCCTGCAGGAGTTGGCTCCTGGCGTTGAGGTCACCCTGTCCTCGGATCTGTCCCGAGAGTTGCACGAGTACGAGCGCACGAGCACCGCGGTGCTTGACGCCTACATCAAGCCGATAGTTCGCCAGTACCTCACCAAGCTTCAGGGATCCCTAAAGAGCGAGGGCTTTGTCGGCCAGTTTCTGATGACCCGATCCGGTGGCGGGGCTATGACCGCGAATGCCGCCAAGGAGGCGCCGGTCAACATCATCCTGTCCGGCCCGGCTGGTGGCGTTCTCGGTGCGTCGTGGTTCGCCAAGGCCACCGGCCAGCCGAACCTGATCACCATCGACATGGGCGGCACGAGCCTTGACGCCTCGCTTGTCGTGGATGGCGCACCACTCACCTACTTCGATGCCTCATTCGAGGGGTTGCCGATCAACCTTGCCTCGCTGTACATCCACACCATCGGAGCCGGCGGCGGATCCCTGGTGTGGGTCGATGAGGGCAATCACCTGCAGATTGGCCCGGCTAGTGCCGGCGCTGATCCTGGACCTGCGGCCTACGGCAAAGGTGGCACTGAGGCAACGTTCACTGATGCGGCACTTCAGATTGGTTACCTCGCCCACGACAGTGCATTGGCGGGAAGTCTGGTCCTCAATGACCAGCTCGCCACGGCTGCGCTTCAGCAATACGCTGACAAGCTCAGGATGAGTGTCGATGACGTCGCTCGGGGCGTCATTCGCATTTCGACCACGAAGATCGTCGGGGCGGTGAGAGTCATTACCGTGGAGCGTGGCCATGACCCGGCGGACTTCGCTCTGCTGACTTTTGGTGGTGGTGGCGGATTGGTAGCCGTGGACGTCGCTCGCGAACTGTCCATCCCAAAGGTGATTGTGCCGCCGGGTCCTGGCGCGTTCTCCGCCTTCGGGATGTTGATGGCGAATGTGCAGTATGACTTCTCGCGGACGAAGATCACACTGCTCAACGAAGCCGACCTGACAGCTATCGCGGCTGATTTCGAGGAAATGCGTCTGCAAGGTGCACGAGCACTGGACGCCGAAGGCTTCACTCCCGAAGATCAGGAATTCGCTTCGTATGTGGACCTTCGCTACCTAGGCCAGGAGCACAGTGTCATGCTCACGGTGTCGGCAGAGGTCAACGCTGCAGAAATCGCACGTTTGCAGGAGGCCTTCGCTGTGGCACACGAGCGGTCATACGGGCACACCATGCCGGACCCGATCGAGATGGTTGCGCTGCGGCTGAGGGCGGTCGGGCGCGTAGAGGCGCCATCGCTGCCGAAGCTGACACCCCAAGTCGGGCAGAAGGCTCATCCACTCGGTGAGCGCATGGTGTATCAGGACAGCGGTGGGCGGATCCCTTACCGCGTTTACAATCGCAATGACTTTGCCGTCGGCGACCTGATCGCAGGTCCGGCCATCATTAATGAGCACACAGCGACGACGGTATTCCACACTGGTGATACGGCCGGAATCGGCGCCTACGGGGAAATCGTGATCTCAGTAGCGAAGACGCATTGACATGACTGACTCAATAATCGTTGAAATCATCAGACACAGCATGCTATCCGCGGCGCAGGAGATGGCTCGCAACCTGTGTCGTACGGCGTACAACACCATCGTCTACGAGATCCACGACTACGGAATCGGGCTGCACGATCCCGACGGCAATACCATTGCGGACACTCCGGGGATCGCGATCTTCTCGGGCGCTAATGATTTCGGCATTCAGAACGCGTTGGAGTTCCTCGGCAGGGATGGTTTCTCCAGCGGAGATGTCATCCTGCTGAACTATCCATACTGGTCAGCAGCACACACCCTCGATGCCCTTGTGTTCACGCCGATCTTCGCGGAGGACCAGCTCATCGGATTCGCTTCGTGCCGGGTCCACCTGCTCGACCTGAAGCAGAAGGACGCCGGATACGTCCTCGACTCAACGGACATGTCACAAGAGGGAATCTTCTTTCCCGCGGTCAAGATCTACGAGAAGGGAAAAATTCGCGACGACATTTTCAACATTATCCGCTTCAACAGTCGGATGCCTGACCGAACAATCGGTGACCTGCAGGCACAGGTATCAGCCGTGCACACCGGCGACGTGCGCATGCGCGAGATTGCGGCGAAGTACGGCGTTGACACCCTGATGTCGGCGATGCGGGAAATCAACGACCACGGCGAGCGCCTTTCGCGCGCCGCCGTGGCGAAACTCCCCAAAGGTAGTTGGACGGCCACCGACTATGCAGACTCCGACGGCATCACCATGGATCAGCTCATCGAGATGACGGTCACCGTGACGATCGAGGAAGACCGCATGATCGTGGACTGGACGGCCACGGACAAGCCCGCGGTGGGTCCGATAAACCTGCCACTCGGCTTGACGATCGCCGCATCGCGCCTGGCATTCAAGGCGCTCACCACCCCGGACAGTTTCATGTGCGCTGGCAACTTCCGAAACCTCGAGGTACGAACCACTCGCGGCTCACTCATGGACGCTCAGCCCCCAATGCCGACCTTTACCCTATGGCCCGGCCTGCTGGCGCCCGAGGTGGTCATGAAGGCTCTGGCCCAGGGTCTTCCGGACATCGTTGCAGCCTGTACAGGTGGCGATGTCTGCGATGTGATGGCACTTGGCGTCAATCCGCGCAGCGGAGCGGCATGGCTCGAAGCCACGAACGACGCCGTTGGCTTTGGCGCCCACAGCGGCGGTGACGGCGAGGACGGCATCATGCACCCGACTGAGCCAGGGTGTCGAAACAATCCGGTCGAGGTGCTCGAGAGCAAGGCGCCTTTGATGATCGAGCGGTACGGGTACCGCACGGATTCCGGCGGAGCCGGGAAGCATCGCGGAGGTGTGGGCATCGAGCGCGCGTACAAGTTCCTAGCGCCAACGAGCGCCATCGTGATCAACTTCAAGACCAAGACTGAGCCGTGGGCCATCGGCGACGGCATGAGCGGGATCAAGAACACCGTCGTAATCCACCCTGGCACGCCAGACGAGCAAGAGGTGGGCGTGAGCAACACCGCATTCCAGGTTGGCGGACGCATCGTGAATCTCACCGGGGGCGGCGGCGGGTGGGGAAGCCCC
>Ga0315281_10004291_pt1 | contig 20713 bp, 21 predicted proteins | sample YL17G07_0_MG_FD_204540 | JGI IMG/M metagenome (GOLD analysis project Ga0315281, IMG submission 204540) | Sediment microbial communities from Yellowstone Lake, YNP, Wyoming, USA - YL17G07_0 | ecosystem: Environmental > Aquatic > Freshwater > Lake > Sediment | place: USA: Wyoming | collected...
GCGGGGATCGTGCAGCCGAAGGCCGGCGCCGATCCCGGGAGCGCACTGTCGCACCGAGGGCGCCGTCCGGCCACCGAGACGGCGCCCGCCGCTGCACCGATTCCACTGGACAAGTGTTACCTGAGCTCTGACCACCTACCTGCTACCATAACGGCAAGGGCACGGGGGCGCGGGCACGGACCCGCAGCGGAGGCGAGCGTGCTTGTCACGCGCATCGGCTACGTTCTGATCATCGGCGTGATTGCGACAGCGGCGGCGGCGATCACACTCGTCCTGCGGCCCGGCACCGCCTCGCACCCGGCGGCCATCCAGTACCAGCAAGTGATCGACTACACCCGCTACGGCGTGGTCGAGCGCATCGAGACAAAGGGGCAGACACTGACCGTGCACTTCAGCAAGGATTTCGATACGCAGGCGCAGCTCGGCACCAGCGACCACGTCTTCGATGCGATGATGCCCCCGGGCGAGGACGTCGTGGCCACCCTCGCGAAGGCCGGCATCACCGTCAACGGCCCCACCGGGCTCCAGGTCGTCGCCCGGTGAACCAGCACGAGGACTTTCTCCCCTACAACCTGCCCGACATCTCCGAGGCCGAGATCGATGCCGTCGTCGACGTCCTGCGCTCCGGGTGGCTGGCGCCGGGGCCGCGCGTCAAGGCGTTCGAGGCGGACTTCGCCTCGTACGCGGGCACAAAGCATGCCATAGCCCTCGACTCCGCCACCGCCGGCATGCACCTGGCGCTGCTGGCCAGCGGCATCGGCCCCGGCGACGAGGTGATCACCACGCCGACGACGTTCGCCGCGACCGTCAACACGATCATCCACACCGGCGCCACGCCGGTGCTCGCCGATATCTGCCCGGACGACTACTGCATCGACCCGGCGGCGGCCGAGCGCGCGATCACGCCGCGGACGCGCGCCATCATGCCCATGCACCACGGCGGCTCCGCCTGCCGCATGGACGAGATCCTGGCGCTCGCCCGCAAGCACGGCCTGCGGGTGATCGAGGACGCCGCGCACGCCCTGGGCACGCAGATCGGCGGCCGCAATATCGGCTCCTTCGGCGACGCGACGGTGTTCAGCTTCTACCCGACGAAGAACGTCACCTCGGGCCGCGGCGGCATGCTCACCACCGACGACGACGCGCTCGCCGAGCGCTGCCGGCTGCTGGCGCTGCACGGCATGAGTAACGACGCCTGGGACCGCTACACGGCGCGCGGCTCGTGGTCGTACCAGGTGCTGGCGGCGGGCTACAACTACACGATGACGGACTTCCAGGCCGCGCTGGGCCACACGCAGTTCTCCCGCCTCGATGCGTTCCAGCGCCAGCGCACGCACCTGGCACGGCGCATGAGCGAGCGCCTGGGCGCGCTGCCCGAGATCGTGCTGCCGGCCGAGCGCACCGGCGCCACACACGCCTGGCACCTGTACGTTGTGCGGATCCGCCCCGGGATGCTTACAATCTCACGCGACGAGATCATCGTCGCCATGAAGGAGCGGGGCATCGGCACGTCGGTGCACTTCATCCCGATCCATCATCACCCGTACTATCGTGAGACATACGGCTGGGCGCCGGGCGACTTCCCCGTCGCGGATGAGGCCTTCGAGGCGATGCTGTCGTTGCCGCTCTACACCCGCATGACCGATGCCGAGGCCGACCGCGTCGCCGCAGCTGTCGAGGAAATCGTGCACGGCCATCGGACGTAACATGCTCGTCAAGATCTTCGACGCTATCGTCGCCATTGCCGGACTGCTCCTGTTCGTCGTGACGTACCCGATCATCGCCATCGCCATCAAGCTCGACTCGCGGGGGCCGGTGATCTACTCGCAGAAGCGGATCGGGCTCAACGGGCAGCCGTTCACGTTCTACAAATACCGCTCGATGTCCCACGACGGGCACAAGCCGTACGAAACGCCCAAGCTCGAGCCGGTGCACTTCAAGACGTTCGTCTTCATCACGCCCACGTCGCGGCTGACGCGCGTCGGGCGCTTCCTGCGCGCGACCAGCCTGGACGAGCTGCCGAACTTCTGGAACGTGCTGCGCGGCGACATGCGCCTCGTCGGCCCGCGGCCGGAGATCCCGGAACTGGTGGACCAGTACCCGCCGGAATACCACCGCCGCCACGAGGTCAAGCCCGGCATCACGGGCCTGGCGCAGATCAGCGGCCGCGCCGACCTCACGTACGAGGAGACCATGCAGTACGACCTGGACTACGTGAAGAATCACTCGCTCGGGCGCGACCTGGCCATTCTTTGGCGTACACTGCCCGCAGTGATCACGCGCAAGGGCGCGCGCTAAGGCGCCGCCGCCACACGCGCGCCCCCGCCGGGCGGGGGACGGCACGGAGGCCACGTACGGATAACACGCCGCAGGACAGGCTGACCGGACCGCTGCGAGGTGCCCGCCAGTTCATGAACAGGGGTCTGCCGCCGACGCTTCGCGACTCGCTGCGCCTGCTGCCGGTGCTCGCGCTCGACGCCGCCATCGTGCTGGGCGCCTACGCCGCCGCGCTGGCGCTGCGCTTCGACGGCGACGTGCCGTCCGAGTCGCTGCGCTTCTTCGCCGCGGCCTCGTGGTTCATCGCGCTGTCGTACCTCGCCGGCAACTTCGCCTTCCGCATCTACCGCACGTCGTGGAAGTACGCCGGCATCGTCGACGCCTTCAACCTGGCGCTGTCGATCGGCCTCGTCTCGATCTTCCTCTTTGCCATCAACGTCTTCCTCAACCCGCGCCACATCCCGCTGACGGTGAACGTCGTGGCGCCGGCGCTGATGCTGCTCGCCATGGGCGGCGTCAAGTTCTGGCCGCGGCTCTGGGCCTCGCGCAACCCCTTCTCCGGTTACGACGCCGGCGTCAAGAACGTGCTGATCGTCGGCGCCGGCCACACGGGCCAGCTCCTGGCGCGGGAGTTCCTACAGAATCCGCGCTGGCAGTACCGTCCCGTCGGCTTCGTCGACGACGACCGGCGGCTGCGCGGCGTGCGCATCCATGCGGTGACGGTGCTGGGCGACCGCTTCGACATACCCGAGATCTGCGCCCACAAGCGCGTCGACCTCGTCGCGCTCGCCATCCCCTCGGCGGGTGGCGCGATCATCCGCGAGGTCGTCGGCATCGTGCAGTCCACGCGCATCCCCGTGCGCACCGTGCCGGGCCTGCGCGACCTGGTACGCAACGAGGCCGAGGCGGCGCAGCTGCGCGAAGTGACGGTCGACGACCTCCTCGGCCGCGAGCAGGTGGCGATCGATGCGGAGATGTGCGCCGCGTCGCTGCGCGGGAAGTCCGTGCTGATCACCGGCGCGGCGGGCTTCATCGCGTCGGAGCTGGCGCGCCAGGTGTACGCGTTCGGCCCGGAGCGGCTGCACCTGGTCGACGTCAACGAGACCGGCCTCTACGACCTGCAGCGCGACCTCGAGGCCGACGACGCCGAGTCGAGCCCGGTCCTCACCTCGAAGCTCAGCATGTGGCTGTGCGATGTCTCCGACCGCGCGCAGGTCGATGCGGTCTTCGCGCGGGCGCGCCCGGACATCGTCTTCCACGCCGCCGCGTACAAGCACATCCCCGTCATGGAAGAGCACCCCGATGCGGCGCTGCGGGCGAACGTCGTCGGCACGCTCAACGTCTGCACGGCGGCCAGCGACCACGACGTGAAGAAGATGGTCTTCGTCTCGACGGACAAGGCGGTGAACCCGGACAACGTCTACGGCGCCACCAAGCGCATCGGCGAGCTGCTGGTGAGTGCGATCGGGCAGGACAGCAAGACGACCTTCGCGGCGGTGCGCTTCGGCAACGTCATGGGCAGCCGCGGCAGCGTCGTCCCCCTCTTCCTGCGCCAGATCGAGCGCGGCGGGCCGGTGCTACTGACCGATCCCGAGACGACCCGCTACTTCATGTCGGCGGACGAGGCGGCGAGCCTCGTGATCCAGGCCGCGTCATTCGCCGATCAGGGCCAGATCTTCATCCTCGACATGGGCGAGAAGGTGCGGATCGCCGACCTGGCCGAGAAGATGATCCGGCTCAAGGGGCACGAGCCCGGGCGCGATATCCAGGTCGTGTACACCGGCCTGCGCGCGGGCGAGAAGCTGCACGAAGAGCTGGTGGGCATGTCGGAGAAGCTGCTCAACACGCACCACCCGAAGATCTTCCTGACGCAGGGGCGCCCCACCGTCTCCCGCGACGAGATCGTCGGCAAGATCAACGAACTGTCGCACAACCTGCCGCGCAGCCGCGAGGACATCGCCTCACGCCTGCACGCGCTGGCCCGCATCGACCTGCGCGACACGGGCGACGAGCCCCCTGCCCCGCGAGTCGACGCCGAGACGTCGCGCGACCCCGGCGCCTGATGACGAGGGGCGCCGGCGGCGACAGCAAACAGCAAACAGCAAACAACAAAGCGCAAAGGGCCTCGCGATGCGTATCCTGACCGTCGTCGGCGCGCGGCCGCAATTCATCAAAGCGTCCGCGTTCTCGCGCGCCGTGCGCCAGCGGCACACCGAGATCCTCGTGCACACGGGCCAGCACTACGACGCATCCATGTCGGATGTGTTCTTCGATGAGCTGGCGCTGCCCCGGCCCGACCACCACCTCGGTGTCGGCTCCGGCAGCCACGGCGCGCAGACGGCGCAGATGCTCGAGCGCCTCGAAGCGGTCATGCAGCGCGAGGCGCCGGACCGCGTGGTGATCTACGGCGACACCAACAGCACGCTCGCCGGGGCGCTCGCCGCGGCGAAGCTGGGCATCCCGGTGGCGCACGTAGAGGCAGGGCTCCGCAGCTACGTCCGCGATATGCCGGAGGAGATCAACCGCGTCGTCGCCGACCGCGTCTCGACGCACCTCTTCGCGCCGACACAGAACGCGGTCGGCAATCTCGCGCGCGAGGGGATCACGCAGGGCGTCACCATGACGGGCGACATCATGTACGACGCGCTGCTCCAGCACGCGCCGGTCGCGGCGCAGAAGTCATCGATCCTGCGCGACCTCGCGCTGGCGCCGGGCGGCTACGTGCTGGCGACGGTGCACCGCGCCGCGAACACCGACGACCGCCATCACCTCGCCGACATCATCGATGCGCTGGCGCTGCTGCACGAGCCGGTGATCCTGCCGCTGCACCCGCGCACGCGCGCCGCCCTGATGGGCACCGACATCGAGATCGAGGCGCCCGTGCACGTCATCGACCCCGTCGGCTACCTGGACATGCTGGCGCTGGAACAGGGCGCGCGCATGGTGCTGACCGACTCCGGCGGCGTGCAGAAGGAGGCGTACCTGCTGGGCGTGCCGTGCGTGACGCTGCGCGACGAGACCGAATGGGTCGAAACGCTGGCGGACGGCTGGAACGTCCTCGCGGGCGCGGACGCCACGCGTATACTGGCTGCGGCCCGGCGCGCACCGCCTGCGGGCGACCCACCGCCCGTGTTCGGCGACGGCCACGCGGCGGAGCGCATGGTGGCCGCGCTGGAAGCGGACTGAGCGCCGGCAGGACGTGACCCACCCCTTCTCCGAAGGGAAGCCCAACGGATGATGCGCGACGACGGTGCGGACCGCAGGCGCGGCGGCAGAAGTGCGGAGAACCAGCCCCTTGACGACCACGATCCATCCCACCGCCGATGTCTCCCCCGACGCGCAGATCGGCGACGGCACATGCATCTGGCACGAGGCGCAGGTGCGCGAGGGCGCGCGTATCGGGCGGGAGTGCATCCTCGGCAAGGGCGTGTACATCGACAGGGACGTCGTGGTTGGCGACCGGTGCAAGATCCAGAACCGCGCGTCGCTGTTCCACGGCGTCACGCTCGAGGACGGCGTCTTCGTCGGCCCGCACGTGGTCTTCGCTAATGACCGCTTCCCGCGCGCCGTCAACCCGGACGGCGACTTGAAGTCCGATGAGGACTGGGACGAAGAGCGCGTGCTGGTGCGCCAGGGCGCGTCGGTTGGCGCCGGCGCCGTGGTGCTGCCCGGCGTGACCATCGGCGCCTGGGCGATGATCGCCGCCGGCGGTGTGGTAACCGCGGACGTGCCCACACACGCCATCGTCAAGGGCAATCCGGCGCGCATCGCCGGCTGGGCCTGCACCTGCGGCCGCCCGCTGCGCATGTCGGAGGCACGCCAGTGGCACTGCGACCGCTGCCAACGATCGTTTCAGGTCGGGGAGTTCGGCGAGTGATCTCGCGGCACGATCAGCACACCCCAACGCCAACCCAATGATCAAGCTCGCCCACCCGATCATCGAAGAAGACGAGCGGCAGGCCGTGCTCGACGTGCTGGCGTCGGGCCAGCTGGCGCAGGGGCCGCGCGTCGCCGCGTTCGAGGCCGCATTCGCCGAATACGTCGGCGTGCGCCACGCGGTCGCGGTGAACAGCGGCACGGCGGCGTTGCACCTCTCGCTGCTCGTGCGCGGCGTCGGCCCCGGCGACGAGGTGGTCGTGCCGGCGTTCAGCTTCGCCGCCACGGCGAACACGGTGCTACACGCCGGCGCCCGCCCGGTCTTCGTCGACGTGCGCGAGGACGACTTCGGCATCGACACCGCGCAGATCGAAGCGGCGCTGACGCCGCGTACGAGGGCGATCGTGCCGGTGCATCTCTACGGGCAGACGTGCGACATCGAGCGCGTCGCCGAGATCTGCGGCGCGCACGGCCTGGCGCTCATCGAGGATGCGGCGCAGGCTCCCGGCGCCACGCACGGCGACGAGCGCGCGGGGTCGTGGGACACCGGCGCGTTCTCGTTCTACGCGACGAAGAACCTCCAGACCGGCGAGGGCGGCATGATCACGACGAACGACGACGCCGTCGCGGATCGCGCGCGGATTCTGCGGTCGCAGGGCGAGCGCACCCGCTACGTGACGGAGGAGGCGGGCTACAACTACCGCATGACCGAGATCGCCGCCGCGCTGGGCAACGCGCAGCTGCCGAAGCTCGACGCGCGCAACGAGGCTCGCCGCGCCAATGCCGCGCGCCTGGCGAAGCTGCTCCGCGCGAACGAGCGCATCGCAACGCCGCGCGAGCTGCGGGGACGGCGCCACGTCTGGCACCAGTACACCATCCGCGTGCTGGCGGGCCGCGAGGCGCGCGACACACTCCAGACCGCCCTCCGCGAGCGCGGCATCGAGACGGCGGTCTTCTACCCGACGCCGATTCACCGCCAGCCGCTCTACCAGCGCCTGGGCTACGCCAGCGTCGCGCTGCCGGTTGCCGAGCGCCTGGCGACCGAGGTGCTGTCGCTGCCGGTACACCCCGCGCTCTCCCCCGCCGACATCGATACCATCGCCGCCGCTGTGAACGAGCTCACGTCCGCCCCCTGAGCCACCCGCGCTCCAACATCTAACATCCAACATCCAACATCCAACATCCACTCCCCCACCTCCCATCTCCCGCCTCCCGCGCCGCCCGATACACTGGCCACATGAGCGACATTCCGCTACGCGCAGCCGTCATCGGCCTCGGCGCCATGGGCACGAACCACGCGCGCGTCTACGCCGAGATCCCCGGCGTCGAGCTGGCGGCCGTCGCCGACACTGACACGGCGCGGATCGAGGCGGTGTCGCGCGGACGGACGCTGCGCGGCTACACCGACTACCGCCGCATGCTCGACGAGGAGCGCATCGACCTCATCTCCGTCGCCGTGCCGACGCTGGCGCACGCCGACGTCGCCGCGGACGTCATCGCGCGGCGGATCCCGCTGCTCGTCGAGAAGCCGCTTGCCGCCACGCTGGACGAGGGTGAGCGACTGAGGCGGCTCGCCGCGGAGGCGGGCGTGCCGATGACCGTCGGTCACATCGAGCGCTTCAACCCCGCCGTGATCGAGCTGAAGCGGCGCCTGCAGGCGGGCGAACTCGGGCGCGTCTTCCAGGTGCACGCCCGCCGCGTCGGGCCCTTCCCGCAGCGCGTGCGCGACGTCGGCGTCGTGCTCGACCTGGCGCCGCACGACATCGACGTCATGCGCTTCCTGCTGGGCAGCGAGATCGTGCGCGTGCAGGCGGAGGCCGAACGCCGGATCAACACCGAGCACGAGGACATGCTGTTCGGGCTGCTGCGCTTCGCGAACGGCGTCGTCGGCGTGCTCGACATCAACTGGCTGACGCCGACGAAGATCCGCGAGCTGTCCGTGCTCGGCGAGCGCGGCATGTTCGCGGTCGACTACCTCTCGCGCGACCTGACGTTCTTCGAGAACGATCACCCGCGAGGCGATGGCGCCGTCGCCGCCGGCGTCGCCGAAGACTGGGCGGCGCACCACCTCAAGGGCGTCAGCGAGGGCCCCGTGCACGTGCTGAAGATCGAGAAGCGCGAGCCGCTGCGCGTCGAGCTGGAGGCCTTCGCCGAGGCCGTGCGCGACGGCACGCCGCCCGCCGTCTCGCCGGAAGACGGCATCGCCGCCATGGCCGTTGCCGAGGCGCTCGTCCGCGCCGCCGCCACTGGCGAGCACGTCACCCTGCCGCTGGAGACTGCGCGATCGTGATGCACTCACCAGTCACCAATCACCAACGACCAGGCGACCAGCAATGAACATCACCATCGCCGGTCTCGGCAAGATCGGCGTGCCGCTCGCGGTGCAGTTCGCGTCGAAGGGTGCCAGCGTCACCGGCTACGACATCAACGCCGCGCGCGTCGCCGAGATCAACGGCAAGCGTAACCCGCTACCCTCCGAGCCGGGCCTCGATGAGTTGATCCCGGGCCTCGTCGTCAGCGGCCATCTGCGCGCGACGGCGGACCCGCGCGATGCGGCGGCCGTCGCCGACGTGCTCGTGCTCATCGTGCCGGTCGACATCGACGCCACGCAGCAGCCCGACTTCACGCTGCTCGATGCCGCGGTCGCCGCGCTTGCGCCGCACCTGAAACGCGGCGTGCTCGTGATCGTCGAGACGACCGTGCCCGTCGGCACCACCCGCTACCGCGTCGGCGCGAAGATCCTCGAAGCGTCGGGCCTGGTGCCGACGACCGACTTCACGCTCGCCTTCAGCCCGGAGCGCGTATCGTCGGGCCGCGTGCTGCGCGACCTGCGCACGTACCCGAAGATCGTCGGCGGCATCGACCCCCACAGCACCGCGATGGCGGCGGATTTCTACCGCCAGGTGCTCGACGCCGAGATCATGGTCGTGCGCGACGCGGAGACCGCCGAGTTCTCGAAGCTGGCCGAGACGACGTACCGCGACGTGAACATCGCGCTGGCCAATGAGTTCGCTCGCATCGCCGGCCGCCTCGGTGTCGACGCGCTGCAGGCGATCGATGCGGCCAACTCGCAGCCGTATTCGCACATCCACGCGCCCGGTGTCGGCGTGGGCGGGCACTGCATCCCCGTCTACCCCTACTTCCTCGCGGGCGACGATGCAGAACTGATCGCGACAGCGCGGCGCATCAACGACGGGATGGCGCACTACGCCGCCGGCCGCCTGGCGCTGGCACTGGGCTCGCTCGAGGGCGCGACGGTGGTCGTACTGGGGCTGGCGTACCGGCCGGGGGTGAAGGAGTCGCGGCACAGCAGCGCCTTCGGGCTCGCCGGCGCGCTGATCGCCGCCGGCGCGACGGTCTACGTGCACGACCCGCTCTACACCGATGCCGAGATCCGCGCCCTGGGCCTCGAGCCGCCGCCGGCGTTCCCCCTGCGCGCCGATGCGCTGGTCGTGCAGGCGTGGCACGAGCAGTACCAGGCGCTCGACCTCGCGAAGTGGCCGGGCCTGCGCGCGATCCTCGACGGCCGCGCCGCCCTCGCCCCGGCCGCCGTCGCGGCGATGGGCATCACCTACGTCGGCATTGGGCGATAGCAGTGCGCGGGGCTATGGCGCGCCGCCCGTGAGCAGACGCACCAGTTCGGGCACGTCGCGAGTCGCGGCGAGCCAGACTACATCGAGGTCGACAAAGCCGTACTGGTGCACGATCACGTTCCTCATCCCGATCATCTGCCGCCACGGCACGTCGGGGCGGGATGCCCGAAACCCATCCGACAACTTGCTGGCCGCTTCGCCGATCACGAGAAGCCGGTGCAACAGCGCGTCGCGCGACTTCGGGTCTTGCTCAAGTGCGGCCCGCGTCAGCCCTTCGGCATACGTCTGAACGAGCCCGGCCGCTTCGACGATGTCGGCGAGGTAGTCCTCGTCACGCGGCATAGATGACCCGCGCGGTGTCGAGGATCTCCTGCCTCCGGTGTCCTCTCCGACCCTGCTCTACCACCCGTCGCTCGACCAGGTCCACGGGCCGTCCGAATATCTCGACGAGATCCTGTTGCATCCCGCCTACCGCGAACAGCCCCCAGCGTGCGGAAGGGTCAAACGTCACCATCACGTCGAGGTCGCTGTCCGGGCGGAAGTCGTCGCGCAGCACCGAGCCGAAGAGGGCGAACTCGCGGATCGCCCAGCGCTTGCAGAACGCCTCGATCGCCTCCATCGGCAGCTCGATCTGTATCTCCTGCACCATGCGCTGATCTTACCTCAGACGCCGGAGCGCCGTTGCGACGTTGATCGCCACCCGCGCGCGCAATACGATGTACAGCGTAATGACCACTGATGCCGCCCCCACCACCGAGCACGAGGCCTTCCTCGCCGAACTCGACGCCTGCCTCGACGAGATGCGGCCGTACGTCAACTCGCACGGGGGCGAGCTCAACCTCATCGACTGGGAGCCCGAGGAGGGGCGGCTGCTGCTGCAGCTCGCCGGCTCGTGCCACGGCTGCCCCATGAGCATGGTGACGATGAAGCTTGGCATCGAGCGCATCGTCCAGGACCGCTTCCCCCAGGTGAAGATCGTCCAGGCGATCAAGGTCGACGACTTCGAGTACCCCGAACTGCCGGACGCCTAGCAGCGATGACCCAGCCCGCCAGCACCACCCTCAGACGCATGCTCGACGGCCCGGAGATCATCGCGCTGCCGGGCGCGTACGACGCGCTCTCCGCGCGCCTCGCCGAGCGCGCGGGCTTTGCTGCGATGTTCACCACCGGCTTCGGCTTCAGCGCCTCCGCGCTCGGCCAGCCCGACTTCGGCCTGTTGACGATGTCCGAGACGATGGACCGCGTGCGCCACATCGTCGATGCCGTGAGCGTGCCGGTCGTGGCCGACATGGACACCGGCTACGGCAACCCGCTCAACGTCGCCCGCACCGTGCGCGAGTGCGTCACGGCGGGCGCGGCGGGCATCATCCTGGAGGACCAGGAGTGGCCGAAGAAGTGCGGCCACTTCGAGGGCAAGAAAGTCATCCCGGCCGAAGACCACGCGGCCAAACTGCGCGCTGCCATTGACGCCCGCGCGGGCAGCGATCTCGTGATCATCGCCCGCACCGACGCGCGCGCGCCGCTCGGGCTCGATGAGGCGATCCGCCGCGGCCACATGTACCGCGATGCGGGCGCCGACGTCGTCTTCGTCGAGGCGCCGCAGAGCATCGATGAACTGCGCGCCGTGAAGGCGGCGATCCCGGACGCGCCGCTCTTCGCCAACATGGTGGAAGGCGGCAAGACGCCGCTGCTCAGCTCCGAAGAGCTACAGGCGCTCGGCTACAAGATGGTCGTCTACCCGCTCAGTGCGCTGTTCGCCGCCACGAAGGCGATCGAGGCCGTGTACGCCGAACTCTTCGCCCGCAAGACGACGGCCGCCGTCGCAGACCAGCTCGTCTCGTTCCACGACTTCGAGCAGATCGTCGGCGTGCCCGAGTTGCGCGCGCTCGAAGAGCGCTACGGCGTCGCCGCGCCGAAGTAGAGGAGTACCACGTGCCCACCCAGCACCTGAACGGCATCGACATCAACTACGAAGTGCACGGCTCCGGCACGCCGCTGGTGCTGGCGCACGGCTACACCGCATCGCTCGAGATGTGGCGCGAGCAGCAGGATGCCCTCGCCTCGAAGTACCGGCTCGTGATCTACGACACGCGCGGGCACGGACGCACCACCGCGCCCGCCGCCATGGAGCAGTACAGCCTGGCGCGGGATTACGTCGCCGACCAGCTTGCGCTGATGGACCACCTGGGCATCGGGCAGGCGTACGTGGGCGGGCTGTCCATGGGCGGCATGATCGCGCAGGAGTTTGCGCTGCAGCACCCGGACCGCGTGAAGGCGCTGCTCCTGTTCGATACGGGCCCCGGCATGGGCGGCCTGCGCCGCGACGCCGCGCAGCTCGCGCAGTTCCAGAAGATGCGCGAGATGATGCAGCTGCTGGCGCGCACGAAGGGCATGTCCGCGATCATCGACGCGATGCGCATCAGCCCGGCGGCGTTCCGCCCCGCCGGCGGTGGCGCGCTGCCAGAGAGCGTCCGCACGCACGTCGAGAACATGAAGAAGATGAGCGTCGACGGCTACCTCGGCGGCAGCAAGGCTATGCAGGACTGGTCCGGCAGCCTCGACCGCCTGCACGCCATCACGGCGCCGGCGCTGGTCCTGGTGGGTGAGCAGGACAACCTGCTGGCAGCCAGCCAGGCGATCCATGGCAAGATCGCCGGCAGCCGCTTCGTGCTGCTGCGCAATTCCGGGCACGGCACCAACATGTGGCGCCCCGACGCCTTCATCGCCGAGACGCTGGACTTCCTGACCGCAGTCGACGCGGGCGGGCCCGTCGACGGCGAGTTCGTCGTTCCCTGATGGACGCCGGCAGCACGAGATTACGCACGAGCGCTCATCGCGCGCCCGCACAGGACGCGCCGGAGACACACCATGCGACACACCATCGATGAACGCGACGCGCGGCGTCTGCTCGGCGGCGGCCCCGTCACGCTCGTCTCCACGGCGTGGCACGGCGCGCAGAACGTCATGCCGGCGGTCTTCGTGACGCCGCTGAGCATTGACCCGCCGCTGATCGGCCTGGCCGTGCACGCCGCGCGCCACACGCACGACATGATCCGCTTCAGCGAGGAGTTCGCGCTGAACATCCCCACCCGCCAGTTGCTGCACCACGTGCAGTACCTGGGCAGCGTCTCCGGGGCGGAGCTCAACAAGTTCGAGCTGACGAAGCTGCCGACGTTCCGCGCCCGCCGCGTCAACGCGCCGCTGCTCGAAGGCTGCGTCGGCTGGATCGAATGCGGCGTCGAGGACGCGTACAAGATCGGCGACCACACGCTGTTCGTCGGCAAGGTCGCCGCCGCCCAGGCCGAGCAGGACGCGTTCGCCGACGGCGTCTGGCTGCTCGCCGACCCGGAGGAGCGCCCGCTGCACTACCTCGGCATCAACTACTACGCGACGCTCGGCGACCGGCTCGAGGCGCGCATCCCGCAGGCCGCCGACATCAAGCGCGACGTCGAGGCCGGCGCGGCGGAACTCGAAGACGAAGAAAGCGCCGCCCGCCGCCGCGAAGAGCGCGAGCGCGCAGAGGAAGATCAGCAACGCGGCTAGTAGCGCTGCGCGCGCACAGTCTCGTTACCGCGCTCCCTTCCCTCCCAGGGAAGGGGCCGGGGGATAGGTCCGGGACGGGCGCGACTAATCGCCGCCCGCAACCCCTGCTCCGTCGCGCAGCACGGTCGCGGCAAGGCCCGCCAGCAGCGCACCCGCCGCGCGCACAGACATGCCGCTGCGCACGTGCAGATGGTCGAAACTCCGAAAGCTCGTGAGCATCCAGATCGTGTCGACGGCCTGGCGCTGCCTGACGCCCTCACGCAGGTACCCCTGATCGGCCAGCCGTTTCGCGAGCCAGATCACCAGCTCGCGGCGCCGCCCGTCGTACGCCTCGACGTGCGCGCGCGCGTCCGGGTCGATCTCCGCCGCGGCGAACAGGTGCTTGAACAGTTCGTACTCGCTGGCCCAGAAGCGGCAGACATCCGGCACGTAGAGCCGGAGCGCCTTCGCCGCGTCGGCGTGCTCGCGCATGCGGCGCATCCGTGAGCCGATGCCGCTGGCCATGGCTTCGCTGATCACCGCATCCAGCAAGCCAGCTTTCGATCCGAACTGGTGGTACACCGTCGCCCGCGAGACACCGGCCCGCTGCGCCACTCCTTCGACGGTCGTCTGGTGAAAGCCGGTCTCCGCAAACAGCGCGTGGCTCGCCTCGACCACGCGCGCGCGCGTCGCGTCGATGCCCTGCTGCCGCCGCCCTAATCGATACGCGCGATTCGCCAACACTCTCCTCCGATCACCCCGCGCACGGCGCGAAAGCGCACCAGGTTATGCCACGCATGACATAGCGATCATCCTAATGGATCGGATGGCGGATTGCACATTGCGCGCCGGCGTGTCCGGACTGATAACCGATGGCGGCCGGGCGAAGCCCGGCGACGAGCACACTGCGCCGATCACCCCCGGGGCGCGTACCGCACCGGCATGTGCTTGATGCCGTTGATGAAGTTCGACCGCAGCCGCTGCACCGGTCCCGCCAGCTCGATGTCCGGCAGCCGCTGCAGCAGCTCCTCGAACATGCAGCGGATCTCCAGCCGCGCCAGGCTCGCGCCCAGGCAGAAGTGCGGCCCGCCGCCGCCGAACGCCAGGTGCGCGTTCGGCGAGCGCCCCACGTCGAACACGTGCGCGTTCTCGAACACGCGCTCGTCGCGGTTCGCCGACGGGTAGTACATGGCGACCTTCTCGCCCTCCCGCATCTGCCGCCCGCCGACGACCACGTCGCGCTGCAGCGTGCGGCGGAAGTAGATCAGCGGCGACACCCAGCGCAGGAATTCCTCAACGGCCGTCGTGATCAGCGCCGGGTCCGCGATGAGCCGCGCGCGCTGCTCCGGGTGCTCGATCAGCGCCAGCATGGCACCCGAGATCAGGTTCCGCGTCGTCTCGTTCCCGGCCACCGACAGCAGGATGAAGAAGCCATCGAAGTCCGCCTCCGTCAGGCTCTCGCCATCGACCGACGCCCCCATCAGCACGCTGACCAGGTCGGACTTCGGATGCTGCTTGCGTTCCGTCGCCAGGCCGTGCGCGTACATGAACATCTCGGTCGCGGCGATCTGGCCGTCCTCCGGCGACGTGTGGAACTCCGCGTCGTCGAAGCCGATCAGCCGGTTGCTCCAGTCGAAGAGCTTGTGGCGGTCCTCCTCCGGCACGCCGATGAGGTCGGCGATCACGGCCAGCGGCAGCTCCGCCGCGATCTCCGTCACGAAGTCGCACGCGCCGCGCGCGGCGACGCCGTCGACGATCCGCCGCGTCGTGGCGCGCACGTGCGGCTCCAGCCGCCGCACGATCTTCGGCGTGAAGCCGGTGCTCACCAGCCGCCGGTACTTCGTGTGCTGCGGCGGATCCATGTTGATCATCAGCGTGCGGATCATCGCCAGCGCATCGGGCGGCAGTTCGTCGATGTTCGTGCCGCCGCGGGCCGACGAGAACAGCTGGTTGTCGCCCGAGACCGCCACGATGTCGTCGTACGAAAGCAGCGCCCAGTAGCCCGGGCCGTCCGCCTCCGCCTGGCGATACACCGGCGACTCGCGCCGCAGCGCTGCGAACGCATCGTGCGGCATCGCGTCAACGTACGTGTCGGGGCTGTAGAGGTCGATCCGCGTCGCGGTGGTCAAGGCTTCGTCTCCTCTTGCTGGCCGGCTGATCCGGTGCTGATCAGCCGTGCTATCGCCGTCTTCAGAAAACGCCGCTGCCGGTCGATCGCGGCGGCGCTCGCCGGGTCATCCCGCAGCACGACCCGCATCAGCGCGGGGTCCGCAAAGTACCCGAAGATCATGTGGTAGAGCCCGACCGCCAGGTGCGGCACGGTCTCCTCATCCCAGCTGATGCCGGCATCCGACAGCACGCGCAGGCCCTGCGCGTAGAGCGGCAGCAGCAACCGGGACACCGCATCGCGCACGAAGACGCTCTCATCGTGCCCGGCATTCTGGATCAGCCGCGCCAGATGCGGATGCTCCACAAGATAATCGATCACGCCGTCCAGGTACGCGCCCGCGGCCGCCAGCGGCGACCCTCCACGCGCAGCGCGCAGCGGCTCTATCGCCGCCACCAGCGCCACGATCGATTCGACGCCGCGGGCGAGCACCGCCTCGTACAGCGCGCGCTTGCCGGCGAAGTAGTGGTACAGGCTCGCCTGGTTCTTCAGCCCCGCATCCAGGGCGATGTCGCGGACGGCCGTGCCTTCGAAGCCGCGGGAGGCGAAGCGCCGCTCCGCCGCGTCCAGGATCGCGCCGCGGGTTGATGCAGGTACGACGTCGTGGCCGAGGGCGAGCGCAGTCATGGCGGCATCCTACGCAAACAAACGTTTGTTTGTCAACGCCGAAGCCCAGCTACGAAGCTGCCCCGGCCACCCGCGCGCGGCCGGGAACCATGGCGCTGCTCAGGATCCGGCACCCGCTGCCGACGACTATGCCAACGGCGGTGACGCGCGGCCGCTCGCTGGCCGACGACTCGCGCGTCGACAGGTACGCCGAACCGTTCGCACAGCGGCCGCTCTCAAAACGGTTGAATTGCCGGATATTGACATCGCTGATACGATCCGGGGAGCGAATTCATGGATGAAGCGAGCTCAACCAAGGAGGTGCGCCGAGCATATACTCCCCCCGCGGTCCCAGAGACCCGATCCCCAGTGTTGGCAGGAAGCCGGGGCGAGGCCCCGACAGTTGGAGGATGCATGAGTATACGCAACAGGTGGTTTCTCCTGTTCGCCGGCCTGATGTCGCTGGTGCTGGTCGCAGCCGCGGCGTGCGGCGGTGGCAAGAGCAGCGCCGACAAGACGGCCACCGCGGGCGCCGGCACCGGCGCCAAGACCGCAACCACGGGCGCAGCCGACCAGGCGCCGGCCGACCAGCAGAAGATCGTCACGCAGATGCCGGAGCCGGAATTCGTTGACCCGCACCGCTCGAACTTCGAGCAGGACATTGGCATCGAGCGGATGCTCTTCCGCGGCCTCTACAACCTGACGGATGACGGCAAGGGTGGCGTCAAGGTGGAGCCGGCCATGGCGGCCGCCGATCCCACCGTCGCCGGCAGCGTCTACACCATCAAGCTCAAGGCCGGACTCAAGTGGTCCGACGGGCAGCCGCTGACCGCAGCCGACTTCGTGTACGGCATCCAGCGCGAGTGCGACGCGACCGTCGCCAGCCCGTACCAGTACGTGCTGGGCGCGGGCTTGGGCGAACTTAAGGGCTGCGATGAGCTCTTCACGAACAAGGACGCAGCGCAAACGCAGGCGCTCACCGACGCGCTCGGCATCAAGGCCACCGACGACCTGACGCTGGTCGTCACGCTCAACAAGCCGATCGCGACATTCACGACGATCTGGTCGCTCTGGGCGACCTTCCCGTCCCGCAAGGACGTCATCACGAAGTTCGGCGACAAGTGGACCGACCCGGCGAACATCGTCGTCAACGGACCGTTCACCCTCACCGAGCTGGTCGCCAAGGACCACGCGACGCTGAAGCCGAACCCGAACTGGACCGGCAAGAAGCCCGCGCTCCAGCAGATCACCGTCAAGTTCATTGACGACCTGTCGGCCGCCTTCAAGGCGTTCCAGACGGGTGAACTGACCGAGACAAACATCCAGGCGACCGATGTCGCCACTGCGAAGAAGGACGCGGCGCTTGCCAAGCAGGTGATCGTCGTACCGTCCGCCCGCATCACCGCGATCGAAATCCAGATGAAGAACGCGGCCATAAGTGACCTCAACCTGCGGACGGCGCTTTCGCGCGCGATCGACCGCAAGACGCTGGTCGACGTGGTCTACGACGGCGTGCACGCGCCGGCGACCTACTGGGTCGTCAAGGGCCTCAAGGGCTTCCAGGGAAACGAAGCGTTCGACAGCAAGATCGGCTTCGACGTGACCGCCGCCAAGGCGGCGCTCGCCGCGTACAAGGCCAGCGGCAAGACCGTACCGGAACTGAAGTTCACCACGCGCGACACGCCGCAACGCCGCAACGAGGCGGACTTCCTGGTGAAGGCCTGGAAGGACACGCTGGGGATCACCGTCACGCCGGAGTTCGTCGACAGCAAGACCCGCTCCTCCCGCTTCAACAAGGAGGACTTCGAGCTGTTCCCGGGCGGCTGGCAGCTGGACTACCCGGACATCGAAAACCCCCTCGTCGGCCTGTTCGACACCGGCGGCGGCAACAACAAGTACAACTGCAGCGACCCGGACGTTGATGCGGGGTTCAAGGAAGCGGCCGCCGCGACGACCGACGACGCCCGCATCAAGGCGTACCAGAAGGTGGAGACGAACGTCGTCACCAAGATGTGCGGTGTGATCCCGATGTACCAGGACGCACAGCCGTTCATGCTTAGCACCAAGCTCGGCGGCGTCCTGCCCAACGGCACGATCGACGCGGGGCAGCCAGGCAACTACTGCGTAGAGTGCTGGTTCGTCAAGAAGTCGTAACGGCGCTCGTGAGATAGGGAGTACACAGAGACTGGCGGAGGCCGCGCGGGAGCGGCCTCCGCCAGTCTCACAGACATGGCCACATACGCGATCCGCCGGGTGCTGTGGGTGATCCCCGTCCTCTGGGCGGTAGCCACGATCACGTTCGTGCTGATGCACCTCGTGCCCGGCGGACCCTTCACCCAGGACAAGAAGCTGCCCCCGGCCGTCACCGACGCGCTGGAGCGCCGCTACCACTTCGATCAGCCGCTGTGGAAGCAGTACTCGCTCTTCCTGTGGAACAGCTCACACGGCGACCTCGGCCTGTCCGTCCGCGGCGACCGCGAGGTCTCGGACGTGATCCGGCATGGCTTCTTCGTCACGGCCCAGCTGGGCACGATGGGATTCGTCGTCGCGGTGGTCCTTGGGATGACGCTGGGGACGCTGTCGGCGCTGAACCATAACGGCCCGCTCGATTATCTCGGCGTCGGCTTCTCGACGATCGGCGCGAGCGTGCCCAATTTTATTCTCGGATCGTTCCTTGTCGTCTTGTTCGCGGTCAACATCCAGATATTCAAGGTGCTGGGATGGGGCGGCCCCCTGCAGGTGAGCGACATCTTCGATTCGTCGGCGTACGACTGGCGCAAACTCGTCCTGCCCGTGGTGGCCATCAGCGCCCTGCCCGCATCCTTCATCGCCCGCGTCACGCGCGCCAGCGTGCTCGAAGTGCTGAGCCAGGACTACATCCGGACGGCGCGGGCGAAGGGCTTGGCGGAGTCGCGCGTCGTTTTGCGCCACACGATCAAGAACGCGCTCATCCCCACGCTGACCGTCATGGGGCCGATCGCCGCCAACCTCGTGACCGGCTCCTTCATCATCGAGACGATGTTTGCGATCAACGGCGTCGGCAAGGAATCGATCGACGCGATCGTCCGGCGTGACTACCAGGTGATCCTCGGCACTACGCTCTTCTACACGATGATTGTGACCTTTGCGAACCTTGCGGTTGACCTGGCGTACGCCGCCGTCGACCCCAGGATCAGGTACCGCTGATGGCCGCACCCCGCTCGATCGCCGCGCCGCCTCTTCTCTTCGACGAAGACGTGTCCGTCGGACGCCAGCGCGGACTCTGGTCAGACGCGTGGCGGCGGCTGTTCAAGAACAAGCTGGCCGTCATCGCGATCGTTGTGCTTACGCTCATCGCGCTCACGGCGTTCGTGGGCGCGCACGTCGGCCCGACCGGGCGATACGCGCCGAACGGCCAGGACTACACCGCCGGCCACCGCCAGATCGGCCCCACCATGAGCCACTGGTTCGGGACCGACCAGCTCGGTAGGGATATCTTCTCTCGCGCGCTCGAAGGCGTCCGCATCTCGCTCCAGATCGGCCTGGGCACGCAGCTCGTCGTGCTGATCATCGGCGTCGCTGTTGGTTCCGCTGCCGCCCTGGGGGGTAAGTGGTCCGATAACCTGCTGATGCGCTTCACGGACATCACCTACGCCTTCCCGGACCTGCTCGCGATCCTGCTCGTCCGCTCCGTGCTCTTCGGGCGCGACATCCCGATCATCACCGATGCGAAGGTGCTGATCATCCTGTCGATCGCGCTCGTCAACTGGACGACGATCGCCCGACTCGTGCGCGGCCAGATGCTCTCCCTCGCGGAACGCGATTACGTGCTCGCCGCCCGCGCGCTGGGGGCCAGCCGCTGGCGCGTCGTCACGCAGCACATGCTGCCCAACACGCTCGGCCCTGTGATCGTCGCGATCACGTTCGGCATCCCGTTCGCCATCTTCGCCGAGGCGGCGCTGGGCTTTCTCGGGCTTGGCGTGCCGCCCCCCACCGCGAGCCTCGGCACACTCGTCAACACGGGATACGGCGACATCCAGCGCAACGTCTGGGAAGTCGTGTTCCCCGCCGGCAGTGTGGCGCTCCTCATGCTCGCGTTCACCTTCATCGGCGACGGCCTCCGCGACGCGCTCGACCCCCGCACCCGCTAGCGCTAAGCCAGCGACCAGCGACCAGCGACCAGCGACCAGCAGGCTATCGCCCGCCGCGCAGCCGCGGGTCCAGCACGTCGCGCAGCGCGTCGCCCAGCACGTTGAACCCGTACACCGCGAACGCGATCGCCAGCCCCGGCCAGATCGCCTGCACCGGATGCGCGCGGAACTGCGACGAGCCGCTGATGCTCAGCATCGTGCCCCAGTCCGGGAACGGGTCAGCGATACCCAGACCGAGGAAGCTTACGGCGGCCGCGACGAGGATCGCCGTGCCGAGATACACCGTCGCGAGCACGATGACTACAGGCGCCACGTTCGGCACGATGTGACGGAACACGATCCGCATGTCGCTCGCACCGATCGTGCGCGCGGCGTCAACGTACTGATTCGCCGCGGTCGAGAGCGCCGCGCTGCGGACGACGCGCACGGAAGCCGCCGCGAGAAGGATGCCGATCACGCCGGTGATCCAGAACATCTTGTAATACGGCCCGGACCGCGCCGTGAAGACGCTAAGCGCAAAGACAAGGAGGATAAGCGGTGGT
>Ga0315281_10004292_pt1 | contig 20712 bp, 16 predicted proteins | sample YL17G07_0_MG_FD_204540 | JGI IMG/M metagenome (GOLD analysis project Ga0315281, IMG submission 204540) | Sediment microbial communities from Yellowstone Lake, YNP, Wyoming, USA - YL17G07_0 | ecosystem: Environmental > Aquatic > Freshwater > Lake > Sediment | place: USA: Wyoming | collected...
TCGGAGGGGGTAGGGGGTGGCAAGAAATATGAACAGAGTCTTGGGCGCGTTGCCGAGATAGCCTTCATAAAACTCGGGTCCCCCCTCCGCTACGGGGGCTTGAGGACGGCATTCAGTGCCGTTCATACATTGTTACTTTTTTTGTTGCGTTCGTATTAGTCTTTTGACAAAAAGGGGCTAATCTGGATGCTTCGCAGGTCAGATGACGTGGGTCCCGGCCTCGATCTTGATGACGTAGATGTTGGGCGTCCTGCCGAACGCTGCCTGGTAATCCCGGCTGACGCGCTCCCGGAACTCCGGGACCGCGCCCTCTTCGACCAGACTGATGGTGCAGCCGCCGAAGCCCGCACCCATCATCCGCGCCCCGAGGACGCCCTCGACCTTCGCGGCCGCCTCGACCAGGGTGTCAAGCTCGGGTGAGCTGACCTCATAGCCGTCCCTCAGGCCGGCGTGCGACGCGCGCATGCGGTCCCCGAAGCTTTTGAAGTCTCCCGTCAGCAGGTCCCGGCAGGCCTCCTCCACGCGGATGTTCTCCCGGATGACGTAATCGCAACGCCTGTAGATCACAGGATCGAGCTCGGCCCGGTGCTCCTCGAGGAGGCAGAAGCCCACGTCCCTGAGGCTCCGGATGCCGGGGGCGTATTTTTTCAGGACCTCCACCCCTTCCTCGCACTGCCGGCGCCTCACGTTATATTCGGAGGAGGCCAGCTCACGCCGGACCAGGGTATCGCAGACAACGATGCGGAGGTCCGGGCGCTCGAACGGGAAGTATTCGTATGTGAGCGACCGGCAGTCGAGCTTGAGGACCTTCTTCTCCCGGCCGTGGATATTGATGAACTGGTCCATGATGCCGCAGCGCACGCCGACGAACTCGTTCTCGGCCTTCAGGGCGAGCTTGACCAGGGTGAGGCTGTCGATCTTGAGGCGGAACATCTCGTTCAGGGCGAAAGCCAGGCCGCCTTCAATGGCGGCCGAGGATGACATCCCGGCGCCTATGGGAACGTTCCCCCCGAACACGCACTGGATACCGCGCACCGGATACCCGTTTCTGACGAACTGGTCGATGACGCCTTGGAGGTAATCGGGCCAGCGCAGGGGCGACCGGCGGAGCTCATGAAGGTCGCAGCGGAATTCCTGGCCGTAATCATGCGAGACGAAGTGGCAGAGGGTGTCCTGCCGCGGCGCGACCGCGAAAACAACGGCTTTGTCGGTCGCCGCCGGGAGTACGAACCCCTCATTATAGTCCGTGTGCTCGCCGATCAGGTTCACCCGGCCAGGGGACACCACCAGGAGCGGCGCCGCCCCGAAACGCGCCCGGAACTTGTCCGAGATCTGCTGGATCAAATCATGCATGAGGACTCCCCTTCTTCGCGGCCCTCCCTCACCTGTTCTTGAAGAAGAAACCCGCGCCGGCGACGACCATGATCGCGCCCCATCCAGAGAAGGTTCTGGGGAGAGGTTTTTTTATTAAAGATCGAATGATAGATCTCGCAGGTCCAGACGGTATTGAAAGCGCTGATGTTGCCCGCCTGCCCAGCCACCCAGACGCTGTTCTTGCGGCCGGCGAGGAAGAAGTCCTCCTCGGTCTTCGTGTAGCGCCTGAGATAGAACCCGATGCCCAGGACAAACCCGAAATAAATGGCGATGATCAACCAATCGACAAAGGTCAGGTCAATGGCTTGCATCGTCGTTCGGCTTCTTTTCCGGGAATCAGACAGAAGAGAAATATCAGCTTGCCCGGGAAAAGTCAATCTGGTCCAAAGCTGACCGTCAAACACTTTCGAGATTCTTGCGCTGAAAATTCAGAGCTACGATCCGGAAAATTCGGGACATAACCCTTTTCTCCCGAAAAGGGATTGTGTCCCTGAAATTTTCCGGCCCGAGGTGGAGCGAGTTTTCGGCCGGCTTGCCGCGCGGGGAGTAGCCGTCGTCGTTCGGGCCGCCGTCGGCCGGGTCGGGCGACCACTGCCACCAGTACATGCCGGCCAGCCAGGTCCGGCCGGCGACCATCCGAAGGGCGGCTTCATAGCATTTCCTTTGGACGGTGAGGTCGACAGGGCCCTGCCGCTGCCAATCCCAGGGGTTCTGGGCGCCTCCCTCGACGCTGCGGGTGCCGATCTCCGTGATGACAAGGGGCTTTCCCCAGCGCTCGGATAGGGCCTTGAGCTTCTCCAGGTAACCTTCCCAGCCGTAGCAGAGGCTGGAAATCGAAGGATGGCGTTCGTAGGTCAGGGTCGGATAGGCGTCCACACCGATGTCATCGAGGGCATCTCACCAGGTCACGGCGCCCGGGTTCGTCTCGGCCTGGTCGTCGGCATAGATCAAAGGGCCGGAAAAGACCAGTCGCCGGCCGGATTTTCGGACCATGTCAATTACCCTCAGGGGGATTCTTATCAAAAAGCGAAAACTTCGTCAACCCGTCCAGTTGACGCGCTCGAGGAATTTGCCTATACTCGAGTCTTCTTAAGAATTTTGAACGAAAAAACGTTATCGCGCCGGTGCGCGATAAGCGGACAGGAGATGAATATTTCGAGGCGGATCCGTAACATGAAACCGGTTTCAACGATCCAAGAGCAGAGGGGAGCTTAAGATCATGGAGAAAAAAACGGCGCCATTCATCCAGGTCTATTGTCCGGAATTGATGGCGATGATCAATCCGGGAGAGTGGACGGATTGCCCTTATTTCCGGGGGCAGAAACTGGATGTTGCCAACACCGAAGAGGCGTTGAAGCAGATCTTCCGCTGTCACGTTCAATGCGATTCCAAGATCCAATATCAGTATTACGAGGACGGCCGGTTGGTGGAAAAGGTGGAGGAGTCCGTCGAGGACCAGGACGGCCTGCGCCGGATCCTCGCCCTGGTGATCCAGCAAGCCAAAACGCCCGTTCAAAAGAAGGAAAAGAAGGTCCTGATCGTCGACGACGACGTCGATTTCCTGGAGATGCACTCCGCCGTCCTGACTCACCGGGGGTATCACGTCATCACCGCCCGGAGCTCCAAGGAATGCCTGGAGGAATTGGACAAAGCCCGGCCGGACGTGGTCGTTCTGGACGTCATGATGGAGCAGTTCGACTCCGGCTTCAAGTTGAGTAAAAAGATCAAGGACAAGCATCGCGATCTCCCGGTGATCCTGTTGACGTCCATCGGCGCCCAGACCGGCCTGGAATTCTCCTCCAATCAGGACCTCCTGAAGGCCACCGGCGCGGACGTGCTTCTGGACAAGCCGGTCAGCCCCAAGGTCTTTATAGACGAGATCGAAAAAGTGACCGGCTCCAAATAAAATGAGATGAGCGGACTGCGACACCCATGGACCTCATGAGCATCTCCGAGACCAAATGCCGCCAATGCTACCGGTGCGTCCGCGAGTGCCCGACGAACGCCCTCAAGATCGATCACGGAAAAGTCAAGCGGATCTGGAACCGATGCATTCTTTGCGGCATCTGCTATCAGCACTGTCAGCACGACGCCGTAAGCGCCCACACGGACGTCCGGCGCGTCCAGGAGCTCCTGGATTCCGGGGAAAAGGTCATTGTTTGCCTGGACCCCACCTTCCCGGCGGTCCTGGACAAGGGAACGCCCGGCCAATTGGTGACCTCGCTGAAGAAATTAGGATTTTACGAGGTGTGGGAAGCCGCCATCGGGGGAGACCTGGTCACCAAAGCCACCAATGCCTGGATCCAGGAACATAGGGACGCATCCTGGATCTCGTCGTTCTGTCCCTCGGTGGTCTCTTACATCGAAAAGTTCGTCCCTCACTTGACGGACCGGCTGGTGCCTATCGTCTCGCCTATGCTGGCTTGCGGCATGGCCGTGAAACGCCTCCGGGGCGCCGACACGAAAGTGATTTTCGTCGGGCCCTGCATGTCGAGGATCTGGGAGCGCATGAGCCGCTTCGGAAAAAATTTTATCGATGACGTCCTAATCTACCACGATATCACGAACCTGCTCAAAGCCAAGGGCATCGAGCGGGAAGACCAGGAGCCTTCGGAATTCGACGGGCCGGGGAGCGACCTCGGACGGATTCTGAGCATTTCCGGAGGGATGAGCAAATGCGTGGGATTCAAGCAGGACCTCCTCAATCTCGAGTACGTGGTCGAGGCGGGCGCCGACGAGGCCATGCGGGCGGTCAAGCAGCTCCAGGAAGGAAAGATCCGCTCGAATTTCCTGGACCTCCTGTTCTGCAAAGGTTGCATCAATGGGCCCGTCACGGATAAAAAGATCTCTGGTCCGAGCCGGAAGCAGATCGTCGTGGATTATATCAAGGCCCAGGATAGGAAAAGTCCGCCGGGCGGGAAGGACGGTCTGGACAAGCCGTCCCCCCTGAATTTGAGAAGAAGCTTCGTAGCCCGGGACGTGTCCCTGCCCGATCCCAAGGAGGCGGAGATCCAGGCGATCCTGACCCAGCTGGGAAAAAAATACCCCGATCGGAATCAGGATTGTGGGGCCTGCGGTTACAGTTCCTGCCGGGAAAAGGCCAAGGCCGTGGTTCAGGGGCTGGCCGAAATGGAGATGTGTCCCCACTATCTCCTCGAGCGGCTCCAGGGTTTGTATTCGAGCCTGGAGAAGTCCCATCTTCAGCTGAAGATCTCGCACGAGGACCTGGAGCGGGCGCAACGGCAGCTGATCCAGACCGAGAAAATGGCCTCCCTGGGTCAATTGGCCGCCGGTGTGGCCCACGAGCTCAACAACCCCATCGGGACGATCATGATGTTCAGCCGGATCCTGCAGAAAGAGTTGGGCGACCACGAGGGCTGGAAGAACGACATCACCCTCGTCGTCCAGGAAGCGGACCGGGCGGCCAAGATCGTCAAGGACCTCCTAAGTTTCGCCAAGGAAACCAAGGTCAAGCCGGGGCTGGTGAACATCAACGACGTGATCAAAGAGGCCCTTTCGCTCCTGGTCAAACAGTCGCTCTTCCACAATATCGATGTCCGGACGAAACTGGACCAGGCGCTGCCGCCGACGTTCGCCGATCCCGACCTGATCAAACAGGTTCTCTTCAATATCGTCCTGAACGGGGCCCAGGCCATGGACGGGAAAGGGACCCTGACCATCGAGAGCCAAAAGGCCGAGGAGGGCCGCAAGATCGAGATCCGCATCCAGGACACGGGCAAGGGCATCCCCGAAGAGCATCTCCCCAAGATCTTCGACCCGTTCTTCACCACCAAGGAGAAGGGCACCGGGCTGGGATTGTCCCTGGTCTACAGCATCATGGCCAAGCACAAGGGAACGGTGGTTGTGGAAAGCCGATTGGGGCAGGGCGCGACCTTTATCATCACCCTGCCCGTCCTGGGTCAGAAGCAATGGCTGAATAACGAGCAGCCCCTCCCCGACCTGAAAAACGCTCCGGAAGGAAAAGACCATGAGCTCCAAGGGAAAAATCTTATTGGTTGACGACGATCTGGATTTTCTGGACATACATACGGCCGTGCTGAAGAACAACGGCTATGAGGTCTTCACGGCGACCAGCGGCCGGGAAGGACTGGTGCGCGTCCGGACAGAGATGCCGGACGCGATCATCCTGGACCTGATGATGGAGAAGCACGACACCGGATTTTTATTCAGCCAAAAGATCAAGACGGACCCGCTGTTCAAGGAGATCCCCATCCTCATGGTGACGTCCGTCGCCGAGGCGACCGGCTACCGGTTCTCGCTGCAGGACGACGGGTACTGGATGAAAACCGACGACTTTCTGGACAAGCCCGTCAAGCCGGAGGTGCTCCTGGAACGCCTGGACACCCTGCTCAAGAAGAGGAGGGACGCCCGGTGAACTCCCCCGCCAAGATCCTTGTCATTGACGACGAGATGGGAATCCGAGAAGGCTGCAAACGCGCCCTGGTCACGGAAGGCTACGTCATCGATCTGGCCGAAGACGGGACGGTCGGACTCCAGAAGGTCCTGACCAACGCCTACGACCTCATCCTCGTGGATCTCATGATGCCCGGTATCGGCGGCCTGGACCTGATCCGAAAGGTCCACGACATCGACCCCGAGATCATCATAGTCGTCATCACCGGCTACGCGACGATCGAAACGGCGGTCGAGTCGACCAAGCGGGGCGCCTACGATTATTTGCCGAAACCCTTCGCCCCGGAGACGCTGGCGGTCCTGGTCAAGAGAGGACTGGAGAAACGCGAGCTCCGGCTGGAGGCCCAGCGGCTGCACCGTGAACGGGAGCAGAGGCTTCTCGAGCTGGCCGGGGAAAAGAGCCGACTGCGGACCATCATCGGCTGCATGGCCGACGGCGTCATGGTCACCAATCTCGAGCACCGTCTGGTCCTCTGGAACGCTTCGGCCGTGAAAATGCTGAGGCTCGGCGGAACGGCCGAACCCGGCCAAACGCTGGCCCATTACGTCAAGAACACGGCCATCGTCGATGTCTTCCAAAAGATCCTGGCTTCCAAAGACGACGGCCTGTCGATGATCAGCCAGGAAATCCGCCTGGACGATCCGAGCCTCGTCCTCATGGCCCAGATGGCTCCCGTCCGCGACGAGCAAGGCGCGCTTCTCGGCGCCGTCACGGTCCTGAGGGACATCAGCAAACTTAAGGAGATCGAAAAGATCAAATCCCAGTTCGTCTCCATGGTGGCCCACGAGCTCCGCTCCCCCCTGGCGGCGATCGAAGGATGGCTCGAGGTCGTGATCTCCGGGGCGGCCGGCGGGGACGAACGGCAGAAACAGGCCTGGCTCGTACGGGCCAAGGAACGCGCCCATTCCCTGCTGGCCCTCGTCAACGACCTCCTGGAGATCAACAAGATCGCGGCGGGCAAGGTCGCCCAGAAGATGGAATCCGTCCAAGTGGCCGACATCATCCGCAAGATCGTCGACTTTCTGAAGCCCGAGGCCGACCGGAAGGCCGTTTCGTTCATTCTCAAACTCTCCGATTCGTTGCCGTCCGTCCAGGCCGACGTCCAGGACATGGAAAAGCTCTTCATCAATCTGATCAGCAACGCCATCAAATACAACGTGGACAATGGGTCCGTCACCATCGAAACGACGGTCGACGCCAACTCCGTCGGTTTTCATATCAAAGACACGGGCATCGGAATGTCCCAGGAGCATCTTCCCCGGATCTTCGACGACTTCTTCCGCATCGAGGACAAGGGGACGAGTAAGATCAGCGGAACGGGGTTGGGCTTGACGATCGCCAAAAAGATCACGGACTCGCATTTCGGGCATATCGAGGTGAAGAGCCAACCGGACAAAGGCAGCACTTTCTCCGTGTACCTTCCATACCAGAAACGGAAAAAATAGAGATGAAAAGGCACCCCCATGAATCCCAGCATCAACCTTCAGCCCAATGAAATCCTCAAAAAGGAACGGCTCGCCCCCTCCGTCACCCTCTTTGAGGTCCACGCGCCCCTCGTCGCCGAGACGGTCCGGGCCGGCCAGTTCGTCGTGGTCCGCGCCGACGACTACGCGGAACGGATCCCCTTGACCGTCGTCGACCGCCATCCCGACCGCGGGTCCATCACCCTCATCGTCCAGGTCGTCGGGGTTTCGACCCGCAAAATGGACAACCTAAGCGTCGGAGGGGCGTTCCTGGACGTCGTCGGACCTTTAGGCAAACCGACGGAGATTAAAAACGTGGGGACCGTCGTCTGCATCGGGGGAGGCCTCGGCGTCGCCCCAGTTTATCCTATCACCAAGGCCTTCAAAGCGGCCGGGAACCGCATCCTTTCGATCATCGGGGCCAAGACCAAGGAGATGTTGATCCTGGAGCAGGAGATGCGGGCCCTCAGCGACGAGCTGTTCATCACCACGGACGACGGGACGGAAGGCCGCCACGGATTCGTGACGGACGAACTCCGGCGCTTGATCGCCGAGGACGGGCCGGTCGATCTCGTCGTGGCCATTGGGCCGGGGGTGATGATGAGGGCCGTCTGCGACATGACCCGAACGCTCGGCATCCCCACTCTGGTCAGCCTGAACTCGCTCATGGTGGACGGGACCGGCATGTGCGGCTGCTGCCGGATCACCGTGGGAAACACAACCAAGTTCGTCTGCGTGGACGGTCCGGAGTTCGACGGCCACCAGGTCGATTTCGCCGAGCTCCTCAAGAGGTCAGACATGTACCGGCGCGAAGAGCATCGGGCCCTCTGGGATCACGAATGCCGGCTCCAGGAATCCGAGAAAAAACTGAAACGGGCCAACAAGCGGGAACCCATGCCTAAACAGGACCCCAAGCTCCGGATTCAAAACTTCGAGGAAGTCGCTCTCGGATACACGCGGGACCAGGCGATGCGCGAGGCCTCCCGGTGCCTGGACTGCAAGAAATCCCCCTGCATCACGGGCTGTCCCGTCGATATCGACATCCCGGCATTCGTCAAGCTCATCCGGAACGGGGATTTCATGGGGGCTATTCATAAGATCAAGGAAAGAAACCTCCTGCCCGCCATCTGCGGCCGCGTCTGTCCCCAGGAAGATCAATGCGAGGTCGTCTGCGTTCTGGCCAAAAAAGGACAGCCGATCGCCATCGGCCGCCTGGAACGGTTCGCGGCGGACCACGCGTTCCAGCAGGGCGACGTCCGGCTGCCGAACCTCCCGCCGCCGACCGGAAAGAAAGTGGCCGTGATCGGGGCGGGGCCGGCGGGCCTGACGGCGGCCAGCGAGCTCATCCAAAAGGGACATGGCGTCACCGTCTTCGAAGCCCTCCATAAAGCGGGAGGCGTCCTGGTGTACGGCATTCCCGAGTTCCGCCTGCCCAAGTGGATCGTCCAACGGGAGAGCGAATACATCGAAAAGCTGGGCGCGGAGATGAAGGTCAGCCACGTGGTCGGAAAATCCTTCACCATCGACGACCTGTTCCGACAAGGCTACGAAGCCGTCTTTATCGGGACAGGGGCCGGCCTGCCCCACTTCATGAAGATCCCCGGTGAAAACCTCAACGGCGTGTATTCCGCCAACGAGTTCCTCACCCGGGTGAATCTCATGAAAGCCTATCTCTTTCCCGAATACAATACGCCGATCCATCTCGGACGGAACATCGCCGTCGTGGGCGGCGGGAACGTGGCCATGGACGCGGCCCGGGCGTCGCTCCGCCTGGGAGCGGAGAACGTCTATCTGATCTACCGCCGGGCCCGGGAGCAGATGCCCGCCCGGGCGGAGGAGATCGAGAACGCCTTCGAGGAAGGCGTCCGGCCCCGCTTGCTGACCAATCCCATCCGCATCCTGGGCAACGACAAAGGCTGGGTCAAGGGCATCGAATGCATCAAGATGGAGCTGGGCGAGCCGGACGCGTCGGGGAGACGAAAGCCCATTCCCATCGAAGGGTCCGAACACGTGATCGACGTGGACATGGTGATCATGGCCATCGGGCAGGGACCCAACCCCCTGTTGACCTCGACGACGCCGGACCTGGCGCTGACGAAATGTGGCAACATCATCGCCGACCCGGAAACGTGCAAAACCAACAAAAAAGGCGTGTTCGCCGGCGGTGATATTGTCACCGGCGCCGCGACGGTCATCCTGGCCATGGGCGCGGGCAAAAAGGCGGCCAAGGCGATCGACGACTATTTAAGGGACGGGACCTGGTAAACTCACCGTCCCGACCGCGTGAAGATCATCAATCCCGGCGGCCATCTCAAGGGATTATCCATAGTCGGCGTCATCGCTTGAACAGAAAGAAGCCTGTCGGCAATTTTGGGTTGATCACGCCGATTGACATATCCGCAGGGTTTCTTTATAAATAGGCTCTCGGTGAAAACGACTTAAAGGGGTGCACGCATGAAACTTAAAAGATTTATGCTCGCCGGGCTCCTTCCCCTGGCCGTGCTGTCCCTCGCCGCGACGCTGACCCTGGGCGGCCAGGACACAGCGGGCTGCGAGGTCTGCGCCAAGGGGACGCCCGAGAACTGCACGGTCATCATGGTCGGAAAGGGCGCCTCGACCGACGGGTCGGTCCTGACGACGCACACCTGCGACTGCGGGGAGTGCGACTGGACATGGCGCTGGATCCCGGCCGCCGACCATCCGGCCGGCTCGACTCGGAAGATCTACCATATCAGCCAGTTCGGGAACTGGTCTCCCGACCAGGGCCTCAAGTGGGAATACGTCAAGCTCAACGGCCAGACCGGGCTGGAGATCCCCGAGGTTTCGCACTCCCACGGCTACATCCACGGCGACTTCGGCTACATGAACGATAAGCAGGTCGCCATCGGCGAGTCGACCATCGGCTGCCAGCGAAAGATGGAGAATCCCACGCCCTCGGCCAAGTTCGACATCACCATGTTGACGCTCGTCGCCATGGAGAGGGCGAACACGGCCCGCGAGGCCGTCCGGATCATGGGCGAGCTCGGCGAGAAGCATGGCTACGGAGCAACAGACACCGGAGAGATGCTGGCCGTGGCCGACCCGAACGAGGTCTGGGTGTTCGAGATCCTGCCTGTCGGCCCGCTGTGGACGCCCCTAAGCGGGAAGCCCGGGGCCGTCTGGTGCGCTCAGCGCGTGCCGAACGACGAGGTCAGCGTCTGCCCGAACGAGTCGCGGATCGGCGAGATCGACCTCAAGGACCCCGACTTCTTCATGGCCTCGCCGAACGTCGTCTCGCTGGCCGTGAGCATGGGTTTCTATGATCCAAAGAGCGGCAAGCCTTTCAACTGGAAGAAGGCCTACGCCCCCGACCCCGGCAGCGCCGCCGGCACGAGCGGGGCCCGGGTGCGGCTGTGGCGGTTCCTCGACCTCGTCGCGCCCTCCCAAAAGTTCAGCCCCGAGACCGAGAACGTGAACTTTCCCTTCTCAGTCAAGCCGGAAAGGAAGCTCTCGGCTTACGACGTCATGCTCATGACCCGGGACAAGTGCGAGGGCACGCCCTTCTGGCCCGGCCGCGGCATCCAGGGCGGACCGTTCCAGAACCCCAACTATCTCCCCTACGGATTCGTGTTCGAAGGAAAAAAGTACGACCTCCCGCGCGTCATCGGCGTCAACCGGGCCGAGTACGTGACGGTCACACAGAGCCGCGGATGGCTGCCGGACCCCATCGGCGGGATCGTCTGGCTGGCCTGGGGGGCCCAGGACACCTCCTGCTTCATGCCCCTCTACGCCGGGATAACATCGATCCCCCGTTCCTTCGAGATCGGGGACCACTGGGAGTTCAACAGGGATTCGGCGCGCTGGGCCTTCGATTACGTAGACTTCCACGCCCAGGTCGTCTATTCCAAGGCCATCGAGGACGTCCGTAGCGCCCAGGCCGCCTGGGAAAAACCGGCCGTCGACAGGACGCCCGTCATCGACGAATTTGCCTTGGACCTCCACAAGAAGGACCCGGCACTCGCCCGCCGGTTCCTTACGGATTATTGCCTCGGGAACGCCGAACGCGTCATCGGCGCCTGGTGGAAGCTGGGGGACGACCTGCTGGTCAAGTACAATCATCTCTGGGTCTACGACGCCAAGACGCGGAAGCGGAACCCGATGATCTTCCCGGACTGGTGGCTCAAGCTGCTCGTGGAGTACAACGGGCTCAAACCCCGGCCTGAAGAGAAGAAATAGCGGACCTCAAGACATTAAGCCACAAGATCAAACGGGCCCTTTCACGTTGCTGCAACATTCACCTGTAAAACTGACAGGCCCTGTTTGCACATAGGGTTTTTTTTGGGGGGAAACCAGGGAAAACAGAATGCCATAGGTCGGGCTCGAACCGACATGGAGCTTGCGCCCCGGGGGATTTTAGAGGAAGCAGGGCCACGGGGATTCGAACCCCGGTCTGATGGCTGAGAACCACCTGTCCTAGGCCTCTAGACGATGGCCCCGTAGGCGCCAAATTACCAGATTCGTCCGGGGCTGTCAATAAAAGGCTTCTGCGATCAGCGGTTCTTTTCGTGCGGGAAGGAATTTCTGACCGCGATGGGGAGGTCAACGCCTGGAGGCGAGAAGCATTTTGGCCGTGGTCTCTCCTCCGTTCGTCCGGTAGAGCATCGGGATGGGCCGGTCCAGGCCTTCCACGTGCTCGGGCTGGTTCTCCCAGCGGCCGTTGAGGACGGAGGCATAGTCGGAGAAGTGCTGCCAGCGCCGCCGCGGCAGGTCCGTCACCATGTGGATGTGGTTGGCAGGCACGCCCATCTTGATCAAGCCCGCGGGAACATGCTCGAAGGTCAGGAACGTGTGCGGCCACGTGTAGTCCGAAGCGCGGCAGGTTTTTTCCAGGAGCGGGGCCGGAAGGTCGACCGTCCGGGCCTCGTCCTGGACCATGGTGAACATCCCCGAGAGGTCGGAATAGGCCAGCCGCCCGGCGATGCCTTGGATCCCTCCGGGCGAGACATAACCCAGGGAGAAACCGAAGCCCGGGAAATAATGCTCGACGGCCCGGAAGAGAAAGGCCTTGCCGGCGTAATCGAGGGACGCCGATCCCGAGTTGTTCCCGTCGATGAAGCCCTTCCGGAGCCAGGGCTCGTCGAGGTAGGGGGAGAGGTCCAGGCCGAGGGAGTCGGCGTTCTTCCGGATCTCCCAGGGCTCGTAAACCTTCCGGAAGTCCATGAACAGCGTCGGCCGGCCCCCGGAAAGCCGGCAGTGCAGGACCATGGTCAGGAGGCCCTGGACGTCGTTCTCGGTGGCGAAAGGAACGACCGGCTTCTTCCCGGTATGGTCTTCCGTCGAATTGAAGAGGGACTCGGCGATATCGGCCGTCGACATCGGGAAGCCGCGGCGGTCCGAGCCCCAGGCCAGCTGGTTCGTCCAGCCGCCGGCGATGGCGTTGATATCCCTCATGTAATCGCGGATGATGAGGTAGAGGGCCAAGCCCTCATCCAGTTTTTTCTTGTCCAAGGCCGAGAGCTTCGGCGGCTTGATGTCTTTCCCCGTGTACAAGGGCATCCCGGACGCCAAAACCTCTTCGGTGTTCGGGAAGATGCAGTCTTTAAACCTGACGTTGACCACCCACTCCCGGAGCGCCCGGAGCTCCTCGACATCGTACCCCCCGTTCTTGCGGAGCATGTCGGCGAAGATCTTCATGGACTCGCGCGTGGATTCGAGGCCGAAGAACCGGCGGGCCGCATGGACGTGATTGAGCGCGGTCTCCATCTGCATCGAATCGGTGTCAACGGAAAGGAACCGCTTCCCCTGGAGCGAAACCTTGGTCAACATCGCGTAGGCCAGGTCGAGGACCTCGTCCCGGGTTTGAGCGTCGAACTCGGGATCAAGGCCGGTTTCCGGCATGGTCCCGATGACCATGGGGCAAAGCCTGCCCGTCTGGGCGTAGGCCCCGACGAGGGCGTCGATGCCGACGACCCCCGGCTTGGGGGCGTTGTTGCCGCCGACGCAGGCCAGCGGCGTCGAGGCGGAAAAATGAGCGGTCAGGGCCATGGCCGTCTTGCCGGGAAAGAACCACGTGTCGGGCGTCATGAACAGGCCCTCGGCGCCGGCGGCCTTCAACTCCCGGGCGCCGGCGTCCGCCGCGGCTTCGGTATCGACCAGGCGCGAACAAAAGAAGATGTTGGGCGGCGTTCCGTCCGGAAGGACGAGTCCCTTCGCCAAGAGCTTGGCCGTCATCCGGCCGATGTTGAAGGCCCGGGTCCGGGAGTCCTCGTCGATGCGCGGGTCGCAGGGAACGAACACTCCCAGGGTCGGTGCGTCGGATCTTTTCTTACCTGCGTATGGCACTTGATTCTCCTCACGGCGCGGCCGGATCTATTATTCGAAGACGCGGGCTAAAACCCGCGACGACCTAAAGCCTATCTTGTTCTTTGTATTTACTTGTCTAGCTCTTTTATATATATTCAATGGTCGCCGGCGGCTTGGGCGTCAATTCGTAAGCCACCCGCGTGACTTCCGGGATCTCGGTCACGATCCGCCCGGCCATCTTCTTCAGGACCTCCCACGGAACGGGCGTGGGCTCGGCCGTCATGGCGTCCCGGCTCTCCACCGAGCGGATGATGATGATGTGGCCGAACTTCCGCTTGCCGCCTTCGATCCCGGTCCCCATGTCGTTCATCAGGACGGAAAAAGCTTGGAAGGGCTTGAGCGGAGCCATCTCCTGCTCCACGATGACAGTCGCCTTCCGCACCAGGGCCACGCGTTCCGGGGTCACTTCACCGATGATCCGGGTGGCCAAGGCCGGTCCGGGGAAGGGCATACGGTGATAGATCGACTCGGGGAGGCCGAGCTCCCTGGCAACCTCGCGGACCTCCTGTTTGAACAGCTCCTTCAGGGGTTCGACAACCTTGAAGCCGAAGCCCTTTTGGGGATCGATGCCGATCTGCTCGAGGATATTGTGCTGGGTCTTGATGCCGCCTATCGTTTCGATGATGTCCGCGGCGATGGTGCCCTGAACGAGATACGTGGCCTTACTCCTGAGGACCTCTCTGCCGAAGGTCCTATAGAACGTGTAGCGGAACGCCTTCCGTTTCTCTTCAGGATCGACCTTCCCTTTCAAGGCGTCGAAGAATTCGTCGCTCGTATTGACGATCTCGACGTCGATTCCGAGCTTCCTGAAGATCTTCCGGACCTCCCCGGGCTCGTCCTGACGCATCAGCCCATCGTCGATGAAGAGGACCTTGAGCTGCGGTCCGAGCGCCCGGTGGGCCAGGACGGTGCAGGCGGAGCTGTCGACCCCGCCCGAAAGCGCGGAGATGGCTTTGCCGCTCCCCACGGTCTTCTTGATCTCGTCGATCTGTTTCTCGATGAATTTCTTGGTATTCATGGACGCCTCCCTCATTCACGTTTGTTAAATGATACAACAACAGGACCGAATTGAAAAGCGGCGGCGATTTTTTGGGGGGATGTCCGGGTCACCCCAAGAGATGAAGGGAAGGAGCGAAAAATCACCCTGGGAACTACCGGACCGGATGATTGACGGGGCCTAAGGGGACTGCGAATATTGGGTCACTAACAAGGAGGGCCGCATCCAAGGCTTTTGCGAAGATTTCAGGGAGCAGGGTTAGGGTCCCTCTCCCGGCCCTCCTTTTCCTTCCTCTGTCCACGCCCACCCGGAGTCCAGCATGCAGGAAAAGAGGACGGCCGGTTTGGTCGGCGATCCCTTCCGCAAGTTCGGTCTGGAGGTGTTTATTGATAGCGTCCGAACGGGTTGCCTTTCCCTCGATTCCGTGATAAATTTTGGGACTGACACGAGTGCCGCGGGGAGCAGGGAATACGATGAGGCCGCGCCGGGCTGACGGCCCTTGATCCGGCATGAAACTGTTGAAGATCGGTATATCGGGCGTCCGCGGGATCGTCGGCGAAACCATCACGCCAGAACTCGTGATGGATTTCGCCTGCGCTTTCGGGACGTCCCTCGACGAAGGCCGGGTCCTCATCGCCCGGGACACACGGCCGTCGGGGCCCATGCTCCATAAAGCGGTCCTCTCGGCCCTCGTGTCGACCGGCTGTGATGTCCTGGACCTGGGCGTCTGCCCGACCCCCGTGCTTCAAGCCCTCGTCCATAAGCTCAGGGCGAAGGGCGGGATCGCCATTTCCGCCGGCCACAACAACGCGGCCTGGAACGCCCTGACCTTCATCAATCGGGACGGGACCTATCTCAACGACTTCCAGGGCGAGGAGGTCCTGGACATCTACCACCTCGAACGGTTCCGTAAGGCCCCCCTGTCCCGCTTGGGGAAGGTCAAGAGCCAGGAGAGTTTTCTGGGGTCCTATTTCAAGCGGCTGGCGGCTTTCCTCGACCGCCCGGCGATCGCGGCAGCCGGCTTCAAGGTCGTCATCGATCCCTGCAACGGCGCGGGCGCCGGCATCGTGGACCTCTTTTGCCGGGCCCTCGGCTGCGGGCTCGTGCCCGTGAACAACGAGCCTTCGGGCTTCTTTCCGCACGACCCCGAACCCCGACCCAGGAACGCTGCGGAGGTCTCCTCCATCGTCAGGATCTCCGGCGCCGATGCCGGTTTCCTCTTGAGCAGCGACGTCAGCCGGGTCTCGGTTGTAGCCGAAGACGGGGAAACGCTGTCCGAGGAGTACACCTTCCCTATCGTCGCGAGCCGCCGCCTCGAAAAGGAACCCGGGCCGATCGTCACCAACCTGTCGACGTCCCGGATGATCGAGGACGTCGCGGCAAAGTACGCCTGCCCGGTGATCAAGGCCAAGGTCGGCCAGTCGCACGTCATCCAGGCCCTCCTCTCCGAGGAGGGTTCCATCGCGGGGGAAGGCAGCGGCGGTGTCGCCGTCAGGAGCTTCCAGCCGGCTTTCGACGGGTTCCTGGCCATGGGGCTGGTTCTGGAGGCCATGGCGGCCGGGAGGAAAAAACTCTCCGGGCTTGTCCAGGAGCTTCCCAAATACCACATCGTCAAGGAGAAGATCTATTGTCCCCCGTCCCGGGTTCATTCGGTCATGGACGGAGTGGAGAAGCTTTTCGAAAAGGACGGGCCCAGTCTCATCGACGGCATCAAGGTTGAAGGGCCGGACGGCTGGGTTCATGTCCGGGCCTCGGGAACGGAGCCGATGATCCGGGTGGTCTCCGAGAACAGGTCGAAGGAAAAAGCCCAGGAGGACCTGGACAGGCTCACGGCCTTCATCGCCCAGCTCGTCTGAAACGCGCCATGAACAAGAGGTTATCGCTCAAGATCAGCATCTCGGGGGTCCGGGGCGTCGTGGGTGACAGCCTGACCCCCCAGCTGGCCGCCCGGTTCGCCGCGGCCTTCGGCACCTACGTGGGAAGGGGGAAGGTCGTGGTCGGCCGGGACGCCAGGCCTTCGGGGGAAATGCTCATGGACGCCGTCTTCTCCGGGCTCCTGGCGGCAGGCTGCCAGCCCGTGGCGATCGGCATCTGCCCCATCCCTTCGGCCCTGGTTTTCACCAAGGAGAGCCGGGCCCTGGGCGGCATCGTCGTCACGGCCAGCCACAACCCGAAAGAGTGGAACGGACTTAAATTCCTCAGCCGCCGAGGGCTCTACCTTACCGCGGCCGAGGTCGAAGAGTTCATGGACATCTACCACCAGGGAGAGTTCTCGTTCGCGGCCGCCGACAAGCAGCGGCCCATCCTCCTGGAGGAGGATCCAGCCGGGCTCCACCTCGCGAAGCTCCTCTCCAGCCTGGACGTGGAGGCCATCAGGAAGAAGAGGTTCCGGGTGGCGGCCGACTGCTGTAACGGCGCCGGGGCCATCCTCCTCCCCGCCTTCCTTGAAGCCTTAGGCTGCCGGACGGTCTTTCTCAACACGACACCGGATGGGACGTTCGCCCACCAGTCCGAGCCCATCCCCGAGAACCTGGTGGAGCTCTGCCGTCAGGTCAAGGAAGCGGGAGCGGACATTGGCTTCGCCCAGGACGCCGACGCCGACCGCCTGGCAGTCATCGACGAAAAAGGCGAAGCGCTCGGAGAAGAGATGACCCTGGCCCTGGCCGTCCAATACATCCTCGCTAAGGAGCCGGGTCCGGTCGTGGTCAACCTTTCCACGACCCGGGCCATCGACGACATGGCGCGGAAGGCGGGGGTCCCCGTTTACAGGACGAAGATCGGCGAGACCAACGTCGTCGAGGAGGTCATCCGGCGGAAGGCCGCAATCGGCGGCGAGGGCAACGGCGGTGTCATCTGGCCCCGCGTCCACACCTGCCGGGACTCCTTCGCGGCCATCGGCCTCATCCTCGAGGCCCTGGCGGCCTTCGGAAAGCCGGTTTCGGCCCTGGCCCGGGAGGTCCCGCATTACGTCATGATCAAGGACAAGATCCCGGGGACGCCGGAAGAGGCCCGCCGCATCCTGGGCCGGCTGAAGAAAGCCTACGCGAAAGAAGACATTTCGACGCTCGACGGCCTGAAGATCAACTTCGGCGACGCCTGGGTGCACATCCGGCCGTCCAACACCGAACCGATCATCCGGATCCTCGCCGAAGCTAGGACGGAAGATGAAACGCGCAGGCTGTTGGACGAGTTTAAAACCAAGTTGGGGTCAAACCTGACCCTAACTGCGGCATAGACGGGCGGAGGCTGGTTCGCTAAAATAGGAACAGGGAGAAGAACATGACAAAAACCACCAACCTGAGAGCACGTGCATTTCTGTGCGTCCTGACAACGATCCTGGCGGGGTCCTTGTTTTCCCAGTATTCACAAAGGCCGCCGATGGGGGCCCGCATGGAGGCGCCCACCGAGGCCGATTATGCTCTGACATTGCGGAACTGGTTCATCCAGTCATCAGCCAAGGTCACGACCGGAGGGGAGCAGATCTCCCAGCCGGGCCTGCTCATGGACCGGTGGTATCCGGCCAACGTTCCGGCCACGGTCCTGGGGACGCTTGTTCAAAACAATGTCCACGGCGACCTTTACTTCGGCGACAACCTCAAGAACATCCCAGCGGACGATTTCAAGGTCTCCTGGTGGTACAGGACGGAGTTTCCGCTGACGGCGGACCCGTCGAAAACCGCGTTCAAGCTCGAGTTCGACGGGATCAACTACAGGGCCAACATCTGGCTCAACGGGAAGAAGATCGCCGACGTTTCGGAAGCTTACGGCGCCTTCCGCCGTTTCGAGTTCGACGTGACGGCCGCCGCCGCGCGCGGCGGGATGAACGTCCTGGCCGTCGAGGTCTTCCCGCCCCGGCCGGGCGATCCGACCATGGGCTTCGTGGACTGGAACCCGGCCCCGCCCGATAAGAACATGGGGATCTGGAGGGAGGTCCGTGTCAAGTCGACCGGCAACGTTTCCATAAACTTCCCGTTTGTCATCACCAAGCTCGACCTCGAGACGCTCAAGGAGGCCGACCTTACGGTCAGCGCCGAGCTCCGGAACGACTCACCGAACAAGCTCTCCGGCACGCTTGAAGGCCGGCTGGAATCCGCGAAATTCTCCAGAGAAGTGACCCTGGAGCCGAAAGAGTCCAAAAAAGTCATTTTCACTCCGGAGGATACGCCGGAGCTGAAAATAAAGAACCCGCGGGTCTGGTGGACCCACGACTTGGGTACGCCGGAGCTTTACGTCCTCGGCCTCGCTTTCCGGCAGAAAATGGAAAAGCCTAAGTTCGAAGAAAAACCTCAGGTTGAAGAAAAGCCCGCGAAAAAGGACGAGAACACGGGTAAGGACAGCCCCTGGGGTAAAGACAGAAACAAGAGGATGCCCCGCAATCTGTTCTCGGACGTCAGGATGGTCCGCTTCGGTATCAGGGAGGTCTCGGACTATTTCAACGATCAAGGCCACCGGGGCTACAGGCTCAACGGCAAGAAGGTCCTCATCCGCGGCGGCGGCTGGACGGACGACCTTCTCCTCGACAACCGCCGGAGGAAGGTGGCAGCCGAGGTCGCTTACGCCCGCCACATGAACCTTAACACCTTGCGGCTCGAGGGGTTCTGGGGCTCGAGCGAGGACCTCTATAATCTCTGCGACGAGAACGGGATCCTGATCATGGTCGGCTGGAGCTGCCAGTGGGAATGGGAACACTACATCGGTAAGCCCACGGACGAGCGTTACGGCGGCATCCTGACGCCGGAAGAGATCAAGCTCGTCGCCCAGTCCTGGAAGGACCAGGTCCGGTGGCTGAGGAACCATCCGAGCATCTTCGTTTGGGCGGAAGCGAGCGACCTTATCCCGAAGCCCGAGCTCGAGAAAGAATACATCCGGATCCTGAAGGAGGATGATCCCACCCGGCCATCCCTCGTTTCCACCAAGACTTGGACGAGCGAGCTGACCGGCAAGTCGGGGGTCAAGATGCTCGGGCCTTATGACTGGGTCCCGCCGGTCTACTGGTACGTCGACACCAAGAACGGCGGCGCCTACGGGTTCAATACCGAAACCGGCCCTGGCCCCCAGGTCCCTCCGATCGAGAGCCTGAAAAAGATGATCCCGGAAAAAGACCTCTGGCCCATCAACGATATCTGGTCCTTCCACTGCTGCCGGAATGAGTTCAGCACGCTCGAGCGCTATAATGAGGCCATGACAAAGCGCCTGGGAGCGCCCAAAGACCTCAACGACTACCTGGCCAAGGCCCAGTACTTGAATTACGAGGGCATGCGGGCCATGTTTGAGGCCTTTGTGGCCAACAAATACAAGTCGACCGGGATCATCCAGTGGATGTACAACGCGGCCTGGCCCAGGCTCTGGTGGCAGCTCTACGACTACTACCTTATGCCCAACGGGGCGTTCTACGGCGCCCGCAAGGCTTGCTCCCCCCTCCACGTCATCTATAACTACGGGACGCGCGAAGTCCTGGCGGTGAACAATACGCTCAAACCGGAGAACGGCCTCAAAGCCTCCATCCGGGTCTATGACATCGGGCTCAAAGAGAAATACGCCAAGGACGTCCCGGTCATCGGACTGGCCGCCGACGAGGTCAAAGCCCTCGACATCCTCCCCGAGGTCCCGGGGCTCGACGCAGCCCGGTTCGTCGACATCCGTCTCAAGACCAAGGACAACGTCCTCGTGAGCACGAACTTCTACGTCCTGTCCCCGAAAGCGGAGACCCTGGACGAAGCCAAATCGCTCTGGTACGTGACGCCGGTCAAGGAGTTCGCCGACCTCACGGCCCTCCAGGGACTCCCGGTTGTCCAGGTCAAGGAGAAGCACTCCTTCAAGAAGGATGGGCTTGGGCAGGTCATTACGGTGGACGTGGAGAACCCGACGCCCAACCTCGCCTTCCAGGTCGAGCTCAATGTTTATAAGGACGGCACGGATGAGGTCGTCCTCCCCATCTTCTGGGACGACAACTACATCACCCTCCTCCCGGGCGAAAGAAGAAAGGTTCAGGGGTTTTTCGCCCTTGAGGACCTGGGCGGAATGGAGCCCGAACTCAGGCTCCGCGGCTGGAACCTGAAGTAAGGGATGACCCCTACTTATTCTTCAAACCGTCGACGAGC
>Ga0315281_10004293_pt1 | contig 20710 bp, 20 predicted proteins | sample YL17G07_0_MG_FD_204540 | JGI IMG/M metagenome (GOLD analysis project Ga0315281, IMG submission 204540) | Sediment microbial communities from Yellowstone Lake, YNP, Wyoming, USA - YL17G07_0 | ecosystem: Environmental > Aquatic > Freshwater > Lake > Sediment | place: USA: Wyoming | collected...
GCCCCCCCCGCCCCCGCCCCCCCCGCCCCCCCCCCCCCCCCCCCCCCCCCGGGCCGCGGCGCCGCCGGGCCGCCCCCCCGGCCCCGGGCGGCGGGGGCGCCCGCCCCCCCGCCGATGTTCATTTCATCCGGCCCGCGAAGCGGCAAACCACGCAGAACGTACGATGATGCAAGCTGTTCATTGGAGCGTACCCGCCGTCGGCATTAAGGGGCATGTGACCACGCAAACGGGCGGGGTATCGGCCCAGGGAAGGGAGACACAAGCAGTCCGCCAAACGAACGGCGAAATCCAGAAAGCGCCACCGCTTGTGGATCACCGGCGGGGAGGAGGCCGGGAATGCAGATGGCTTATGTGACGAAACAGAACGTCCGGCTGATTCTCAAGCCGTTGCTCACCAAGTCTGGTTCACGGGAACGGATTTCTCAAGGGCCATTGCGGGTCGGCACGGCGGAATTAACCACCATCATCGCCTGAATAATCTCGGCCGCGACGTCCCGCAGGGTGCGGCGGCGATGGCGGGCCAGTTGCCGCAGGTGTTCGAAGGCCTGATCCTGGCCGAGACCGGCGCGCTCCATGAGGATGCCCACCACGGTGCTGATCACCCGGTTCTGCTCCAGGCCCTCGCGGAGATTCTCGGTGTTGGCCATCAGCGCGGCCACTTCGGCGAAACGCGCGAGCGTCGCTTCGATGGTTGGGACCAGTTGGTTCACCTCGATCGGCTTGACCAGATACCCGGCAACGCCAATCGACACGGCCTCTTTGACAATCGCCTGATCGTCGTGGGCGGACAACATCAGGATCGGCCGGTGCAGGTGTGCCAGCATGGCGTGCGCCGTCTCCGTGCCGGACATGCCGGGCATGCGCATGTCGAGCATCACCAGATCAGGCGGATCGAGCCGGTAGGCAAGCAGGGCCTCATCGCCGGTGGCAAATCCGGAAACCTCGTAACCGCGGTTTCTCAGCCCGTTGACCAAGGTGGCCAGAACCAGCCGGTCGTCGTCCACGACCATGAGACGGGCGTGTTTATCCTGTCCATGGACATTGTCTCCCGAGACTTGATTCTGGTTCATTATTAATTGGTTCTTCTTGCCCATATTCACAGCCGGCGTGTTTCGCGGCCCCGGCACGCCGGCAGTTCTGCCGACCCGAAAGTGCTTGATCGCCACAGATTGGCGATCTTATCGCGCAATTATAGTACGGGAATTAAGGGATGTTGGAAATTTACGGGATACCAAGCTGGTTATGCACAAATAATTGTGCAGGCCGTATCGCTAAACAAGGGAACGCTGATGGTTGATTCCAAGAATATAGTTTCCCAGCACCAGGGCGCAAAGGGCTGGCTCGACATACTGAGTTAGTCAGGTCCCCGGCTGTGAATTACCGCAGGATACAGAGTGCCCCTTCCGGCGGCGAACTGGCGCTTATGCTCCTGGCGTCAAGCGCACAATTTTCCGGATCACCACGTCCTGGTTCGGCACGTTCTGGTGCATGCCGGCGTTGCCGGTCTGCACGGCTTCGATTTTCTTCACCACGTCCATGCCTTTCGTCACCTTGCCGAATACGCAGTAGCCCCAACCCTGCATGGATTTGTCACGGTGGTCGAGGAAGGCGTTATCCACGGTATTGACGAAGAACTGTGCGGAGGCCGAGTGCGGGTCGGAGGTGCGCGCCATGGCCAGGGTGCCGGCGAGGTTCTTGAGTCCGTTGTCGGCCTCGTTCTGGATTTTCACGCCGGCCGGTTTTTCCTTCATGCCGGCTGTCATGCCGCCGCCTTGAATCATGAAACCCGGGATGACACGGTGGAAGATCGTGCCGTTGTAGAAACCGCTTTCTACATAGCCGAGAAAGTTTTTGACCGTGGCGGGTGCGAGTTTGGCGTTGAGTTCAATCTCGATAACACCCATGCTGGTGGTTATGCGCACGTTCGGGTTTGCGGGTTTCGCCGGTTGGTCTGCTGCCGTGGCGGAGAGCGGCAGGGCAAGAAGGGCAAGCAGGGTAAAGATGGAATTGAATCGTTTCATAAGTTCTCCGTTTATTGCCGTCATGTAGGTTGGGTGAAGGCCGCTCTCGCGCATCCCTGCGCTTCGCGACACTCGGGCATCCTGCCCATCGCGTTAGCGTAACCCAACATAATATTATTTCCCTGATGGGTTGCGCCGCTACGCGGCTCCACCCATCCTGCTTTTACTCCATTCTGAGAATGGCCTTCCACTCTTTTTCTGTTACCGGCAGGATCGACAGCCGGTTGCCGCGCTGTAGGAGTGTCATGCCCTTGAGCGCCGGGTTCTGCTTGAGCGCGGCAAGTGTAATGGGATGTTTGAACTCACGTTCGAGTTTAACATCCACCATGACCCAGATCGGATTGTCCGGCGAGCTTTTCGGATCGAAATGCTCATTGTCCGGATCCCAGGCGGTGTGATCGGGATAAGCGGCGCGCGCGATTTTTACAATGCCGGCAATGCCGGGTTCCGCGCAACTCGAATGATAGAAGAAGGCCAGGTCGCCCTTTTGCATGCCGTCGCGCATAAAATTGCGCGCCTGGTAGTTGCGCACGCCGTCCCAGTGCTCGGTGCGTTTCGGTTTTGCCTTGAGATGCTCAAGCCCAAAACAATCCGGCTCAGTCTTCATTAACCAGTAGTTCATGCCTCGGCCGGTTCGTAGTGGGCGAGTTGTTCTTTTTCCGCGTGCGCCGCGGTCACCCATTCCTGCATGGCCGGCAGGGCGAGCAGAGTCTGGGCGTAGTCGCCGGCGGCACCTGCGGTCTTCACCGCGTAGGTCTGAAAGCGCAGCGCGACCGGCGCGTACATGGCATCGGCGATACTGAAAGCGCCGAACAGGAATGGGCCGCCCGCCGCATAACGGGCGCGGCAGCCGTTCCAGATGGCGACAATGCGTTCTATATCGGCCAGCGACTCCGGGGTGCGACCACGGGTCGGCATGCGGCGGCGGATGTTTATGAACATGTTCTGGCGTAACGCCTGGAATCCCGAGTGCATTTCAGCGCTTATCGAACGCGCCTCGGCGCGTGCCGCGATGGCGGTTGGCCACAGCTGTTTTTCCGGAAAGCGTTCGGCCAGGTACTCGCAGATGGCGAGCGAATCCCAGACGCGCACATCACCGTGAACAAGCGCCGGGACCTTGCCGGATGGTGAGAGGTCGAGAATTCTGGATTGCCATGTTGCGCTGCGAATCGGAATGTACTGTTCACGGAACGGAATGCCGGCCTGTTTGAGCAGCAGCCACGGGCGCAGCGACCACGATGAGTAATTCTTGTTGCCGATAACAAGGGTGAGTTCAGCCACGTGTTGACGTCTCCTGTTGCGATGAATAATACCTGACGGTCAGCGCAATTTCACGGCAGCTGGCGTGCCTCCCCGAAACGTCATCCAAACTGATAAATTTTCAGATCGGTGGCGACTGCTTGCAAGGGCACGTCCCAGGTGTTGGCAACGAGTTTGTCCACCCGCTGGAAATCGTGCGCCAGGCCGATGAGGTGCGGTTTGCGCCAGACCGAGCGGCTGCGCAGGAAGGCGAGGCTCTTGTCATAGAAGCCGCCGCCCATGCCGAGGCGATGGCCGTGCGTGTCGAAGGCCACCAGTGGCAGGAGGATAAGGTCGAGCGCCTGCGCGCTCACCCGGGTGCGCGCCGGCGTCAGGGGTTCGAGAATACCGAAGCGGTTCCGGGTCAGCGGCGTATCCGGCATGAACGGCGCGAACCACAGACGGTCGTGCGTCAGGCGCGACAAGACCGGCAGATAGCAGGTCTTGTTCATTTTCCAGATGCGCATCATCAGCGGCACGGGGTCGATCTCGCCGTCGTTCGGCAGGTACACGGCAATGCGGCGGCTGACACGCAGCAGTGGTTGTGTGGCGAGCCGCGTGGCGAGTTGTTGCGCGGCGCGCCGCTGTTGCGGCGCGCCCAGGGCGTTGCGTCGTGCGCGCAGTTTTCGGCGTAGCGCGTTGCGGGAATCGGGATCAGTCACGCAGGGTAAAAAGAAAATAAATGGAAGGTGCCCTCCGCCTGTGCCGTACCGCCCCTTTGCCCTGAACCATTAGGCTCAGGTGGGTGCCACCGAGATGCATCAGGCTTCCCGCTCGAAGACGGGCTTGCACAACAGCATCTGCCATGGCGGCTCCCGGTTTAATGCTTATAGGTTCAGAGGACCAGGAGCGGATACGAACACCGCAGAGGGCACCATGCCCTTATAAACCTTTAGTCGCCGCCTGACTACTCTTGCAACGCGGCTTCGATTCTGCCGTGCAGCGCCCGCAGGCGTGCGTCGATTTCAACCGGTACGCCGTTGAACTGGTGGCGCAGTTGCAGCAACTCGTTGGCGAGGTTCAGCGCCGCCATCACCGCGCAACGCTCGGCGCCGATGACCTTGCCGCTGTCCTGGATCTCGCGCATGCGCTGGTCCAGGTAACGCGCCGCCGCGCTCAGCGATTCGCGCTCGTCGTCCGGGCAGGCCACCATCAGTTCCTTGCCCAGGATCGAAATGGTGACGCCGCCAGATGACATTTTCATGATACGTGTTCCAGTGCCTTGAGCCGGCCGATCATGGACTCGATGCGCGCGCGCGCGACCTGGGTTTTCTCGATGAGCCGGGCGTGCTCGTCTTTGACGGCTTGATTATCTTTTTTGAGCTGACGGCAGGTGCCGATCAGATCATCGACACGGTTTTCGAGTTTTTTCAGGGTTTCGTTTTTCATGCAGTCTCGCCGGAACGCTACTGCTCTCAATATTAGGTCCGGCCTCTGTCCCGGTCAACGCCGGGGCAGTGTTCCGGCCGGCCGACGTTTCGAGCGCCATCGGGCGGTGGTACAATCTTCGGTTGCCGTTGTCTTTAGTCTATCTGGACGTTCGACCCATGCCCACGTTGCCTGTACCCACGCCCCAAGAACAGACGATTCCGTCGGCCGCAAACCTGTTCAAGGCGCTACTGCTGTTCGTCATGCTGTTCGGCTCGTTTTACCTGGCGGTGGCCAGCGCCGACTGGCTGGATGTCCATGGCGGGAATGGGCCGTGGGCGGCCGCGCTCAAATGGACAGGGGTCGGCGCGCTGGCGATTGCCAACGTGGTGTTGCTGGTTGGCATGGGCGTGCTGGCGCACGATGCAGTACACCGCGTGCTGTTCCGCGTTCCGTTCTGGAATGAACTCGGGGGCAGTTTGTTTTCGGCCGCTGCGTTCATCCCGTTTTACGCCAACCGCCAGTTTCACCTTACCCACCACAGCGCCGCCCATCAACCCGGGCGCGACCCGGAGAACATAATGCATGAGCGTTCATTTCTGATGGCCGTGAGTGTCGGGTCGGTGATCGCGTTGTACGAGCAGTATCGTTATTTATTTAATAATCTGCGGCCTGTGGCCGGGCGCCGTCGTGCCGGCCGGGTTGTCAAAGATGTGCTGTCGCTCGCTGTCGTCGGCAGTCTGTACTTCTGGGCAATGCCGGCACTGCTCGGTTTACCACTTGCCTATACTGTGTTGCCGACGCTGGCGGTGTTTCCCCTGGTATTCGGCTGGCGGGCATTGTCCGACCACTATGCCATCCCGCCCATTGAGCGCGCGGCGCGCAGCACGCTGCCGGTACTGGATGTCGACGAAGAGGCCTGGCACCGCGACCGCGACCAGCGTCAGCGCGAAATCACCGGCTGGGTGGTGCTGACCCATCCTTGGCTCGAATGGTTGTGGAGTCATGTGAACTATCACGAAGTACACCATAAATATCCCTGGCTTTCGCACCGCTATCTCAAGCCGGTGTTCGAAGCCACGCGCGCTACCCAGCCTTATCTGGTGGTAAACGGCTATTGGCGCTCGTTCTGGAATCTGCGCCACCGGTCGTATTACGGGACGCGCGCCGACATGCGCCGCTTTCTCAGCACGCCGGACTGGTGACGCGCCCTGCCCGGCGGCGGGCGGTTCGGGCATAATGGGGTCATGGACATGACCCCCTTCGAGAAACGCCGGCGCGATTTAATGCAGCACATGGGCGGTGGCGTCGCCATCATCCCGACCGCCCCGCAGCGCCCGCGCAACCGCGATATTTTCTTTCCCTACCGGCCGGATAGCGACTTCTACTATCTCACGCATTTCCCCGAGCCCGAGGCGGTGGCGGTGCTGGTGCCCGGGCGTGCGCATGGCGAGTACCTGCTGTTCTGCCGCGAGAGTAATCGTGAGAAGGAAATCTGGGAAGGCCGACGCGCCGGTCTCGACGGTGCGCGCGAGATCTACGGCGCGGACGATGCCTTCCCGATCGACGACATCGATGAAATCCTTCCGGGCCTGCTCGAAAATCGCGAGAAGGTGTTCTACAGCATGGGCCGCGACGCCGAGTTCGACGCCCATCTCATGGGCTGGGTGAACGAGGTGCGCGCCAAGGCACGTAACGGTGTGCATGCGCCCGGCGAGTTTGTGGACCTCAACCACATGCTGCACGAGATGCGGTTGTTCAAGAGTGCCGACGAGATCAAGCTCATGCGCCGCGCCGCCAAGATTTCGTCCGCCGCACACCGCCGCGCCATGCAGGTGTGCAAGCCGGGCAAGATGGAATACGAGATCGAGGCCGAGCTGTGGTACGAGTTCAAGAAGGGCGGCAGTCCGTTTCCGGCCTATCCGGCGATTGTCGGCGGCGGCGCCAACAGCTGCATTCTGCATTACAACGAGAACAACGCCGAGTTGAAGGGCGGCGACATGCTGCTGATCGACGCCGGCGCCGAGTTCGACGGCTACGCCGCCGACATCACGCGCAGCTTCCCGGTGAACGGCAAGTTCACGCCCGAGCAGCGCGACATTTACCAGATTGTGCTGGCCGCGCAGCATGCCGCCATCGACAGCGTGAAACCCGGTCGGCACTGGAACGAGCCGCACGACGCGGCAGTGCGCATTCTCACCGACGGCCTGGTGCAGTTGAAGCTGCTCAAGGGCAACGTGGATGCACACATCGAGGACGGCAGTTACAAGCGTTTCTACATGCACCGCACCGGGCACTGGCTGGGCATGGACGTGCACGATGTCGGTGATTACAAGGTGCATGAGGAATGGCGCCTACTCGAACCGGGCATGGTGCTGACCGTCGAGCCCGGCCTGTACATCGGCGAGGCCAACGATATCCCCAAGGGCTTTCACGACATCGGCGTCCGCATCGAGGATGATGTGCTGGTCACGCGCGACGGCCACGATGTTCTGAGCAAGGATGCGCCCAAGGAAATCGGCGAGATCGAGGCACTGATGCAGGGTTAATGGACCTCTGATTCATTGCCATGTTGTCATTTCGACCGCAGGGAGAAATCTTCATGTTGCTGATATTGGCTCGGTGCTCAAGAACCAGGATTTCCCGCTTTGCTCGAAATGACAATGAAACACAGGTTTCTTGGTCTTGTTTCTTGCTGCGAAGGCGAGAAGGGTTTCATTGCTGGATATCGTTTTCTTTGCGCCTGACGGTCATTAGATGACAACCGACTTCGACATCCTGATTATCGGCGGCGGCATGGTTGGCGCAAGCCTCGGTGTGGCGCTCGCGCCGTTGCCGCTGCGCGTCGGCCTGATCGAGGCGGTCGAGTTCGAGTCGGCGGCGCAACCGAGTTACGACGACCGCAGCGTGGCGCTGTCGTACGGATCGAGACGCATCTTCGAGAGCCTCGGGGTGTGGAGCAGACTTGAGGCGCGCGGTGCTACTCCAATCCAGCGTATCCACATCTCCGACCGCGGGCGCTTCGGGTTCGCGCGGCTGGATGCCAGCGAAGCGGGCGTTGCGGCACTCGGCTATGTGGTCGAGAACCGCGCGCTTGGCCAGGCGCTGAAGCCGGCGCTCGCGGCAACCGCAAACCTCACCGTCATTTGCCCGGCCACCGTGGAAGACGTCGCGTTTGCCGAAAGCGCCGCGACTGTGACGTTCCGCCGCGGAGGCAAACTGGAAACGCTCAGCGCGCGTCTGGTCGTGGCCGCCGACGGCGGAACCTCGCCGGTGCGCAACAAGGCCGGCATCGAAGCGCGGCGCACCGACTACCATCAGACTGCGCTCGTGACCAATGTCACGCCTGAACTGCCGCACCGCAACGTCGCCTACGAACGCTTTACCAGCAGCGGTCCGCTGGCCTTCCTGCCGATGAGCGAGAATCGTTGTGCCGTCGTCTGGACGCAGTCGCCGGAAATGGTTGAATCGTTATTGGCGCTCGGTGAAGCACAGTTCCTGGCAGCCTTGCAGGAGCAATTCGGCACGCGCCTCGGCCGCCTGCTCAAGGTGGGCAAGCGCGCCGCCTACCCGTTGGCGCTCACCAAGGTCAGCGAGCACATCCGCCCGCGCCTGGTGCTGATCGGCAATGCCGCACACACGGTACACCCGGTGGCGGGCCAGGGATTCAATCTCGGCCTGCGCGATGTGGCGGTGCTCGCGCAGATACTGAACGAGGCGCAGCGCGTCAGCCGCGACCTCGGCGAGTTGGCGGTGCTGACGGATTATGCTGATTGGCGCCGGCGCGACAACCTGGCGATTTCGACGTTTACGGACGGCCTGGTGCGAATTTTCTCGAATGACGTTGCACCCGTGTCGTTCCTGCGCAACCTCGGACTCGTGGCTGTGGATCTCTTCCCGCCCGCCAAGCGCGCACTGCTGCGCCTGAGCATGGGCCTGTCCGGCCGTTTGCCGCGTCTGGCGCGCGGCCTGCCGCTGTAATATTTTTAGCCACAGATGCACACAGATAAGCACAGATTGAAGCGGAAAAACTGCTCCTGCGCTTGTCCAGTGAAGGAAGCCTCATTCACTGACGGCTTCGCGCTCCGCACTGCCGCCATCCCTGGTGGCCGCAAGAAACAGGTGGATCGTTCTTTATCTGTGTGCATCTGCGTTCATCTGTGGCCCGAGAATTCATATGGATACTGACTACGACATCCTGATTGCCGGTGGCGGCATGGTCGGTGGCACGCTTGCCTGCGCGCTCGGCGGCAGTGGCCTCAAGGTCGGCGTGGTCGAGCCGCAGAGCGTGCAGTCACCAACGGACGAAACCGATTTGCGCGTGAGCGCCATCACGCTGGCCTCGCAAACCGTCTTCGAGAATGTCGGTGCCTGGGCAGGCATGCGCGCGCAACATGTCGCGCCGGTCGAGGCGATGCGTATCTGGGAAGGCAGCAGCACGCTCAACTTCGACAGCGCCGATATCGGCGAGCCGTGTCTCGCCTGGATCATCGAGAACAGCGTCATGGTCGCGGCGCTCGCCGCGCGTATGCGCCAGTTTGCCAACATTGAAGTGCTGAGCCCGGCGCGCGTGGCAACGGCGCAATTTAGCGAGGAACGGGTGAGCGTGCGACTGGAAGACGGACGCGAACTCCAGGCGAAGCTGCTGGTGGGCGCCGACGGTGCTGACTCGCGGGTGCGAGGCGAGGCCGGCATCGACTGGACGCGCCACGACCTCGGGCAGTCGGCGATTGTCGCGGTGGTGATGACGGAACGACCGCACATGCGCACGGCCTGGCAGCACTTTCTGGCGACCGGCCCGCTGGCGTTTCTGCCGCTCACTGATCCGCAGCAGGTTTCCATCGTCTGGTCTGCGGACTCGGCGCGCGCCACGGAGCTGATGCATCTGGACAATGCCGCCTTCAATGCCGAGTTGCAGGCGGCATTTGGCGATCACCTCGGCAACGTGCAGCTCGCCAGCGAGCGCGTTGCCATTCCGCTGGCGCTTGGTTTTGCCCGCGACTACACCAGCCATCGTGTCGCATTAATCGGCGATGCTGCGCACACCGTGCACCCGCTCGCTGGCCAGGGCGTGAATCTCGGTATTCTGGACGCGGCGACCCTGGCCGAGATTCTGCTGGTTGCGGCCGGGCAGAAGCGCGACCTGGGTGCGCAGGCCCTGTTGCGCCGCTACGAGCGCGCGCGCAAGGGCGCGGATGTGGGCATGCAGGCTATGACCGGTGGATTTCGTTACCTGTTCGGCAGCCGTCTTCCCGGACTGCGTGCGTTGCGCGATGCGGGCCTGCGCCTGACCCAGCGTCTGCCAGTGCTCAAGAATTATTTCATGCGCCGCGCCAGCGGCCTGGTGGGCGAATTGTCGCCGCTCGCGCAACGCGAGCGGCGCTGAGCGGTTGCAGCGCCCGGTCCGCAGCATGACGGTGAGCGGCATAAAAAAATCACCGAGACCGGTTTGGCCTCGGTGATTGAACAGGAGGATCGGTTGCCCGGCGGGTTAATTTGCCCGGCGGTTTAATTTGCGTAGTACAGGGCGTCCTTGAGGTAGAGGCCCAGCCCGGCGTACTCCTCGCGTGTGGCCGCAACAAAATCCTTGCCGGCATAGGCGGAGCGCAATTTGGCGGTCGCAGCCTTGCCGTCTTCCGACAGCAGCGCCTGTTTAAGCCTGGCTTGAATTTCCGGCGCGATACGCGGCCCGGCGGAGATGGCCTGGTTGGGCAGCACCTGACTGGTGTACACAACCCTGGTGAGGTTCTTGTCCTTGTCAAACTTTTCCTTGCTCTTGATGGGCAAGACCGTGGCCACGCATTTTCCGGCGATCAGGCCTTTGTAGGAATTGTCCCATCCCTGGACTTCGACAATCAACGGCTGGCGCGAAGGGTTGTCGAATTGGTTCAGCATGGTGAGCGTGCCGAGGTTGGGCGGCGCGTGCGCACAAATGCGCCGGCCAGCCAGTTTCTTCATGTCCTGGATGGCTGTGTTGCCAGCCTTGACGACCACCACGAAAATAAAATCCTCCGGCAGTTTTACGAGCGGAGTATGGTTTTGTTTCTCCATGCGCCAGCCGTTGAAATGCGGGCCATCGAACACGAAGTCGTATTTCCCCTGGGTCATGTTCTGGGAGTAACTCAACCAGTTGCCCGAATGTTCGTAGACGACTTTTCTGCCAACAATGCGCGACAGGAAATCGGCGACCGGCTGGTAGTTCTGTGTCTCCTCGGCCAGTGTGCCGCGCGGCGGGGCGCTCAGAATCAGGCTGGTACCGATTGTCACGGTATCGGCGTTGCTCGGATGCATGGCGGCCTGGGCGTCTGCGGCCTGCGTGTCCCATGGCAGGAGCGCAAGAGAAAAGAATAAGAATGAAACGAGAGGCGTTTTGATCCTTGGCATGGCAGCTGCTCCTATGTAGATAATATTTTTTCGAAACTATTGGGTAAAACCAATCCGGCGAAAACGCATGCTGCCGTGGCGCTTCGCGAAATGGCTACCTGAGACTAGACGACCAAGCGTTGACCGCAAGACGAGGACTACAAAATATTTTTAACGGGCGTTATAAAATTGGCACAGTGCATGCGTCCAATTATATCGATCGGCGGCACTGCGCCGCTGACCGGGCAATGCCTACCGTTCATCCTCTTCCGGCCGAAAGCCGGGGGCGGGCGAGACTGGGATGTTCAGTCGAAGGCGATAAACAATGCCGAGGTCCAGACCTTGGCATCGTCCACCTGGCGTCCGAAGAGGTACACCGGCCGATGACCGTGCGGGCCGTTGCCGGGATCGATCTCTATTTTTCCGGAGACATCGCGCGGCGCGGGTTGTTCGCTCATGCGTTCCAGTCCCAGGAACATCTCGACACCCGGCAGATCCTTTCTGAGACGCGCGGCATCCAGCAATTCGGCGCCGGTGATTTCCCACGAAAACGTCGGGCAGAGTACGAACGGGTTACCCTTGAGCGGATCGCCGACCTTCACGTAACCGTCGATAGTGCCTTCGACTTTGATCCTGGCAGTTTTGAGCGGCGACACGTCGATTTCGATGGCGTCCACATCGCCGTAGGTGTCGCTCTTGAAACCAATCGTAGTCGCTGACTCGCGCCAGCAGGTTTCCTCGATGTGCTCGAAGCCGCGCCCTGCGAAGTCGTTGATCACGGCGTTGGTGATGGTGATCTTGCCCTTCCACGCGGCCCAGCGGTAGCGGTCTTTCACGCGCGCGCCGCCCCAGCGGAAGCGGATCTTGCGCTCCGAGAGCCCGAGTTCCTTCTGCAGATCGCGTCGCCAGATTTCGCCGGTGTGGTCATAGGCCACGATCTCGTCCCAGCCGGCATCGCCGAGGAAGCGGTATTCAAGCGTGGCGGCACCCCTGTGTTCGAACTCGTCACCCATGAGGTGCTGGCCGCAGCGCAGCAGGCCATAGCTGCGTTCGCCGGTGGAAGCGAAGGTGTGGCGCGCGCGCAGGGCGGTGGCGATGTTCTTGCGCGTGAGCGCGGGAGCAATCACACCGGCCATGCCGCCCTTGGTGCCGAATACCGCCGTGCCCGGCACGCCGCCGCCGCAGCGGCCGCGGTGTTCGTCGCCGGCCATGGTGGCGCCGATCTTGTAACCGCGCTCCATGGCCTCCTGGTACAGCCAGCCGAAATGTCCCCAGCTTGATCCGATCTCGATCAGGCGTTCAAGTTTTGGGTAGTGCCAATCGAGGATGCAGCGCCGCCCGCCCACGTGCGGGATCAACAAGTGTCCTTCCGGGTCTTTGGCATAGGCCGCCCACAACTCCTCAAGTGGCCAGGCACCCGGCTCCACTTGGCCGCCCCGGGTGTCCTCGTTCCAGTCCACCGAGCGCACGTGCTCGCCGGTTTTGAGAAATGGAAACTCGGGCTCGCCATCGTGCAGGAAGATCACGTTGTGGTCGCCGCCCGCGCACGAGCTGCCGCACCACTCGGTGCCGGGGTAGGCGACGAATGAACCGTCTTTGGTGATCTCGCGAATCAGTTCCACCGTCTGCTTCCATTTCTCGGTGGTGATGTTGAAGTCGTTATGCGCGAACGCCAGCACGTCGAGTCCGCCGACGTCGCGGCCGTAGGTCAGGTTGTAGACGGTCGAATTGGTGCCGATGGTGTCTTCGGAGTGCACGTGCAGGTCGCAGTAGTAGATGCGCGGGGCCTCGAAGGCCTTGTCCACCGTGACGTAGAAGGTCTGCGGCTTGACCGAGGGATGCTGCGGCAGGCGTGCGGTGATCGCCAGTTCGCCCGGCTTGTCGGTCGGTACGTCCTCCAGCAGGCGCACTGCCCAGCCCTTGTCGGCGAGCGTGGTTTTCTTTTCGTAGACCGATTTTCCATCAAGCGTCGCGCTGATTTCAATTTGATCGGGACGATCCCAGCAGGCGTTGCCCCATTCGTCCTCGGCACGCAGGCGCAGCGGCAGTTTCTCGCCGGCGCGCACGATGCGCGAACCGGCCCACATGAGCTGCGCCGGCACGCCCGGCACGATCTGAATCACGAGATCGGGATTGATCGCGGCGAAGCGCGAGGTGCCGAGCGGATCGACATAGCAGCGAATCTTGAAGTTCTGTTCGACGAATGTCTGCACGCGCGTGCCGGCGCCGCCGAAACGGCGGTCGCCGAGACGGATGACGATGTGGTCGCCGGCCTTGAGATAGCCGTCGAAGATGTCAACGATGATCGCCTTCTGGAATGGCCGTTCGTGGCCCTTCTGGTCGAAGCGCACCTTGATCGATTGCACGGTCGCGGCACTTTGACCGGGTAGCGTGTGACTGGGGTGGTACTCGGCCGAAATGTAATTGGCGGCGGCCGGGTCGGTGGTCTGGAACAGCGCCCAATCCGAGTAGAAGCGGAACGTGGCCTTGAACCACGAACCGTCGGCCATGCCGGAGGCGCCGAGTTCGTAGTCGATGACGATCTCATGCCAGGAGCCGGCGACGAGGCTCTCGACGTTGCAGCTTACCTTGCCGAGAAACGGCATGTCCTTGGTCTTGCCGTACAGTCCCGGCGGCGCGGTGTAATCGCCGAGTTTCTGTTTCAGCTCCGTGTCGGACATTTTTTTCATGACTTGTGTATCTCTGTATCGAACAGGAAAGCCGCTCCGCGCGTCCTGCGACCGCCATGGATGGCGGGAGTGCGGAAAACGCAGGAGCGGTTTTCCGCCGCTCACGCGGCATACATTCCATCCCTGGAAATAAATGCCCCGGCGGAAACTCGCCGGGACAGGATGGACTCAAGTGTTATTTAGTGGAAGCAAGCCTGCACAAAAAAGAAGTCATTTGAACGGCCACGGCGCGCTCGGATCCCAGACCGGCATTCCCATGAACGCATACCACGGCGCCATGATGCAGATGCCGTAGGCGATGGCGATCAGCACCGACACCCAGCCAACTTTGGCATAGTCGCTCATGCTGAAGGTGCCGCTCGAATAGGCGATCACCGCGGCCGTGATCTGCGTGGGCAGGATGTAGGCAAAGGTGTCGGTGTCCGACACCAGCATGGTGAACGCCACCGGGTGCAGACCGAGCTTGGGCGCGAGCGCGATCAGGATCGGCGCCAGCATGGTGATGGCGGCCACGTTCGACAGCATGCCAAGGCGGATGACGTGCGTGCCGACCATGAGGATCAGCAGGATCATCCACCAGCTGTGTCCGTGTGCAATCGGGTGAATTACATCGGCCAGGTATTGCGCGAGGCCCGATGAGCCCATGGCCGCGGCCATGGACAGCGCGCCGGCCAGCAACAGCCAGGTGCCCCAGATGGTGCGGTCTTGCAATAGTTTCCATTTGAAGGCGAACAGACCGGGCACGAACATGATCGCCATGCCCATCAGGATCGCGTTGTGTGACTTGATGCCGTGGCCTTTCCAGTCCAGGAATTTGAAGCCTTCCTCCGTGACCCACATCAGGCCCACGGCGGCGAAGATCGCCAGGATCAGCCATTCGGCCTGGGTGGTCTTGGGCTGGGCTTTGTGCAGCGCCTCGATCTTTCTGATGCCGCCGGGAATGCCGACACCGTTGGTCTTGAAGTAGTAACGCACCCACCATTGGGTCAGCACGAACATGCCGAGGTAGGGCCACTGCAACATGAACCACTGGGCGTAGGAAATATTGAGCGCCAACTCGGTGTCGAACAGGCCGACCAGCACCATGTTCGGCAGGTGCGCAGTCATGATCATCATGCCGCTGATCATCGAGCCGTACACCAGCGTCTGGATGACGATCGCCTTCTTGGCGTTACGCTCCGCTTCGGTGTCGCCGAACAGCCGCGTGATGCCGTTCACCACCGGCAACAGCGTCGCGGCGCGCGCGTTGGCCGCCGGGATGATGAGCGACAGCACCAGGTTCACGCCGAACATGCTCCAGATCACGCCGCCGGCTTCTTTTACCCTGGCCTTGCGCAACATGGCGAGCGCGATGCGCCGGTCAATGCCCGCCGCTTGCATGATAGCGGCGAAGATGAACGCCGCCAGACACAGCGCCGCCACCGGCGTGGTGAAGCCGCTGGCCGCCTGCGGGAACTTGCCGACGCCGCCGGTAAGCACCAGCAGCATCGGGATCAGGATGCCGGTGATGCCGACCGGCATGGCCTCGGTGATCCAGATAATGCACGCCCAGGCCACTACCGCCAGCACCGCCTTGCCGGCCGGTTTGAGCACGCCCATCGCGCCATCGGTGCCGGCGATCTCCGGTATGGGGATGATGTACAGAATCAGAAAGAACACCACCCACGCGGCGATGAAACCGCCGAGCGTGCGCCCCGGTGTGCCACCGGCGAGACGGATGTTTTCGATCAGATTCCCGAAAAATCCGCGGCCTTTGGCGGAAACGATCTCGCCCCCGTTTTTTGTGGTTGTCGCTTTCATCACAAACCCCCCGTGGCTGCGCTGGAATTATTTCTTGAGAGTATCGGCCGTGAGGCTCACCAGCAACACGCCGATGACCTTGCCGCCGTCCTTGATTGGTGCGGCGATCTGCACCGTATCGATGCTGGTGCTCGGGTCCGGTTTTGACTCGCCCTGTTGCCAGGCCTTGCCATCCATGGCCTCATCAAAATTAGGCTTGCCCTTGCCGATGTAAATCGCCGGCATGGAGGTGAAGGCCACGCGCTGGCTCCTGGCGCCGGAAAGCACGATTTTGTTGATGCCTGTGGCGTCCGCGTTCATCCACTTGGTCAGCAACTGACCGGCCGGGTTGGTGACAAAGCCCTGGACCACGGCGTCGGTTTCCTTCAACTCGCGCCATTTGGCATTGCCCATACCCTCGATCGGGCCCTTGGTGTTGGCGTCTTTGACCGACTGTACGACCAGCGGGTCGGTCGCCCAGATGGCGGCCTGTTTCTTGTGTTGGTCGATTTTCGGCTGCATCTTCGGGGTAATGTCGCCGGCCAGCAGCGCGGCGATGGGAAATAACAATGTCAGCGCAATCAATGGCACAAGTTTGGAATGGGTCATGGCGGTCTCCTTGAGAATATTTAGGTTCGTGTGTGGCGAGTTTTTTTGTTAGTTGCAGGATCGTCAGGCCGGCCGTGCGCCTTTACCAAAAATTGAGAGACGCACTATCGCATGTTTTGAGTGTCCGCTTCAAAAACTATGGTATGAATGTCATACTCGATTCTGTCGGCTGGCCGACACAGGTTCCTGACGTGTACTACGTTACAGCGTAATTTACAGCGTAATATTGAGGCAGAATGCAGCAGCCGGGTTCTGAGCCACTATCCGATTTTATGGCGCGTCTTTCGGCGGCGGATCGTGACGACCTGCGCCGGCTGGCCGCATGCCGCACGCTGGCGCGCGGCGAGCTGATCTTCAAGGCGGGCAGTAGCGGGGACAGCGTCTATTTCCTCGAGTCCGGCCGGGTCAAGATTTACCATCTCAGCCCCGCCGGCAGGGAAATTCTGCTCTGGTTTTGTTTTGCCGGTGAGATCTTCGGCCTGGCCGAGGTTTGTCATGGCGGTGGACGCGAGGTCTATGCCGAGGCCTGCGAAGCTTCGCAGTTGCTGAGTGTCCGGCAGGACGATTTTAAAACATTCCTCGAAGGACGTCCGGCCGCCGCCCTGCTGGTCAACGACGTGCTGGCCGGCCGCCTGCGCAACCTCGGAAATCTCATCAAGAGTCTGGTGGTGAGCGACGTGGACGAGCGCGTGGCGCAACTGCTCGTGCGTCTGGCGGCGACCTACGGACGCAGAATGCCGAACGGCGATGTTGCACTCGATATTCGTCTGACGCATCAGGAAATGGCCAACATGATCGGCAGCACGCGCCAGAGTGTAACCAGCGCCCTGGGTGCGCTCAAGCGATCAGGCGCGCTCGACGTGCAAAATCGCCATATTCTTATCCTTGACGCGGCCATTCTCGGCCAGACCTCCGCAGTCGTGCCGCCGCCCGCACCGGCGGCGCGCTGATCCGTGACCGAACTTCGCTGGCCGCCGGAAGCGGCACGTCCCGCGGACGCGGGTTTGCGCTGGGCGCAGACGCGCTCGAATATCTGTCTCGACTTCCACGGCGACCCGGTACGTGCCCGTGCGGTGGTGTTCTCGGACGGCAACCACCACATGGCTCTGGAGGAATGCCTGCAACGGTTTCTCCTCCGGCATCCGGCGGCACAGGATGTGTTTTACGCCACGACCCCGCCCGGGGTGTTGTTCCAGTGGCTCGAAGCGGGCGCCCTGCACCTCGGTAACCTGAGCCTGAATCTCGTTCCGCAGGTGATCATCAGCCCGCCGGCGGTGCTCGATCGTCTGGTGCAAGCCGGGCGGATCCGCGCGCATGTGCCCTGGATGCGCTCGCGTGGCAACGTGCTGCTGGTGTGCAAGGGCAATCCTTTGGGGGTTCGCGGCATCGAAGACCTGGTGCGTTCGAAGGCGCGCCTGTTTATTTCAAACCCGGTCACGGAGAGCGCCAGCTATCAGATCTATGCCGACACCCTTAAGGCGCTTGCAGACCAGAGCGGAACTCCCCTCGATTGGCTTGATCGTTCGACCGGGGGACAACCGGATGGACGAGTTGTGTACGGTGAACGCATCCATCATCGCGAGGCGCCACAGGCGCTCGCCGATGGGCGCGCCGACGTGGCACTGGTTTACTATCATCTCGCGCTTCGCTATGCGCGGATCTTTCCGGAGCACTTTGAGTTCATTCCGGTCGGCGGCGCCCCGCAGCATCCCGAGCCTGGAAACCGGGTGAGCGATTTTCACCTTGCTATTGTGGGTGACGGCGGCGCGTGGGGCGAGGTGTTGCATGAGTTTCTGTTGGGGGGCGAGACCAGCGAAATTTACGCGCGCCACGGTCTACGGCGATAGTTTGCCGAGTTTCGGGTGCCGGTAGAACAGTGCTGTTCCGCTAATGTTGGGCCGTTTCAGGGCGACAGTCGTTCCCAGACGCGTTCCATGAAACGACGTGCCCGGCCGGCGTCGCCAATCTCCCTGGCGATGGATTCGAGCATGACGGACAGTTCGCTTGCCCGGGTAATGGCACCGAATTTTTCCTTGTGCTCACTGCATACCAGGCTGGCGATCGGGCCGACGATCTCCACCAATTCTCCTTCGACGATGCGATAAACCTGGCCGAGCATCTTCTTGTCGATCGCCGTGTGCTTTGCCGGTCCGGATGCCGGTACACCGGCGCTCAAACGGGTCAAGAGCACCGGGCTGGGTGGCAGGTTCTCGCTGGCGTCCGCCTGGGCAGGACCCTGAGAGAATTTGAATTTTCCAGCTTTGATCGCCCGGATAAACGGGATTGCGGACTCGCCCGACTTGGTACCGAAGATGAGTGCAATGATCTCGCCGCCCTTGAGCACGATGCGACCGAAATGGTTGTCGGGCGTGGCAATAAACATGGTGCCCGTACTTCTCTGGACGCACAGGCTTTTGAGCGCTTGCATGAGCTCGTGATAGGAGCTGTAGGCGACGAGGGCTGGGTCTTGAGTCATCGGAGTGCACCTTTCACAGAGTAACGTTTTGTTTCCGTGCGCCGATCAGGCCCGGGCCCGGAGTCTCTGCATCGACATGCGAATGCTTACACCCATGCGTTCGATGGCCGCCGCCAGGGCGCCGATTTCGTCGCCACGGCTGACTTCCTGAATCTGGATGTCCAGTTTCCCGCGGCTGATTTCATCGGCAATCAGCGTCAGATTGCGGATGGGTTTGGTCAGGCGTTGCGCCAGCAGGTAGGCAATGAACGACACCGCCACCAGGGTGATGGCCAGCAGGATCAGGGCATTCCGGTTGGCGTCGTTCAGCGCGTGGAAGGCTTCGCTGTAGTCCTGTTGCGCCACCAGCGTCCAGCCCTGCCGGGTTTTCTGTGTGTAAGCCACGACCTTGCGTCCCTGATCGTCGAAGATGATTTTGCCCGCCTGTTCGTTTGAACGCCCCAGGAAGGCCGGATGCTTGCTGAAATCGGCCATGCTATTCGTGTATTCCTGCTTCTGGTGCGCCACTACTTTGCCGTTTTCGTCCAGAAGAAATGCATAGCCGGTCTTGCCGATACTCGCCTTGGTAATGATGTCCGAGATGTCAGCGAGTGACATGCCCATGGCGATGACACCGGCAAGCCTCTTGCCGGTTGTGTATATCGGCGCCGACAAAATCAGGGACGGTTTGCCGGTTGTTTTGCTGATGACCACTTGTTTGCCGAGCGCGGCGCCATCCATCACTTGCTTAAAGTAGCTGCGGTCGCTGTAATCGATCGGTTGCTTTCCGTCGCTGCGCCCGACATTCATGCCATCTGGGCGGATGGTAAAGACCAGGTAGCTCCAGGAATATTCGTTCAGTATGGCCTTTAAGACCGGGTCTTGGAGTTTGGCGTTCATCGTCGCCATTTCCGGAAGGGCGCCGTTCTGGTTCAGCACCTTATGGTTCGCGATCACCCAGTCGTCGACGACTGCGACCAGTTTGTCGGAGATACCGCTGAGTTGTTGTTCGGTGCTCTCGGTGAGGTGTTGTGCCGTGGCCTGGTAGTTGATGTACCAGATGGCAACCAACGGGACCATTGCTACAAACAACATCGTGACTAGTATTTTGTGCGTGATTCCAAGTTTCATGTTGTTTCGTCCTTGTTGACTTCGTATGCATTCATCAGACAACGGCGTCCAGTCGCCGGGGTTGACGACCCCTTAAAAATCCGATCCTTCTGAGGGATTACAGGACTGACCCGCCCCGGGTTCATCGTGCTCCACGAGGAATAACATTAGCATTGGCACGGGAGGGCGCCAGTTTGCAGGGCAGCGCGACACGCTGTCGTCTGCATAGCGGTGCATATTGGCCGACAAGCGGTGTGGCGCATTTATCAATGTTGGCCAGGACTGTAAAAGTGTGATGAATTTCACAGCGACGTAACAGGAGTGTGGCTACAGTTACGAGAGGCTCCGTGTTGCCGGGGTCTTCACCGATAAATGGACAAGGAGATAAGGAGAGGGAGAATGGGACTAACGTTGCTTATTCCTGGGCAGGGCAACCAGCACGCGACCATGTTGGATCGTCTGAGCAGCGAGCCGGCGGCACGCAGGGTGCTCCAGGAAGCGCAGGAGGTGACCGGATTGGATATTCAGCAAGAGTTGAAGGGGCGGACTGCACCCACTTGGTACGAAAACAGCTTCGCACAACCGCTCATCTGCACCACGGTGCTTGCTACCTGGGAGGCGCTGCGCGACGAGTTGCCGGTTCCCGACCTGGTGCTTGGCTATAGCGTCGGCGAACTCGCCGCCTATGGCGTTGCCGGCGCACTGAACGTCAAACAGACAGTCATGCTGGCGCAACAGCGCGCGGCAGCCATGAACGAGGCGAGCGCATCGGAGTCCGGGTTGTTGGCGGTTCTGGGTTTGGACAAGGCGGCGGTGGCTACACTTTGTGCGGAGCACGGCGCGGAAATTTCGGCGATCAACGGATCCCAGCACATCGTCGTGGGCGGAACGATTCCGGCGCTGAGGCGCCTGCGGGAGGCGGCACAAGCGACCGGCGCGAAGCGTACCCGCCTGCTGGATGTGCGTGTGGCCTCGCACACATCCATGTTCAGTGGTGCCGCGCAACGGTTCGCGCT
>Ga0315281_10004295_pt1 | contig 20709 bp, 12 predicted proteins | sample YL17G07_0_MG_FD_204540 | JGI IMG/M metagenome (GOLD analysis project Ga0315281, IMG submission 204540) | Sediment microbial communities from Yellowstone Lake, YNP, Wyoming, USA - YL17G07_0 | ecosystem: Environmental > Aquatic > Freshwater > Lake > Sediment | place: USA: Wyoming | collected...
CGGGATGACGCACGTGACCATCGCGCTGACGCCGTCGGGAGAAGGTTCGCGCGAGATACGGGTGGTATCGAAGCCGGGCGGGCAAGCGCACTGCACCCTGCTGGGCCCCGTGTACATAACGGCGCAGGAAGGCGCGTGGGGCTCGCCCGTGTTCGACGCGCTGTCCGACCGGACCGCATGGACCCGGATCGAGTGGGAGATGGACCAGAGCTCGGTGGCCGCGGATCCTTCCTGCGCATGTCCCACGCCGGGCAGTCCGCTCACGCCGGTCGAGATCGCGTTCGAGATCGGCTACTCCGAGCCTCAAGTCTGCGCCCGGCGCGTTCCGGCGCCGGCTCCGGACCGCGGCCGGCATCCCATTCCCGCGGACGCGGCCGGGCGCTACTTGAGGTTCTGCGCCGTGTTGCACGGACGGGAAACGGCGGCCGAGGTGTCGCCCGTGCTGGCTTCCCGTGATTCCCACCTGCACTTCTCCGGCTGGCGGCCGTCGCTCAGGCGGCTGACCGCGTTCTACTATGCGCGGGCTGCCGAAGCTTCCTCCCGGCTTGTCGCCCCCGCCTCGCTTTCAGCCTGGAGCGCGGCGACCTGGGAAGGCGAGACCCCGGGAGGCTCGTCGATCACCGTGGACGTGATCGCCGAGGACGAGTCGGTGCTGTTCCCGCGGATCCCGAGGGAGTTTCCGCTCGCCGGCGTGCTCGATCCGTTCCGGCATCCCGCCGTCCGGTTGCGCGCGTCCCTCGCCTGCGATCCGGCCGACCCCGGGAACCGCCCGGTGCTGAAGAGATGGGGAGTGGAATGGAAGACCCTCCATGGGCGCCTCGTGCTCGACCGGACGGCATTCGCGCCGGCGAAGGGCGAGAAGGTTGCGGGGCTCGTCGTGGTCGAACGCGGGGGCCGCGTGCGGGTTCGCGTGCACGACGCCGCGGGGCGGACCGTGGCCGCCCTGCTCAACGCCGAGACGCCGGCCCGCGCCGCGGCCTTCGCCTGGGACGGGCGCGGGCCGGACGGCAAGCCCGTGAAGCCGGGCACGTACCTGGTGACAGCCACGACTCCCGCGGGCGCGGGGACGAGGAAATTGGCGGTGCTCGAGTGACCCGGGGCGCTATGACGCGCCTGGCGGTGCTGGCGGCGTGGCTCTCTTCGCCGGGCGCGACGGCCTCCGTGCGCATGGATGTGCTGGAGGGCGTCTGGCGCGACGACTTCACCGACCTCGGCGGGCTGGCGTCCAACCGGCAGGGGGCGATGGCCTTTCCGACCGGGTACACGATCGACTCGGGAATCCAGACCCTGACCTGGCCATACAGCGCGTCGGGGTTCTCCGAGCCGTTCACGGCCGCGGGGTCGCAGACCGATCCGACCCTGGTCGTGGGGCAGGCGGGATCGTCGGCCGAGTACCTTACGCTCTCCCACGACCGCTACGACCCCGGCGCGCAGCTCAAGTATCCTTCGGAGTGCCTGAGCTGGAAGGGAGAGTCGTGCAAGGGGCAGGCGAGCTACATGGAGAGCGGGGTGGACGTCAGCCAATGGCTTCGGAACGTCCCGCTCGATCAGAGCAGCTGGCTTCCCATGGTCGGATGGGACACGGCCTCCGGTCATGACTGGTGTCCCGAGCTCAAGAAGAGCATCGACTACATATTCTGCCGGACGCCCAAGAACCCGACCGATGCCACTCCCAACCCGCCGGACATGACCCTTTTCCTCGGGGAGCCGCTCCTCAGGGGCCTCGCCCTGAACCGCCTGGCCCCGAACCGGGGCTACACGGCGACGTTCACGGCGGGGGCGCACCTGAAGGCGCACATCAGCCATACCGGGACCGCGTACCTGAGGTTCGAGATCCGGGACAACACGGCCAAGAAGGCGGCCGCATCCGTGACGCTCTACGAAGGCCAGTTCTTCACCGACAACCTCCCGGTGCAGGCGGGCAAGGCCATCCCCGGCCCGGATGGCGTGGACTTCAACACCATCACCACCGTTTCGATTCACCTCGATCCCGCGAAGAACCTGCCGGGTCACACCTGGGATCTCAGGGCCTATGGCGAAGTGGCTCAGCGCACCCCGGGGACGGACCTGGGCTGCACGCACTGCACCATGCTCGGTCCCGTGTGGCTGACGGCCGACGAGGGGACCTACGTCTCCGCGGTGTTCGATTCGCTTTCGAACGCGACGAGGTGGGAGAACATCTGCTGGGTGGCCGACATGAGCACGGTTTACGTGGACAGTTCGATCAGCCCGCTCGTGAAGGGCGTTCCGCTGACGCCGGTCAAGCTCTCGTATTCGGTGAGCGCCACGGCTTCCCCGACTCTCCCCGTCACCTTCACCGTCACGCACGGCGGCGAGGGCATTGCCGGCGTGATCGGGATGAACATGGTGAACAACGCCTGCAACCCGATCCATGATGCGGCCGGCGCTTCCGTTACCGGCCGCTACTTCCAGTGGTCGGCCCAGCTCCTTGGCCGGATCGCGTCCGCCATGCTCGATGCGGACCTGGCGCCGGGTCCCGGGGCCCTGTACTTCGGCGCGCTTCGGCCGGTCCTCAGGCAGGTGGCCGTGCACTACTACGTCTGCGCCGCCCGCGCGCAGTCCCGGCGCATCGCGCCGACCTCGGTGAGGCGCTGGGGCACCGTCGACTACGTGGTGGACCGTCCATCCGGCGCCAGCGTCATGCGGGTGGACGTGGTCAGCGCGGAGGGTGACGTTCTGCTCGCCGACGTGGCCCCGGGTACGTCGCTGGATTCCCTGGACCCGTACCGCTACCCGTCGCTGGCGTTGCGCGCATCCCTGGAGAGCGACCCGGGCGACTGTGCCAGGCGGCCGGTGTTGCGCGCCTGGCAGGTGACCTGGGAGCCGCTTCACGACGTGCTCGAGATCACCTGCAACAGCATTCGCCCGGCGCTCGGCGAGGAGTGTCTCATGCAGATTCGCATGGACCGGGCAGGGCCGGCCCGGGTCGAGATCCATGACGCGGCCGGACAATCGGTCAAGGTCCTGGTTGACGGGGTTCTGCCGGCCGAGGCCCGCCTGATGTCGTGGGATGGCAGGAATGCGGGGGGCAGTCTGGTGGCGGCTGGCGTTTACTTCGTGGTGGCAAAGGTTCCGGGAGGGCGCCGGGTGAAGAAATTGGCGGTGACCAGGTGAGCCCGGTAAAATCAAGGGAAATGGGGATATCCGTCTCGTTGCCCCGGAAGCGTGGTCGCCTGTCCTCCTTGGGCCTGGCGGGGGGGCTGGCTTTGGCGGCCCTGGCGGGCTCCGCCCGGGCCGTCACGAATGGACAGCAGGCCGGGTCCTTTCTCCTCATCGCGTCCGGCGCCCGTTCCGCCGCGCTGGGCGAGGCGTTCACGGGACTCGCTGACGACGTGACCGCGATGTCCTGGAACCCGGCCGGGCTGACCGGCCTCCGGGGCCTCGAGACATGTCTTTCCTACACGGACTGGTTCGCCGACACTTCGTTCTCCAACGTCTCGATCGCCTCTCCGATCGCCGGGGATCACATCCTCGGCGCCTCCTTCAACTACTTCCACGTGCCCCGCATCGTCAACGTGCCCGAGGATGTCGAGCCCGCCGTCGAGCTCACGAACTTCGCGGCCGGCCCGTACTACGCCTGGCGGATCAGCAGGAAGTGGAGCGTCGGCGGGGGGCTGAAGTTCCTGAGTACCGGGGTGGAACAGGCGGGACGTCCGTCGTCCGTCGCTTCCGCGCCGCTCATCGACCTCGGCGCGAAATACGCGAGCGAGGATCCCCCGATCTCCGGAGGGGTCGCCGTGCAGAACATGGGTGCGCGCATGAGATTCCGCGATGCGAACAGCCCCACTCCCTTCTGGGCCCGGGCGGGGATAGCCTGGAAGGCCTACGAGGACGAACTGCTTTCGGTGCGGCTCATGGGCGACGCCTCGCAGCCGGTCGAGACGGGCTACCGCCTTGTCATTCCGAGCGGCGGCATCGGCCAGATCTTCCAGATGTCCCTGAAGCATCCGACGCAGAACAGGTACAACTACGGGATCGGCACCGAGTGGTGGCTGGCCGGCATCCTGGCCCTGCGGGCAGGCTGGACGATCCGGGTGGGCAGCGACATCAACACGCCTTCGGCCGGGCTGGGCCTGCGGTTCAACGTGGACCCGTTCGTCTACTCCCTCGACTACTCGTACTCCTACTGGTCCGATCTCTCCTCGAACATCTCGCGAGTCTCCTTCACGATAGCCTTGAGGCCGAGGCCGCGCGAGACGGCGGAGTGAGCCGGCTTCGGGTGTCACGTCTCCTGATCGTGGTCGTGGCAACTGTCACGGCTTCCGCGGGCGGGGCGGTCCCGCTTGGGGGCGGTGCGCCGCCGGCGGAAGCGAACCCCTGGACGCTCATGGTAAGGCGCGAGACGACACGGCTCCTGGCGGCGAGCGCCCTGTTCGGCGTGTTCTGGGGCGTGGGAGAGCGGGGTGCGGTCATGTCTTCGTCGGACGGGAAGTTCTGGAGCCGCCAGCGGACGTTCACCGACCGTGCGCTCTACGGAGTCGCCTTCGGGGACGTGACCACCGGGTGCGTCGTGGGGGAAGCGGGTCTGCTCGCGACGACGGACGACGGCGGCGCGAAGTGGAACCTCGCGAAGCCGCCGGTCACGGATGACCTTCGGGGGGTGGCATTCGGGAACCGGAACGTCGGGGTGGCCGTCGGACTGCGCGGCAACCTGCTTGTGACCTATGACGCGGGAAAGAGCTGGCAGAGGAAGGACGTCGGGATAACCGAGTCCCTGTTCGGAGTGTCCATGCCGAGCCCGAAGGAGGCGTGGATCGTGGGGGAGCGCGGGATCATCCTGCGCTCCGTCGATGCGGGGCGCACGTGGACGACGGAGCGGCATCCGTCAGGACGGTGGCTGTACGGGGTGTGGTTCTCGGGCGAGACCGGCTGGGCCGTCGGGCGGAACGGATTCGTGCTCAGGTACCTCGTGAAGAAATGGGAGGAGATTCCGGTGCCGAGGGCGGTGGACACGCTGTACTCGGTTGCCGGTTCATCCGGCGATTGCGTGACCGTGGCGGGCGCCGGCGGGAAGGCGTGGAACACGACTGACGCGGGAGTGTCATGGACGTTGCGGGAAACGGGGACGAGGGAGGACCTGACCGGCATCGCGCAGACGGGGAAGGTATCGTGGCTCGTGGGGGCCGAGAATGCCCTGCTCTCCTCGATCGATGGCGGGACCTCCTGGGCCACCTATTCCCTGGAGAGCCTGCCGTCCTATATCGCGGTCTCCTTCGTCGACGAGTCGACCGGCTGGGTGGTGGGGGCATCCGGGCTCATATGGAATACGCGGGACGGGGGACGCTCCTGGGGCCAGCAGGATGCGGGGATGCGCAGGGATTTCACTTCCGTCTTCGCCGTGTCGCGGGCCCAGTGCTACGCCACGGGCGAGAGCGTGATCGTGAAGACGGACAACGGTGGTCTGGCATGGCGGCGGGTCTGGCAGGAGCCTCCGTTGACGGCCGCGGATCTCGAGAAGCCGAAGGCCCTGCGCAAGCCGCCGATCGTGCTCCAGAACATCTTCTTCTTCGACGCCAGGCGGGGGTGGGCCGTCGGGACGGAGGGCACCCTCATGTACACGGGCAACGAGGGCGAGTACTGGGAGCGCCTGCGCACCGGCATCGAGCGAACGCTGCTCGCGGTCTGGTTCGACTCGCCGAATCACGGGTTCATCGCGGGAGAGGACGGGCGCCTCTACGTTACCGATTCCGGCGGGAGGAAGTGGACGCCGATTTCCTCCGCCGGCGGCGGGGAGGCCCTGCGCGCGATCTACTTCGTCGACCTGGACTGCGGTTGGGCCGTGGGAGACGGGGGGACCATCCTCCGCACTCGCGACGGGGGGAGAACCTGGAAGGAAATGAGGCTGGGCGGAGCGATATCGCTCAGGGACGTCTGTTTCGTGGACCGTTCCCGCGGCTGGATCGCGGGGGATCGCGGCGTCCTGTTGCGTTCCTGGGATGGGGGAGACACGTGGACTCCGGACAAGCCTCCGGTGTCCACCGACTTCACCGGTCTGTGGTTCGTGACGCCGACGCTCGGGTGGGCGGTCGGCGACCGGGGCGTGATCCTGCGCTACATGCCTGGAGGGAGGGGATGAGCACGCAACGGGAAGTCGCGGCGGCGGGCCGGTCTCGGGCGGGATTCAGGGCGATCGCCGGGTGTGCGGCGGCGCTTGTACTGGGCGGGTGCGAGCCGCCGCGGGAGTTCCGCCCGGCCGTGTCCGGCCCCGAACTGGTGAGTCTTCCCAGGGCGGGCTGGAAGACGTTCCGGAACATCACGCAGGTGATCTCGATGGCCCGGCAGGGCGATTTCCTCTGGCTGGGCACCAGGGGCGGCGGGCTCGTCCGCTACTCCACGAAGTCGGGAGACTACGTCGTCTACACCCAGAGCGACGGACTGCTGCACAACACGATACTGGACATCGATGTGGATCGGAACGGCGTGGTCTGGGTCGCCACTCCCGTGGGCGTCTGCGCCTTCGACGGACGCCGCTGGCAGGTCTTCACCACGGCCAACGGCCTCCCCAGCAACTACGTCCGCGCCGTGCTCGTTGACGCGTCCAACGCGATCTGGTGCGGGACGGCGCAGGGGATAGCGCGGTACGAGGGGAAGGCCTGGAGCGCGTTCCAGACCAACCGGGGGTGGCGGAACAACGACGTCCTGGCGATGGCGGCGGGCACCCGGTCGGTGTGGGCCGGGACATCCGAGGGGGTGAATGAATTCGACGGCGCCCAGTGGGCGATCCGCACGTCGCAGGACGGCCTCCTCGGCGGCGAGATCCGTTGCCTGGCCGTCGATCCGTACGGCTATGTGTGGACGGGAAGCGAGAAGGGCGTGTCCAGATTCGACGGGATGATCTGGACGAACTTCCCCCTGCCGGAACGCTACCAGGATCTGCCGGTGAACGCGATCGCGGTCGATGCGACGCGCAGGCTGTGGATCGCGACCGCGCAGGGGATGGCGATGTTCGACGGCGTGCGCTGGGCGTACTACGGCAAGTCCACGGGACTGCCCTCGGATGAGATCTACTCCCTGCTGGCCGAGTCCTCGGGGGACGTGTGGATCGGGTGCCGTGCGGGGCTGGTGCGGTTCGACGGAACCAAGTTCGATCTTCAGCCCATAGCCTCGACGCTTCCCAACAACACGATCTACGGGGTTGCGTGCGCTCCGGGCCGGGATCTCGTCTACTGCGGTACGGACCAGGGAATCCTCCGCCTGCTGGCGGGGAAATGGAGCGCGATCACCGCCGCGGAGGGCCTGCCAGCCGAGTCCGTGAACGCCGTGGCGGTCGACCCTGCCGGCCACGTGTGGCTCGGGACCTCGCAGGGCGCGATCGAGATGAGCGAGAGCGAATGGGTGATCCGCAAGACGGAACAGGGCTGGGCGAACAACTACATCCACTGCCTCTTGATTGAGCCGAGCGGACGCATATGGGCGGGCACCAACGCGGGCGTCAACCTCTACACGGAGGGGAAGTGGAAGACGTTCCGGAAGGCGGACGGCCTCGTGAGCGATACGGTGCTCTCGGTTGCGCGGGATCCGGGAGGGGCCATCTGGTTCGGGACGGACCGGGGCGTGTCCCGGTACGACGGGGAACACTGGCTTTCCTTCGGCAAGGCGGACGGTCTGTCCGACGAGACGGTGCGCTCGATCCTCTGCGACACGAAGGGGCGCGTGTGGTTCGGCACGCAGGCGGGAGGCCTGTCGCGGTTCGACGGGAAGAACTGGACGGCGTTCACCCAGCGGGACGGCCTCGGCACGGACTACGTGACCGGGCTGGCCCTCGATCGCGACGGCAACATATGGGTGACGACCTGGGGCGGTGGTGCCGCATTCTGGGAGGGAAGCAGGTGGGAGCCGTTCACCGCCGCCCAGGGCCTGGCGGGCAACTACTGCTACTGCGTTGCCGTCGACGTGCGGGGGCGCAAGTGGTTCGGGACCGACTCGGGTGTTTCCGTTCTCGCGGATGCGCGGGTCCAGCCTGGGGGCGCGATTCCGTCGCGGGCGCCGGCGCCGGTCGACCGGGCTCCGGAAGCCAGGCCGGCGGGGCCGATGCGTCCGCCGAAGCCCGCGGGGCCTGCACCGGCGACCGCACCAGCCGCGGTCCGGCCTTCCGTTTCGGCGCCGGCGGCGGCGGGTGCTCCGGTGACCCCGGCTCCGACGCCGCCTCCGACTCCGGCGGCGACTCCTGCTCCGGCGCCGGCGCCGAGGGCGACACCGTCGGCCCCCGCGGCTCCGCCGGCCGTGCCGGCGGCTAAGTCCGCGCCTCCGCCGGTCGCGCCGGCCACTCCTGCGCCTCCGCCGCCTCCGGCGACCACCGCGCCGGCGAAGCCGGCAGAAACCCCGCCGCTCTTCTGATCGACGTGGCGATGAAGCCGCGGAAGGCCGCCCCGGGAACGAGACGGGAGGGCGCATGAGCCTGTCCGACTGGATCGGGGAGAGGCGCAAGCAGGCGAAGCTGCTCGTATTCGGCGAGGATCTTCCGCCTCCTCCGCCGCCGGGCGCGCGGGGGGCCCCGCCGCGGAAGGCCCCACCCCCGCCGAAGGAGCCGCCCCTCTCTCCGCGCCGCCTGCTCATCGGGGCCGAGGCGGCCGTTCTGCTCTGGGCGTGCTGGCTCCTGCCCGGCACGTGGCGGGCGATGCTCGGGGGATGGCCGACCCGCGCCAATTTCGTCCCGCCGCGGATCGAGTCCTTCACTGTGGTGCGCGGTCTCAGGACCGAGGGCCGGAACCTCTGGATAACCGGTCCGTTCGATCTCAACGTCGTGCATGTCGGCCAGCGATTGCGCCCGTTCGAGCGCATTCACCGGAAGCTTCCGTCGCCGACGGTGACGGCGGTCCTGCCCTCGCCGGAGGGAACGTGGATCGCGACGGCGCGCGGTCTCGCGATCCACGACGGTCGCGGTGTGCGCAAGGTGCGTGGCCGCGGCGCCCCGGGGAAGCTGCACATGACGTGTCTGGCCCGGGACGCGCGGGGGCGGATATGGGCCGGCACCGCGCGCAACGGGCTCTGGATGCTCGACGGCAAGGTCTGGCGATCCTTCGGCAAGGAGGTCGCGAGTCCGTATGTCACGGCCCTTGTTCCGGCGGGGGGTGGCGCGGTCTGGGTCGGCCTTTACGCGGGCGGCGTCGTTCGGACGGATGGGGACAAGTGGACTCCATGCCGCGAGCCCGAGGCGCTTCGCGGCCAGCCGGTGCGGCGGCTTGTGCCGGCCGGGTCCGATTCCGTGCTGGCCTTGACCGGATCCGGGCTTTCGGTCGTGACGACGGGCGGCTGGCGGAACGTGGCCCCGAAGGGCTGGCCGGCGGGCGAGAAGCCGGCGGACCTGGTCGAGGTGCCGGGAGGCAAGCTCATCGTGGTCACCTCCACTGGGGCGATGTACGACCTTGATCTTGCGCGGGAGACCGTCCGTCCCATCCTGCCGGGACACTCGGTGAGCGCTGTTGCGGGAAACGGGAGTGATATTTTCTTCGGTGAGGGAGGCAATGTGTGGCGCATCCAGCCGGGCCTCGTGGCGCCGCTGACCAACTGGGGCGAGTTCTTCGACCCGGCGGGGTGGTTCCCTCCGTCTCCGGACTTCCCCGCGGACTGGCGGGATCCGCGGTTCCGCTCTCTCGCGGGAAGGCTTGCGGCCTCGGCAATGCTCGTCGCCCTCGCCTTCTGGTGCCGTGCGGCGCGCTGGGCCCGCACTTCGGGGAACGACGCCTGGCGGATAGGGCCGATGCGCCAGGTGACGGTCGCTGCGGTGGCGCTCGCGATCTTCTACCTGGGGCAGAGCCTGACCTGGAAGGGAAGGCCGCTGATTGCGACCACCGCGGACGAACTGCTCCTGTACCCGGTGGTGGCCCTGGTGGCCGCATGGTGCTTCCTGCACTGGATCCGGATCATCCGGTTCGAGTGGGCGGCGCGCTCGGACGCGTTCTGGACCGGCGTGGCCCTCGTGCTGGCGGGGACCGGAGCATGGCTCTGGTGGGTGAACGGCGCGCTCGTTCCGTCGCTCATCGTCTGTGCCCTCGGGGGACTGACCTTCGGGCGAAGCCTCAAGGGACTGCGCCGCGGAACGTGGACCGGGACCAGCCTGGCCTGGGGCGTCGTTGTCCTCGTCCTCCAGCAACTGGCGCTCTTTCCGCCCCTCGTTTTCGCCACGCTGACCTGGGGGAAGGCGGCGATGGGCATGTTCCCGACCACTCCGATCGTGGGCGGGTTCGCGGCGGCTCCCGTGTGGATGGAATGGTCCCCCGACGGAATGCGGGGAGCCTACATACTCCCGTCACCCGGCGGGGGAAGCGTGCTCGAGATTGTCGAGGGCGAATCGGTGGAATGGCGGACGAAGGACTACCCGCTTTCCACCTGCCAGACCGTCGCCAGGTTCTCGCCGGACTCTTCCCGGATCGCCTTCTGCGTGCCGCAGGGCAGGGACACTCTCGTCGAGTGCATTGGCACCGACGGCAAGCGCCGGTGGCGGAGCCGCCTTCAGGGCGCGATGGTGACGGGGACCCAGCCGTGGTGGGAGCCGTCGGGCGCGTCGATGCTCGTGCTCACCTGCGTTCCGGGCGGAACGCAGGTCTGGCGTGTCCTTGCCGACAAGGGGGACGCGACGCGGCTCGTCGTGTCGCCATGGAAACTGGCCTGGCCCGCCCTGTCCGGGAACGGGTCCCGGCTCGTCGCCGCGGTGGCCCGCGGCACCTTGCCCCGGCTCGTGGCGATCACCGTCGCGGATCGCAAGTCCCTGCTCATCACGCCGGAGCCGCCGAAGCGCGCGCTCCCGCTGATCTACTCTCCGTCGGAGGAGGGGAAGGCCATCCTGTCCGTCTATGCGCGGTCCCGGGATGCCGTTCGCGACTCGCTCGAGTGGATGCGGGATCGTGCCCAGCGGCTGGCGGGGTTCTTCGGATACCGTCCCAGCATCCCCGAGCTCTGGATGCGCCGGCCGCTCTGGACTCCGAAGCCTCCGAAGCCCGGTTTCCGCTGGGCTGACTACGACATGGTGCGCGAGGTGGCGGTTTCGGTGGACGGGGGGACGATCGTGTGCGTGGCGCGGCGGAGCGGGGGGGTGGACGAGCTTCTCTACATGAACGGCGACGGGTCGGAGCTCAACATCGTCTACCGGTCGCGTGGCATTCTGCACGACCTCAAGTGGTCGGCATTCAAGAACCGCATGTGCCTGATCGAAGAGCGCATGTCGCCGCTGGCCCCGTTCCCGGTCCGAACGCTCCTGCTCGTGACGGGCCTTCCCGAAGCGGCGGCCGTCCGGGGTTTCGTCCCTTTCGCGCATTGGGTGTCGGCGCCCTGCTTCTCCGTGGACGGCCAGCGGATCATCTATGCGGCTCCGGACCGGTTCTGGAAGGCGAGCATGGCGCTGTCCGAGACTTTCGGTTTCTACGAGGTCGCGCTGGAGAGCGAAGTGGGGGCCTTCGCGCGGCCGCCGGGCCAGTCGCCCGATGTCGGGATGTAGGCCGGGTCTGGTAGAATACCCCTTGACATGGTACAGCCGAGCGTGACCAAGGACGCAAAGATGAAGGGGAAGGGCCCCGCTCCGGTGGCCCAACCGGCATCGAAGTTCGCCGAGTACGCCTATGTCAACCTGATCTTCTGGGGTTTCCTCGTGCTCCTGTGCGCCGCCGTCTACGTCGACTGCGCGGTTTGCGGAGTGGTGAAGTTCGGCGACGCTCCGGATGAGGTCATGACCCAGGTGTTCAAGTTCATCCTCCTCGTGTTCGGGCTGGGGTTCACCGCCGTCTCGGTCTTTGACTGGCTCTATGACCGGTACGCCGGCGAAGAGGAGACGGCCGAACCCGCGAAGTGACGAGAGAGGCCAAAGGCCAGGACGCCGGGCGAACTGACGAAGGACCGGGCATGCCCCTTTAGCATGGACACGACCGAACTCGACTACGACCTTCCCCGCCACATGATCGCCCAGGAGCCCGCCCCGGGGCGCGAGGAATCGCGCCTGCTCGTGCTGGACCGCGCCGCAGGCACGATCGGGCACCGGCGGTTCTCCGATCTGCCGGACTTCCTGGGATCGGGCGATCTGCTGGTCATCAACGAATCACGCGTGGTCCCAGCCCGGGTCCGGCTCGTGAAAGAGGGGACGGGCGGAGCGGTCGACGTCCTGCTTGTGGCTCCGGCCGGCGCCGGGTCGTGGGAAGCGCTGCTGGCGCCCGCCGGTCGCGTGCGCCCGGGGCTGCGGTTGTGCGCGCCGGGGACCGGGCCGGTGGCCGAGATCGTGGCCCGAAGCGGCAACGGGAGGTGGCTGGTGCGCGAGCTCGGCGTCACTCCGGGCGGGCTGGCCGAAGCCCTCGGAGAGATGCCGCTGCCGCCCTATATCCGCCGCAATGGCGACGCGCGACTCAAGGATCTCGACCGGGAACGCTACCAGACCGTCTACGCGCGCGTCCCGGGGTCGGTGGCGGCGCCGACGGCGGGACTGCACTTCACCGATTGCGCCCTTCGCCGGGTTGGAGAGGCGGGTGCGGGCGTGGTCAGGATCGTCCTGCACGTCGGTCCGGGGACGTTCCGTCCGGTGACGGCCGCTCGCCTCGAGGATCACCGAATGGACGCCGAGCCGTTCGAGGTTCCGGCGCCCGCGGTGGCGGAACTGAGGGAGGCTGTCCGGTCGGGCCGCCGGATCGTCGCGGTCGGAACCACGAGCGTGAGGGTGCTGGAAACGCTCGGGCCCGAGGGGCTCGGCCTGGATGGCCCTGTCCGCGGGGAGACCGGCATCTTCATCCGGCCGGGCTTCCGGTTCCGGGTCGTCGGCGCGATGCTGACGAACTTCCACATGCCGCGGTCGACTCCCCTCGCCCTGGTGATTGCGCTCTGCGGATCGCGCCTCGTCCGGCGGGCCTACTCCGAGGCCATCGCGTCCGGGTACCGTTTCCTGAGCTACGGCGACGCGATGCTGATCACATGACCAATCCGTTCTTCCGGCTGGAGGCCCGGGACGGAGCGGGCCGGGCGGGGCACCTGGCCCTGCCCCGGGGAGAGGTCGCCACGCCGGCTTTCATGCCGGTGGCGACGCAGGGCGCGGTCAAGGCCGCGGGACACGACGACGTGGAGGCGCTGGGGTTCGATCTCATCATGTGCAACACGTATCACCTGGCGGTCCGTCCGGGAGTGGAGGCGATCGAGCGCCGGGGCGGGCTGCACCGGTTCATCGGCTGGCCGCACTCGATCGCGACGGATTCGGGCGGATTCCAGATCATGAGCCTCGCGCGATTCCGGAGGATCGACGACGAGGGGGCGACCTTCCAGTCGCCCCTGGACGGCGTGACCAGGACCTTTACGCCCGAAGGCGTGCAGGGGATGCAGGAGGCGTTCGGGTCGGACCTCGCGATGGTCCTGGATGAATGCCCGCCCGCGGGCTGTTCCCGGGAGGAAGCGGAGCGGGCGGTTGCGCGGACGACGGCATGGGCGAGCCGGGCGCTGGCGGCGCGGCGGGGCGGGGCCGGGGCCCTCTTCGGAATCGTCCAGGGGGCGACCGACCGCTCCTTGCGGGAGCGCAGCGCGGCCGAGATCACGGCCCTGCCGTTCGACGGGTTCGCGATCGGGGGGCTGTCGGTGGGGGAGCCCAAGCCGGCGACCCTCGAGACGATGGCGTTCACGGCCCCGTTGCTTCCGGAGGGCAAGGTGCGGTATCTCATGGGCGTGGGGGAACCGGGGGACATCGCCGACGCCGTGGCTGCCGGCATCGACCTTTTCGACTGCGTCTTTCCGACGCGGGTCGCGCGGAACGGGCTCGCGCTCACGCGGGAAGGAAGGGTCGTGATCCGGAACCGGCCGGCTGCCGAGGAAGACGGCCCGGTGGACCCCCGTTGCGGCTGTCCCGCGTGTGCCAGGTACAGCCGCGCCTATCTCCGCCACCTGATCCATGCCAACGAGATAGCGGGGCTCAGGCTGCTCACCCTGCACAATCTCGCCTTCATGCGCGACTTCCTGCGGGAGGCGCGGGGCGCGATCGTGGCGGGAAGGTTCGCGGAATGGCGATCCGCGGTACGCCGGGTCTGGCGCGCGGACGCGGCGGATCCTGCGGGGCAAGTGGCCGCATGAACGGCCGGGGACGCATTGTCCGGGCGGCATTCCTCTTCTGGGCGGCCGTTGTGCCGCCCGCGTTCGGGATCCGGGAGCCCGCGTTGCGAAACCTGCTGTCGAACCCGTCTTTCGAGCCCGCGGAAGGAAGCGGGGACAGGACCAATCCGCCGGACTGGACCAGGTGGACCGAGCCCGGGTCGTCGGGCCGGTTCACGTGGGATAACCGGGGCGGGCGCAAGTCCGGGGACCGCTCCACTCCCTACTCCGTGCTGGTCGAGGACTCGGGGCTCCGCACCGGATGGGTCTCGACGGTGCCGATAGTCGTCGATGACCGGAAAGCGTATCTCCTGGCCGGGTTCGTCTCGGTGAACCGCTCGGCGGGGGAGGCGCGCATCGTGGTCCGGTTCTCGGGGCCGGACGGATACCTGGGCGAGGCGTGGACTCCCGCAGTCTCCGGGTCGACCGGCCCGGGCAGCGAGGATTGGGTCTGGGTCGCGGCCCGGGTGGTTCCGCCCGAGGGGGCGACCAGCGCGGTCGTGGTCTGCCGCGGCGACCACTTCGTCGGCGCGGCGTGGTTCGACGATGTCGGGTTCTACGAGCTTGGGGACCGGCTCCCCGACATCGACGACGCCAAGGCGGCGGCGTTCGCCGCCCTTGGCGCGAGACTGCCCCGGGGAGAGGACGAGCGCGCGGCGTTCGCGACCGCCTTCCGGGCGGAGGACGCGAAGGCCGCGGCCCGGGTCGAGGAGCTCAGGGCCGGCGGGAAGCTTTGGGAGCCCGGCGCGGTTTCGCTGAACCGCGCCCGCCGGCTGGAAGGGACGGGACTGGCCGATCTCGACGCGGGCTGGAAGCGGCGCGGCTGGGAGCACCTGCGCGACTCCGCCGCCGGGTTCGGACGGGTGGCGGCGGTCGCCGAACGGGGCGCCGGGCGGCCGGATCCACTGGCGGGCGCGAGCCCCGGCTGGCCGTTCCCCTTCGGATTCTCGCTCAACTACCGCGCGCCCGTTGATACGGGGGCGCTGAACCGCCAACTGGGTCTTCTGGGACGGTTCGGGGTCCGGGACATCCAGATCGACATGCCGTGGGGATTGTGGGAGCCCGAGGCGGGCCGGTTCGACTTCGCGGTCCCGGATGCCGTGGTCGCGTCGGCGGGAGCGGCGGGGCAGAAGCTCTATGTCGTGGCGGGGCCGAAGTACGGATGGATCGGCGGGCGCATGCCCGGATCGAAGTCCTCGCTCATGGGGTTCAACCCCTGGTACATGGACGCGCATCCCGAGTCAGCGCTGGCCAGCTCTGCCGGGGAGTCCATTCACGGGTGCGACGGGCTGTTCTGGGACTTCGCCTTCCTGGATCCCGCCGGCCTGCCGGCGGAACCGGCGTACCTCTCGGTGTGGAAGGCGAGTCTCGGGGCGCTGGGGGCGCGGTTCGCGGGGAAGCCGGGCTTCGGCGGCTGGCTTCTCTCCCACGAGCCGAGGCTCGGGGCGGGTCCAGACTCCCTGCGCAATCTCGGCAAGCCCGGGCTCCTCGGGCACAACCCCGAATACGTGGCGCTCTTCCGCGTATGGCTCAGGGAGAAATATGGAACGTACCCCGAGCTCAAGGCCGCCTGGGGAAAGGCGGCGCCGCGGTCGTTCGAGAAGGCGGAGCCGCCCGGCCCGGCCGCGATCCGCGCGGCCGAGGAGCCGGCCGCCGGCCGGTACCGGGGTTCGGAGGCGTGGATAGCCGACTGGCTTCTCTTCCGGGCCGATGCTCTGGCCCGGGGAATCGGCTGGGAGGCCCGGGTGCTGGACCAGTTCCCGCCCGCATCCTCCACTCTCGTGGTCGCGGCGCCCAAGATCGCGGGGCTCGGGCTCAACGGGCCGATCGATCCCGATGGTCTCGCGGCCGACGCCCTGGGCGCGGCCGGGTCGGGTCCGCTGGCGCTGGACCTTCAGCCTGACGCGATCCCGTTCCCGCTCCTGACCAGGGGGCAGGACGTGAGCCTGGGCGCCGCGCGCGCGGCGGGGGACGCGCGACCGATCTGGCTGACGGACTACGGGTTCCATTCCGGGGGCGTTCTGGGCGGGGACGAGCGTCAGGACGCCTTCGCGGTTCCCTACGCGGCTCCCTACATGGCCAGCGCGGTGCTTTCCGGGGTCCGCGGGTTCTTCCTCAAGGGCTGGTCGGAGAAGCCGGGCCCCGCTTCGCTGATCCTGGCGCCGCGGCAGGGCTCGACGCCGGGGACCATTTCGGACGAGGGGCTGGCGGCGCTCGAGATCGGGGGGGCCCTCACGACCGTCGGCCCCTGGCTGGCGTCCGCCCGCACCGCGGCGCCGCGATACGGGCTCCTGGTGTCGTGGCCCACGATCCTCTTCGACGATCCTGCGGCGGACCACCCGCTCGCCGTGCTGAACGCCCTGGCGCTCGCCGGAATCCACGATGTCGCGATCGTGACCGAGAGGGACTTCCTGGCGGGGTCGGTCGCGGTGGAGGTGCTCTTCGCCCCCCACGTGACCCGGCTGTCGCCGGCCTGCGTCGACGCCCTCAGAGGGTACGTTGCGGGAGGCGGCGTTCTCGTGGCGGACACGTATCTCGCGAGCCTGGGTGAAGCCGGAAAGCCCCGGCGGCCGCTGTCGGACGGGCTCGACGCGCTCTTCGGCCTCACGGTCGATTCGCCGTCGGGAACGGCGTGGAGCGACGAGCGGACGGGGGGGCTCTTCGACCTGCCGTCATTCAAGGAGCGCAGCCCGGCGATGTCGGTCAGCCTCTCGTGGTACAGCGGCTCCTTCCGGGTCCACGCGGCTCCGGAGACCGAGGTGCTGGCGAGCTACTACGGCGGGGAACCCGGCAAGGAGGTTCCCGCGATCACGGTGCGGCAGGCGGGGCGGGGCAAGGCCGCGATCTTCCCGCGGTTCCGGATATGGCCGGACAACCTGACCAGTCTCAGGAACTTCCACGTGCCCCGCCCGGAACTCCGCGAACTGCGGATGGGGCGGTCCCTGCACCACATCAACGGGCTGTTCTGCGCCATGAACCTCAAGGGCCTGCTCGACCACATGGGGGTCCTGCCGCCGGCCCGGCTGGCGCGGGCTCCGGTCTCGACCGCGTACCTCGACGAGCAGGGCTCGCTCGCCGGCTACGCCGGCGTGTCGGCGACCGAGTTCGAGCGGTCGCGCGGGATCGTGCGGGCGACGCAGACGGGACTGCCGCATCTGGGGCGCAACGAGATCGACGCCGTCCGCGACAAGTTCGGGGTGGATCCCGACGCGATGGCTCCGGTCCGGGTGGGGTTGCTGGAATCGCCCGGGCCCGCTTCGGCGGATGCCGCGATGGCGGGGGCCGCGCTGGGCGCGGTCCAGGCGCGGCTGGGCCGCGTCGTCTTCAAGCCCGGGAAGGCGGAGCTGGACCCGAAGTCGGAGCCCGCCCTCGACGAAGTCGCCGCGATCATGGCCCGCAACCCCGGAATCTCGGTGGAGGTGCGGGGGCACACGGACAATACGGGGGGAGCCGACTGGAACGTCCGGGTCTCGCTGGCACGGGCGGCGGCGGTCGCGCGGTACCTCGCGGAGAGGAGAAGCGTGGATCCGGCCCGGCTCTCGGCCACGGGATTCGGCGGGGCGCAGCCGGTCGCGAGCAACCGGACCGAGGCCGGCCGGGCGGCGAACCGGCGGGTCGAGTTCGCTGTCGTCCCGACCCAGGACTGGCGCGGGGTTTCGCCGTCCGGCGAAACCCCGGGGGTCGCTTCGACCCGGGCATCCGCCGAAACTCCGGGGGTCGCTGCGACCCGGGGGAAGCTCGTGATTGTGGCCAGCTTCTCGAGCTGGGGAAGGGATGCCGAGGTGATCGTGCCGCCGGCGTCCGTCGCCGTGGATTTGCAGAACGGCGAGGAGTTCCCGGTGGCGGATGGCCGCGTCCGCATGCCGCTGGGCCCCTACCAGACGCGTTTGCTCGCCCTGCTCCCTTGAGGGGGGCCGGGCTTTTCGGGTAGAGTATTCGGACCTGATCTTCAAGGGACGGAGGTACATGACGTGAACTTTTCCGCGCATCATCTGGCAGTTGCCGCACCCCCGGCTCCGGCCTCCGGAGCGACGGGGGTGCCGGGGCGCCCGGCGCCCGGACCCGCGGCCATGATCACGTCCCTGATCCCGTTCGCGCTCATCTTCGTCATCTTCTACTTCCTGCTGATAGCGCCCCAGCGCAAACAGCAGAAGGAAACCGAGCGGATGCTCGCGGCCCTGAAGAAGGGCGACCGCGTGGTGACGAGCGGCGGACTCCACGGGACGATCGTGGATTTCCGTGAGGCCGACCGGACGGTCGTGGTCGAGATCGCCCAGAACGTGCGGGTGACCGTGTCCCGCAGCGCCGTCACCTCGGTCAAGACGGCTGGAGGCGCGGTCCCGGCGTGATCGCAAGGTATAGGGACTTCTGGCTCGGCCTGGTCGGCGTCCTTACGGCGCTCGCGCTCTGGGCCGTCTTCCCGCTCGAGAAGAAGCTCAACCTCGGGCTGGACCTCAAGGGCGGCGTCAACCTGGTCTACGAGGTCGAGAAGGACAAACTGCCGCCGAAGTCCTCGCTCCTGGACGCCGTGGATCGCGCGATTGAAATTATCCGGAACCGCGTGGACGCGCTCGGGGTGGCCGAGCCCGTGATCCAGCGGCAGGGGGAGGGCTGGATCGTCATCCAGCTTCCCGGGATGAGCGATCCGCAGAAGGCCAAGGACCTGATCGGGACCACGGCCCTGCTCGAGTTCAAGCTCGTGAGCGAGAAGCCCATGGACGACTACACGAACTCGGTCACGGGGGAGGCGGACCCGAAGAAGATGCCGGCGGATCTCGAGATCCTGACCGGCAGGGACCTGACCGACAGGTACCTGATCGAGCGCCCCCAGCTCATGACCGGGGCCTCGCTGGCGGACGCCAACCCGACGACGGGGGACCTCGCCAGCGTGGTCGTCAGCTTCAAGATGACCCCGGAAGGCAGCCGGACCTTCTCGGACCTCACGGCCCGGCACATCGGGCGCCGGCTCGCCATCATCCTCGACAACAAGGTCTTCTCGGCCCCCGTGATCCGGTCGCGGATCAGCGGCCACGGCCAGATCGAGGGGCGGTTCACGTGGGAGGAGGCCCGGAACCTCGCCCTCATCCTGCGGGCGGGCGCCCTGCCGGCCCCGGTCCGGATCATCAACGAGGAGGTCGTGGGGCCGTCGCTGGGCAGGGACTCGATCGAGCGCGGCAAGAAGTCCGCCATCGTGGGGGCCCTGCTCGTGCTGGCGTGGATGGCGTTCTACTACCGGCTCTCGGGCGTCATCGCCGACGTCGCGCTGGTGCTCAACTTCCTGTTCCTCCTGGCGCTCATGGCCGTGAACCGGGCGACGCTGACCCTGCCCGGCATCGCCGGAATCCTGCTCACGCTGGGCATGTCCGTGGACGGCAACGTCCTCATCTTCGAGCGCATTCGCGAAGAGCTCAAGAGCGGCAAGACCGTCCGGGCCGCCATCGACGCCGGATACTCACGCGCCCTGCGCACGATCATCGACTCGCACGTGACCACGCTCATAACGGCCGGGATCCTCTTCTACTTCGGCAGCGGACCCATACGCGGGTTCGCGTTCACGCTCTTCTGGGGCGTCACGATCTCGCTGTTCACCGCGGTCGTCGTGTCGAGGGCGATCTTCGAGATGCGCAAGCAGTACGAAAGCCTGTCGATCTGATGGCACACTTCGAGATCCTCGGGTGGAAGAAGACCGACTGGGACTTCGTCGGGAAGCGCTACATCGCCTTCGCGTTTTCGGGCCTAATGCTCGCGAACGGCGTGTTCGCCATGGTCCAGCTCGCGCGCGGCAAGGCGAAGCTGGGCATCGACTTCAGCGGCGGCCAGGCCATCCAGGCCGTGGTCGAGGGCAAGGTGGACATGGACGGAGTACGGGCGGCGTTCGGCGCGAGGGGAATGCGCGACGTTCAGGTCCAGCTGGCGACGACGGAGAAGGGACAGCGCCTGCTGTTCAAGCTGCGCGGTGCCGAGGCCTCGGGCACGGCGGCCGTCGGTTCGGGCGCCGAGCTGATCCGGGCCGTCCTCGGCGGATCCGTGGGCGGGGCCACGATCGTGATCGAGGGCGTGCAGGCCGTGGGCCCCGCGGTGGGCAAGCGCCTCCAGGTGCAGGCGGGCTGGGCCGTGCTCTGGGCGATCGTCCTGATCATGGTCTACATCTGGATCAGGTTCGAGTACCGGTTCGGCCTCGCGGCGGCGATTGCCACGCTCCATGACGTCATCGTCGTTCTCGGCATCATGTGGCTAGTGGGCTCCGAGTTCAGCCTCCTGATCGTGACCGCGCTCCTGACCCTGGCGGGGTACTCGCTCACGGACACCGTCGTCGTGTACGACCGGATCCGCGAGAACCTGCGCCTCCATCCGGCGGACAGCTTCGAGGTCAACACCAACAGGAGCATCAACGAGGTCCTGAGCCGCACCCTGGTCACATCGGTAATGGTCATGCTTCCCCTGATCTCGCTCCTCATCTACGGGAGCCCGGTGACCTACGAGTTCTCGCTGGCCCTGACCTTCGGCGTGATCATCGGCACGTACTCTTCCTGGTATGTCGCGAGTCCGATCATCGTGGAGTGGGAGAACTACCGGCGCCGGCGCGCCGCCCGGGCCGCCGCACTGAGGATGGCCGGCCGCAGGTAGCGGTTGAGAGGGAGC
>Ga0315281_10004297_pt1 | contig 20699 bp, 19 predicted proteins | sample YL17G07_0_MG_FD_204540 | JGI IMG/M metagenome (GOLD analysis project Ga0315281, IMG submission 204540) | Sediment microbial communities from Yellowstone Lake, YNP, Wyoming, USA - YL17G07_0 | ecosystem: Environmental > Aquatic > Freshwater > Lake > Sediment | place: USA: Wyoming | collected...
CTCCACGCTTCCTTCCCACACTCGGTCGCCCTCATGCAGTTGCGCTTCGCTTCGTTTGCTGTGGCCAACTTACGAGAGGACTTCCACCTCCAAGATCGCGCCCATGCTGGGCGCACAACAAAAAAGCAGCCTGAGCTGCTTTCTCTGTGTTTGATGCTTGAGTTTTGAGTTTAATGCCCCGCTCGTTTGCGCAGCTGATGAATGGCATGCAACTGCGCCACCGCTTCTGCCAACTCGGATTGGGCATGAGCATAATCCATGTCAGAAACACGATTATTCATCGCTTCTTCCGCTGCGCGCTTGGCTTCCAGCGAACGCACTTCGTCCAGATCGGCGCCACGGATGGCGGTATCTGCCAGGATGGTGACCACGCTGGGCTGCACTTCCAGCATGCCGCCGGAAACATAGATCAACTCTTCCTCGCTTTGGTTCGGTATCTTAAGCCGCACTGAGCCGGGCTTGATGCGGGTGAGCAGCGGGGCATGGCGGGGATAAATTCCCAATTCTCCCATCTCGCCCGGAACAACGACTACCTCAGCCAGCCCTGAAAACAGGGATTTCTCAGCGCTGACTACGTCGACGTGAATAGTTAATGCCATATATTCCCTTTATCGCGACACTCGGCCTATTACAGCGTCTTGGCTTTCTCGACGGCTTCTTCAATACCGCCGACCATATAGAACGCCTGTTCAGGCAGGTGGTCGTAGTCACCATTGACGATGCCCTTGAAGCCTTTGATGGTTTCCTTGAGCGTCACATATTTGCCGGGGCTGCCAGTGAACACTTCTGCCACGTTGAAAGGCTGCGACAGGAAACGCTGAATCTTGCGCGCGCGCGCCACGGCCAGTTTGTCTTCCGGCGCCAGTTCGTCCATGCCCAGAATCGCGATGATGTCGCGCAATTCCTTGTAGCGCTGCAAGGTCTGTTGCACGCCGCGCGCAACGTTGTAGTGTTCTTCGCCCACCACCAGCGGGTCGAGCTGACGCGAAGTGGAATCGAGCGGATCAACTGCTGGGTAAATACCCAGCGAGGCAATGTCGCGCGACAGCACGACGGTGGAGTCGAGGTGCAAAAAGGTGGTGGCAGGAGACGGGTCGGTCAAGTCGTCCGCCGGCACGTACACGGCCTGGATCGAAGTGATCGAGCCAACCTTGGTCGAGGTGATGCGTTCCTGCAAGCGGCCCATTTCTTCCGCCAACGTCGGCTGGTAACCCACGGCGGAGGGCATACGGCCCAGCAACGCGGACACTTCGGTTCCGGCCAGGGTGTAACGGTAAATGTTGTCCACGAAGAACAGGATGTCGCGGCCTTCGTCGCGAAATTTTTCCGCCATGGTCAAGCCGGACAGCGCCACGCGCAGGCGGTTGCCGGGCGGTTCATTCATCTGGCCGAACACCATCGCTACCTTATCCAGCACGTTGGATTCCTTCATTTCGTGATAGAAGTCGTTTCCTTCGCGCGTACGTTCTCCCACACCAGCGAACACTGACAGTCCCGCATGTTGTTTAGCGATATTGTTGATGAGTTCCATCATGTTCACGGTCTTGCCCACGCCCGCGCCGCCGAACAAGCCCACCTTGCCGCCCTTGGCGAACGGGCACACCAGGTCAATCACCTTGATGCCGGTTTCCAGCAGGTCAACCGAGGGGGACAGCTCGTCAAACTTGGGTGCTTTCTGGTGTATGGAACGGCGCTCGTCACACTTGACTTCGCCCATATCATCAATGGGGCGACCCAGCACGTCCATGATGCGACCCAGAGTACCGTGACCGACCGGAACGGTAATCTGGTTGCCGCTGTTTAACACCGCCATGCCGCGGCGCAGGCCATCGGATGAGCCCATCGCAATGGTACGCACCACGCCGTCGCCGACCTGTTGCTGCACTTCCAGAGTAAGGCCTTTTTCAGCAACGGATGTGCCATCATCCTGCACTACCAGCGCATCATAAACTTTGGGTATCTGGTCGCGCGGAAATTCGACGTCAACCACCGCACCGATACACTGAACAATTCTTCCCTGATTCATCTTGATGTTCCCCGTCTAAAATTAATTCTTTTTCCCTCTCCTCAGCCCTCTCCCGCAAGCGGGCGAGGGGGGCAAGGACTCGCTACGCGAGTTTCACGTTAAACCGCTGCTGCGCCGCCTACAATCTCAGAAATTTCCTTGGTGATTGCGGCTTGGCGCGCCTTGTTGTAAATCAGCTTGAGTTCACCGATGACGCTCTTGGCGTTGTCGGATGCTGCCTTCATGGCAACCATGCGCGCACTTTGTTCGGACGCCTGGTTTTCGGTCACGGCGTTGTACACCAGCGACTCTACATAGCGCACCATCAACTCGTCCACCACCATCTTGGCTTCGGGTTCGTAGATGTAATCCCAGATCACCCCGCTTGTCGATTCCAGATTTTCATCGGAAAGCGGCAGCAATTGCTCCATTATGGGTTCCTGCTTCATGGTGTTGATAAAGCGGTTGTAGCTGATATGCACCGCATCCACTTCACCGGCTATGTAGGCATCCAGCATCACCTTGACCGCGCCGATCAGTTTTTCGATGTGCGGGGTATCGCCCATCCCGGTCAGGTGCGATTTTACGTCAGCGCCTACGCGTGTCATGAAGCCGAAACCTTTGTTGCCGATAGGGCACACCTTAATGCCTTTGCCCTGGCCCTCCCATTCTTTCATCCGGCTCACTACCAGGCGCAGGATGTTGGTGTTGAGACCGCCGCACAGGCCCTTGTCGGAAGTGATGATGATCACGCCGGCATTCTTGATGGTTTCACGCGTAGCTATGAAAGGATGCTTGTATTCGGGGTGGGCGCGTGACAAATGCGCCGCAACCTGGCGTATCTTCTCCGCATAAGGGCGGGCGGCGCGCATGCGCTCCTGCGCCTTGCGCATTTTGGATGCTGCCACCATTTCCATTGCACGCGTGATCTTGCGCGTATTTTCAACGCTCTTGATTTTGGTGCGTATTTCCTTGCTACCCGCCATTATCTGGGCTCCGGCTAATAACCAACCACTTGGCAACCGATTTTTGGTTGCTTGGTGGGATGGTTGTTTTATCAATATACTGCGGTGGACTTGAATGACTCGATTGCCGCTAACAAAGCTTTTTCATTGTCGGCTGACAAGTCCTTGCTTGATTCGATAGCATCCAGCAAGCCCTTGTGTTGGGATTTCACATACGCTTGCAACGCGGATTCAAAGGCCAGCACCTTGTTTACTGCCACGTCATCGAATGAGCCCTTGTTTATCGCAAATAGCGTCACCGCCATTTCGGCAATGGACATCGGCGCATATTGTGCCTGCTTCATCAATTCCATCACCAGGCGGCCACGCTCCAGCTGCTTGCGGGTAGCTTCATCCAGGTCGGAAGCAAACTGCGCGAATGCGGCCAGTTCACGGTATTGCGCCAATGCCAAGCGCACACCGCCGCCGAGCTTCTTGATGACTTTGGTTTGTGCTGCACCCCCCACTCGGGATACGGATATACCGGCGTTGATCGCGGGGCGGATACCTGCGTTGAACAAATCCGTTTCCAGGAAAATCTGGCCGTCGGTAATCGAAATTACGTTGGTGGGCACAAAGGCCGATACGTCGCCAGCAGCCGTTTCAATCACCGGCAGCGCGGTCAATGAACCGGTCTTGCCCTTGACCTCGCCTTTGGTGAATTTCTCCACGTAGTCCGCGTTCACGCGTGCGGCGCGCTCCAGCAAGCGGGAGTGCAAATAGAACACGTCGCCGGGGTAAGCTTCGCGGCCCGGCGGACGGCGCAGCAGCAGAGCTATCTGACGATAGGCCCAGGCCTGCTTGGTCAAGTCATCATAAATGATCAATGCATCCTGGCCACGGTCGCGATAGTACTCGCCCATGGTGCAGCCGGCATAAGGCGCCAGAAACTGCATCGCCGCTGAATCGGAGGCGGTTGCCGCTACCACGATGGTGAACTTCATTGCGCCGTGCTCTTCCAGCTTGCGCACCACGTTGGCGATAGTGGAGGCCTTTTGGCCGATCGCCACATAGATACAGGTCATGTTCTGGCCAGCCTGGTTGATGATGGTATCCACCGCCACGGCTGTCTTGCCGGTCTGGCGGTCGCCGATGATCAGCTCGCGTTGACCGCGACCGATAGGCACCATGGAGTCAATGGACTTCAAACCGGTTTGCACCGGCTGCGACACCGATTGGCGCTCGATCACGCCGGGCGCAACCTTTTCGATCTTGTCAGTCAGCTTGGCATTGATCGGGCCCTTGCCGTCTATGGGCTGTCCGAGCGAATTCACCACGCGGCCGATCAGTTCAGGGCCAATCGGCACTTCCAGAATGCGGCCGGTGCACTTGACCGTGTCGCCTTCGGTAATGTGCTCATACTCACCCAGCACCACGGTGCCCACGGAGTCACGTTCCAGGTTGAGCGCCAAGCCGTAGGTGTTGCCGGGGAACTCCAGCATTTCGCCTTGCATCACGTCAGACAGGCCGTGCACACGCACAATGCCATCGGTTACGCTGACTACCGTACCCTCGGTGCGCGCCTGCGTCAGCTTTTCAAAATTTTCGATGCGGCTACGGATCAAATTGCTAATTTCAGAAGGATTGAGCTTCATCTGTTTTCCTTATTTCGATAAATCGGTCATCAAGCCAGGGCGTTGGCCAGCTCGGAAAGTTGGGTGCGTGCGGAGCCGTCTATCACCTTGTCTCCGGCGCGGATAATTACTCCGCCCAGCAAATTACGGTCAATTTCACAGCTCAGCCTGATTTCCCGGCCTATGCGATTTTTCATCGCCGTTGAAATTTTTTGCTTCTGCGCTTCATCCAAATCAAAAGCGGAAGTCACCACAACATCCACACTCTTTTCCGCCTCGGCGCGCATTGCTTCGAACAGTGCCGTAATTTCCGGCAACAAGGTCAAGCGCTGGTTTTCCACCAGCAGTTTGATAAAGTTTTGGCCCGGCTTACTTGCTTTATCGCCGCATAAGCCCAGCATCAGATTTTCAAGCTGGTTCCTGGCTACGCGCGGGCTGGTAATGGCAGCGCGGACTTCGGCATTTTCCACTGCATGCGCCAGTGATTGCAGCATATCCGACCAGTTCTTTAGGTCGCCTAGTTTACGTGCTTCATCAAATGCGGCCAGCGCGTATGGACGTGCGACAGTGATAGCTTCAGCCATAATGATTAAATTTCCGCAACCAGTTTTTCAAGCAGGTCGTTGTGCGCCTTGGCGTCGATCTCGCGACCCAGGATCTTGCTGGCGCCAGCCAGCGCAACGGCGGAAACCTGCGTGCGCAAATGCTCCCTGGCACGGAATACCTCCTGGTCAATTTCAGCCTTGGCTGCCGTAAGAATACGGTCGCCCTCCAGCTTGGCTTGCACCTTGGCTTCCTCTATGATTTCACTGGCACGTTTATCACCCAGCGCAATAATCTCGGCCGTTTTTTCCTTGGCTTCGCGCAGAATATCGGCGGAACGCTTGGCAGCCAAATCCAGATCGTGCTTGCCGCGCTCGGCAGCAGCCAAGCCATCCGCAATCTGCTTTTTGCGTGCTTCCAGCGCCGCCATGATGGGCGGCCACACAAATTTCATGCAAAACCATACGAACATGGCAAACATGATCGTCTGGCCGAGAAGGGTCGCATTAATGTTCATGCATGAGCCTTTACTAGTACTTGATTATTGAAAACGGTTTTCGATTACTCAGGCAACCGCGAACAGGATGTACATGGCCAGACCAACCGCAATCATCGGCACCGCATCAACCAGGCCCATAACTATGAAGAACTGGGTGCGCAGCATCGGGATCAACTCGGGTTGGCGCGCTGCGCCTTCCAGAAAACGCCCGCCCAGAATGCCAATGCCCACGGATGCGCCAAGCGCGCCCAAACCCATCATTATTGCGCCAGCGATAAACAGCAATGCGTGTTCCATTGTTTACTCTCCTATTAAAAATCAAACCAAAAATCAGTGATGTTCCTGATGCGCCATGTCCAGATAAACGATGGTCAGCGTCATGAAAATGAAAGCCTGCAACGTAACAATCAGGATGTGGAAAATTGCCCATGGCAGTGATAGCGTCCACTGCACATAAAAGGGCAGCAAGGCGATCAGGATAAAAATCATTTCGCCCGCATACATGTTGCCGAATAGCCGCAATGACAAGGAAACCGGCTTGGCAATCAGGTTAACCCCCTCGAGGAAGAGATTGACCGGCAAACCAAACTTGCCGAACGGCTGTAGCGTCAATTCACCGAGAAAGCCGCCCACTCCCTTGATCTTGATGCTGTAAAAAAGCACCAGGAAAAACACACCGACGGCCATGCCTATCGTCGCGTTCGGATCGGTGGAGGGAACTACCTTGAAGTGGCCAAGGCCCATCTTCTCGGCAACAAACGGGATGTAGTCAACGGGTATCAGATCCATCAGGTTCATCAGGAAGATCCAGATGAAAATGGTCAGCGCCAGCGGGGCAACCAAGGCGTTGCGCCCGGTAAACGAGCCGCGTACGCTGTTGTCGATAAATTCGACTATCCACTCGATAAAATTTTGCGCGCCGCCTGGTACACCTTGCGCGGCGCTTTTTGCGACTTGGCGGAAGAAAAACAGAAATAACACGCCGAGAACCAGCGAAACACCCAGCGTATCCACATTCAGTGCCCAGAAGCCCATGGCTTTTGCTTCAGCGGCATCGTGCGCGCAATGAAAATGACCATTCTGCAAACCGCAGGTCAGATTTTGCAGGTGGTGCCTGATATATTCCGATGAAGTCAGCGCTTCAGTTGTCATTTTACGTTCTCAATTTCATCAAAACCGGGACGACCAACCATGCCGCCTGCCCCGCCACGAACCCCGCCAACACCCAGAGCGGCGCAAGCTTTAACAATCCAAATCCCACAGCCAGCAAAAAAACAACCCACACAAACCGTTCAATAGCGGTGCTGTAAGCCTGCCGTAAATACCACCCGGCGCCAAGGTTTTCCCGGCTTTCTCCTTGCCTGAGCCTCCATGCAAGAAACAAAGTGCCTACCAAGGCAACACAACTGCCATAAGCAACCGATTTTGCCGCCAATGGAGTAACGACGAAAAAGGTAAGGGCGGCACCAATTATTGTTATTGCACCCTGCAACCCGACCAAGCGGGTATATTCAGGATGCATGGTACTCATTTAATTTAGCTTTTGATTTTATCAATATATGAAAAAGCTGTCAAACGCTTACAGTATTATTCGTTTCCGCGCACACCCATTATTGCCAGGATGCCGTCGAGCTGGTCGAGAGTTTTGTATTCAATTACCAATTTGCCCGCACCTTTCGCGCCGTGTTGTATTGCCACCTTTGCGCCAAGCTGATCGGCCACTTTTTCCTGCAACCGGATGATGTCGCGGCTGGGTTTTGCCTTCTTGTGTTTGGGCGCGGGATTCAACAAGTTTTGAACCAACTTCTCTGCTTCACGCACCGACAATCCGTTTGCCGCAATTTTGTTGGCGGCGGTGAGTTGTTGTGCGCCTTCCAGCGCCAATAATGCGCGCGCGTGCCCCATGTCAAGGTTGCCTTCCATCAGCATGGCTTGCACCGGTTGCGGCAGCTTGAGCAGGCGCAACAGATTGCTCGCTGCACTGCGTGAGCGCCCTACCGCATCAGCGGCTGTCTGGTGAGTCATCTTGAATTCATCTATTAACCGCTGGATGCCCACCGCCTCTTCCAGAGGATTGAGGTCTTCGCGCTGAATGTTTTCAATTAATGCCATGGCCAGCGCGGCGTTATCCGACACTTTGCGCACCAGAACCGGCACCTGGCTTAAACCTGCCAGTTGCGCGGCGCGCCAGCGGCGCTCCCCGGCGATGATCTCGTGGCTACCATCCGGCAACACGCGTGCCAGTATCGGCTGCATCACGCCCTGCGCCTTGATTGAGGCTGCCAGCTCATTGAGCGAGGCTTCATCCATGCGGCTGCGAGGTTGGTACTTGCCGGGCTTAAGCTGACCGACCTTCATTTCGCTTAATACATCACCCTGTTCCACTGCGTTGCCGGATAGCAGTGCATCCAAGCCGCGTCCAAGCCCCTTGTTTGGTTTTACCATGTCATTCCCTTTTATTGAGCCGGTGCGGCTTGCGCCGCATTGTTGAGCAATTCGCCCGCCAGTGCCAAATAGGCCTGTGTACCTTTGGAAAGCTTATCGTGGTAAAGCGCCGGCAGACCGTAGCTGGGCGCCTCTGCCAGCCGCACGTTGCGCGGGATGATGGTGCGGTAAACCTTCCCGCCGAAATGCTGTTGCAGTTGTTCCGATACCTGTTGCGCCAGTGTATTGCGTGGATCGAACATGGTGCGCAGCAAGCCCTCGATTTCTAGATCCGGGTTAAGATGGGTGCGCACCTTGCGGATAGTGTTAACCAGATCGCTCAGCCCTTCCAGCGCGTAATATTCGCACTGCATCGGGATCATCACCGACTGCGCCGCGCACAGGCCGTTTAGCGTAAGCAGGTTCAGGGCGGGCGGGCAGTCAATCAGGACGTAATCATATTCCGCAGACACTGTTTGCAGGGCGTCCTTGAGCCGGGTTTCGCGGTGGTGCAAATCAACCAACTCGATCTCGGCACCCGCCAGTTCACGGTTGGCAGGCAACACATCATATTTCCCTGCACCTGAATGGAGGCTGGCTTCATGCAAGGACTTGCTCCCCAGCAACACATGGTAAACAGTTGTCGGCAAATCACGCTTGTCGATGCCGCTGCCCATTGTAGCATTGCCCTGCGGGTCTAGATCAACCAGCAATACACGCTGTTTCACGGCAGCCAGACTGGCAGCCAGATTGACGGTCGTAGTGGTTTTGCCCACCCCGCCTTTTTGATTTGCAATCGCTATAATCCTGGCCATTTTTGAGGCACCCTCAAGTCGTTTTCAATATAACCAAACAACGCGCAGCATCCAGCCCCGGCACTTGTAACGGGAATATTTTTTCTACCCTGACATCTGCCGGCAGTCGTTTCAACTCCTCATCCGGCATCCCCTTCATGGCAACCCAGCGGCCCTCTTGTGCCAGCAAGCGACGCGTTTGCGCGATGAAATCCGCCGTTTCGGCAAACGCACGCGAAATAATCCCGTCAAATTTTCCTTTCGGCTGCCAATCCTCCACCCGCGCGCAACAAACGCTCACGTTGCGCAATTCCAACCCGATTACTGCCTGCTGCACAAAACTGGTTTTCTTGCTGTTGCTGTCCAGCAGGGTAAATGCCCACTCCGGGCGCATCAGCGCCAGCACCACTCCGGGCAACCCGGCGCCACAACCCACATCCAGCCACCGCCCCGGCCACAAATACGGCAGCACGGCAAGGCTATCCAGTAAGTGATGGCTTACCAGCTGCTCCGGCTGGCGGATTGCGGTTAGGTTATAAACCTTGTTCCACTTTTGCAGCAGCGCGAGGTAACTCAGCAATTTCTGCTGCACTTCAGGCGTTACTTCCAGTCCCAATTGCACGATCCCGTGCGTCAGTTCCTGCGCAAGGCTTGGTGTCGGGTTCATGCGCTTCGCTGCTCTTTTTCGGCTCCCTGTATTTTGTTGGTGCCTTGAAATCCGCGTTTCAAATGTACCAACAACAATGAAATTGCCGCCGGGGTCATGCCGGAAATGCGCGCCGCCTGCCCTACCGTCTCCGGCATGTGCTGGTTGAGCTTCTGCTGCACTTCGATGGATAGCCCATGCACCACCCGGTAATCCATGACGGCGGGCAGGGCCAAATTTTCATAGTAATCCTGACGCGCAATTTCTTCGTGCTGGCGCTCGATATAACCGTGGTATTTGGCTCCGATTTCCACCTGTTCCGCCACTTTTTCGTCACCTACGGGTTCCCCGGCTCCCGGCAGGGTCATCAGGCTGGCATAGCTTACATCCGGGCGGCGCAACAGTTCATACAACACATATTCGCGCTCTATGTTTTTGCCCAGCACCCGTTCCGCATCTTCTTGCAACAGCGTCTTTGGGCTGACCCAGATAGATTTCAGCCGTTCCTGTTCGTCGGCAATCGCGCTGCGCTTCTGTTCGAATGCCTGCCAGCGGATATCATCCACTATGCCCAGGCGGCGGCCGGTTTCCGTCAAGCGCAGATCGGCATTATCTTCGCGCAATTGCAAGCGATACTCGGCGCGGCTGGTGAACATGCGGTAAGGCTCCGACACCCCGCGCGTGACCAGGTCATCCACCAGCACGCCCAGATAGGCCTCATCGCGGCGCGGACACCAGCTTTCTTCACCCTGCGCTTGCAGGGCCGCGTTGAGGCCCGCCAGCAGACCTTGTGCGGCAGCCTCTTCATAACCTGTGGTACCATTTATTTGCCCGGCGAAAAATAATCCGGCAATCGCCTTGGTTTCCAGCGAGTGTTTCAGGCCGCACGGGTCAAAATAATCGTATTCGATCGCGTAACCGGGGCGGGTGATGTGCGCATTCTCCATTCCATTGATGGAACGCACCAGCGCCAACTGCACATCGAAGGGCAGGCTGGTGGAAATCCCGTTTGGGTAAATTTCATGGGTGCTTAGCCCCTCCGGCTCCAGAAAAATCTGGTGCGAGTCCTTGTCGGCAAAGCGCGTGATCTTGTCTTCGATGGACGGGCAATAGCGCGGTCCCACCCCCTCGATCACCCCGGTAAAAAGCGGCGAGCGATCCAGCCCGCCACGGATGATGTCATGCGTGCGCTGGTTGGTATGGGTAATCCAGCACGGCAGTTGCCGTGGATGCTGCTGTGCGCTCCCAAGAAAGGAAAACACCGGCACCGGGGTGTCACCCGGCTGCTCGACCATCACCGAATAATCCACGCTACGACCGTCAATGCGCGGCGGCGTGCCGGTCTTCAGCCTGCCGGCGGGCAGGCTGAGCTCGCGCAGGCGGTGCGCCAGCCTGATGGATGGCGGATCCCCCGCCCGCCCGGCAGGATGATTGGACAGCCCGATATGGATCAAGCCCGACAGGAATGTTCCAGTAGTCAGCACCACGGTTTTTGCGGCAAAACGCAAACCCAACTGCGTGGCAACTCCGCACACCCGGCCTCCCTCGACCAGCAGGTCATCCGCCGCCTGTTGAAACAACCAGAGATTGGGCTGGTTTTCCAGCCTGCTGCGGATCGCCTGCTTGTACAGCGCCCGGTCGGCTTGCGCGCGCGTGGCGCGCACGGCCGCACCCTTGGATGAATTGAGAATGCGAAACTGGATGCCCGCCTCGTCGGTAGCCGCTGCCATGGCTCCACCCAAAGCATCCACCTCCCTGACCAGATGCCCCTTGCCGCTGCCACCGATAGACGGGTTGCATGACATCAGCCCGAGCGTCTCGATATTGTGCGTCAGCAGCAGCGTGGCACATCCCTTGCGGGCGCTGGCCAGCGCGGCCTCCGTCCCAGCATGGCCGCCGCCCACCACGATCACATCGAATTTTTTCGGGAAATCCATTTGTCTGCCTGGAGAAACGGCGGTTAGCCTGTTGCAACGAAGGCGCGCATGATACAACAAAACAACCCCAGCGCGACAATCGTTCGCCCCGCATGTTTCACGTGGAACATGCGGGCAGGGATTTTATTTGCCGATGCAGAACCGGCTAAATATCTCACCCAACAAGTCGTCGGCAGTAAATTCGCCGGTTATGGAGTTGAGAAATTCCTGGGCAAGGCGCAGCTCTTCGGCAAAGATTTCCGCCCGGCCAATTTCCCCTGCCGCGCGCTGCAAATGGCCTTGCGCAGCCAGCAACGCACGCACATGGCGCTCACGCGCCATGAACACCCCTGCCTCCTGATGCCAGCCGATCAGCGCCAGCAGCTTGTTGCGCAGCAGTTCCAACCCGGAGCCGGTCTTGGCAGAAAGATAAATATGGCACTCACCGTCCAACTCTTCCACGCGCGCTGTTTGGCAGAGCAAGTCGACTTTATTGAAAATATGCAGCCGGGGGATATTCGGCGGCAATTCATCGAGAATTTTCTGGTCAGCCGCACTTACACCCTGCACGGCATCCAGCAAGAGCAAAATAGCATCTGCTTTTTGCAGTGTGCTATGCGTGCGTGCGATGCCCAGCATCTCCACTTCATCCCGCGACTCGCGCAGGCCGGCTGTGTCCATGATATGCAGCGGCACGCCGCCAATCTGGATAGCCTGACGGATAACATCCCGCGTGGTGCCCGGAACCTCGCTGACCAGAGCCACTTCTTCCCCGCTCAAGCGATTGAGCAGGCTGGATTTGCCAACGTTGGGCTGCCCCGCCAATACGATATGCGCGCCTTCACGCAACAGGCTGCCTTGCTGCGCCAAGCCAAGGATTCTCCCCAGCTCTTTGCGCAATATGTCCAGTTGCGCGTCGCGTAGCGCTATGTCCGGCGCGTCTATCCCTTCCTCAGGAAAGTCCAGCATGGCCTCCACCAGCATGCGCAGCCGGATCAGTTTATCCACCAGTTGCCGGATTGCCTGGGAAAACTCTCCCTGGAGCGAACGTATTGCGCTACGCGCGGCCTGGCTGGTGGTAGCGTCGATCAGGTCGGCCACGCTCTCTGCTTGCGCCAAATCGAGTTTGTCATTGAGGAAGGCTCGCAGGGTAAATTCGCCCGGCTGGGCAAGGCGCGCACCCAGTTCAAGACAGCGCTGCAGCAATAATTGCAGCACGGCCGTGCCTCCATGCCCATGCAATTCGAGCACATCTTCGCCGGTGTAGGAATGTGGAGCGGGAAAAAACAGGGCGAGGCCCTGATCCAGAACCTGCCCTTTTGCGTCCAGGAATGACGCACAGGTTGCACAGCGCGGGATGGGTATCTTGCCCAGCATTGCTTCCGCTAATGTGGCGAGATTGTGCCCGGACACCCTGACCACGCCGATACCGCCCCGCCCGGGGGCGGTGGCGATCGCTGCAATGATATCAGGCCTTGGCAACACCTTTAGCTTCGGCCTCCAATCCGCGCGTAATGTACCACTGCTGCGCTATGGAGAGCGCATTGTTTACGATGGAATACAGCACCAAGCCGGCAGGAAAGAAGAAAAATACCACACTGAATACGATGGGCATGATTTGCATAAGCTTGGCTTGCAAGGGATCGGGTGGCACAGGATTCAGCTTGCTCTGCAGCAGCATGCTGGCGCCCATAATCAACGGCAATACATAATAAGGGTCAGCTGCCGACAAATCGCTAATCCAGCCAAAGAAAGGGGCGTAACGCAATTCGACACTGGCCAGGATGGCCCAATATAGCGAAATGAACACAGGTATCTGGATTACTACGGGTAAACAACCGCCCAGAGGATTAATTTTCTCAGTCTTGTACAATTCCATCATGGCCTTATGTAAACGCTCACGGTCATCACCGTACTGCTGCTTGATTTTTTCCAGTTTGGGCGCCACCACACGCATTTTCCCCATAGATCGGTAGCTGGCTGCCGATAACGGGAAAAATGCCAGTTTGATCAGCAAGGTCAACAGAATAATTGCTACACCCCAGTTGTGCACCCATTCCTGCAGAAAGGAAAGTAACCAGAATAACGGGGTTGCGATTATGGTCAACCAACCGTAATCAACTGTTAGCCCCAGCCCGGGCGCAACCTTGTCCAGCGATACCTGGGCTGGCCCGGCATACAAAGGCACGCTGACCTTGGCGTTTTGCCCAGGTGTAATGGCGACTATCGGTAAAATAACACCAACCGAATAAAGATTATTTTCCAGTTGCCTAGTGTAGAACTCGCGCAGTGCTTTATCTTTAGGCAACCATGCCGCCACAAAATAATGCTGCAACATGCCAACCCAGCCGTTGTCAGCGCTTGGCGGGAACTTGGCTTTGCCTTTATCAATATCAGAAAAATCCACCTTCTGAAATTTTTCTTGCTCTGTATAGACTGCAGGGCCAGTGTAAGTGGGCACAAACTTTGACCCCCCTTCCGGCGGAATATTATCGCGTACCAACTGGAAATATGCCGAGGAAGAAAGCGGGCTGGTTCCAATATTTTCTATTTCATAGCCCACATCTATCAAATAACTGCTACGGTGAAATACATATATTTTGCTTACCTTCGCACCATACACTGCTGTTGCCAGCAAGCGCACCTCCAGCGTATCCTTGCCTTCGGCCAGTTGATATTCATTAGCCTGCGCCGTAAATATTGAATTGTGCGTGGGTAACCCAGCGCCCAACAAACCGGTTTGTGCGATATAAGTGTGCTCTTTTTGTTCCTGTAATAGCACGAAAAGTTTACTCTTATCTTGAGCATCGTGGTGTTGCAAAAATGCCAAGCGACGTAAATCTCCGCCTATCGTGTTGATTTCTGCGGCCAACCAATCTGTTTTTACAGTGATTTTTTGCCCAGCCTGATGTTTTTGCTGCGCCAAAACCGCGCCTGCGCCAGGGCTGGCCACTTCTGTTGTTGCAACCACCGGCGCGCTGGCTACCGACGATGCGGCAACAGGGGTGGCTTGCACTGTTGGATGCTGCGCACGTTGCCAACCATCCCACAACATAAAGACTGAGAAAGAGAAAATCAGGAACAGAAATAACCGTTGAAAATCCATGTGGTTTTGCCTATGAAAATCTATGGTACAGGATCATAACCGCCCGGATTCCAAGGGTTACAGCGCATAACTCGCTTAATACTCAACCAAACGCCGCGCCCAATACCATGTCTGGCAATTGCCTCACAAGCATAATGGGAGCAAGTTGGAGTAAAACGACAGGCAGGCGGTATAAGTGGACTAATCAAGTACTGGTACGCACCAATTATCTTGATCAAGAGCCGCCGCATCACGCCTGTATAGTCTGTAATAATTGCACCAAAGCCAGCCGCCCTTCTGCCAAGTTTTCTGGGCCTAGTTGTCGCTTGGCACATACAACCACATCCAATGCGCTTCCAGCCGGAAACCCGCACCTAAATGTTTCTCGAATTAACCGCTTGGCAAAGTTTCTGGATACTGCTTTGGGCATAGTTTTTTTTCTGGCAACTATTCCAAGACGAGCAAAACCACTCTCGTTTTTTCGTACATAAACCACAAACCATTTGTTGGTCAGCCGTTCTGCACGGAATGCCCGTTCGAATTCTGCGCGTTGCCTAATTCGACGGCAAATGGATAACGTTTGCCTGGTCTTAGACAGCAAGGCGCGCGCGGCCTTTCGATCTGCGGGCATGTATCACTGCCCTGCCACCCTTGGTTTTCATGCGAACCAAGAATCCATGAGTACGTTTTCTTTTGATGACCGAAGGTTGGTATGTACGCTTCATTTTGGTGCCCTTAGTAATTAATACTCGAAAACCCGCGATTACAATATTTACCGACGCTTATGTCAAGCTTATTTTTCTTCTGTGGATAACTTTACGCCTTGCATGTAGAATGCTTTGGGGCAAAATTTAACATACCGTGACCAAAAAACATGTCGGACAAAGCTTTATGGGATTCCTGTCTTCGTTTTTTTGAGGACAGCCTACCGCCACAACAATTTAATTCTTGGATCAAGCCGCTAGGCTTTGAACTTAAAGGCGACCAGATTACTCTGACCGCACCCAACAGCTTTACATTGAAGCTTATACAGGATCGTTTTTTACCGGAGATTACCAAGCGAGCGGAAGCATTTCTCTCAAGCCCTCCGTGCTTCGAGTTACGCATCGGGAAAAAGGCCTCTGTCCAAACCACCAAAAAAGCCCCTGCAACAATAACTGATGTTGTTCAACCTATACCTAAATTACAAAAAAATCAGAACAAGCTTAATCCTCTCTTGTCTTTTGATAATTTCGTTATCGGCAAAGCCAACCAATTAGCGCATTCCGCTGCCATACAAGTCGCCGAAGCTCCTGGCACGACCTACAATCCATTGTTTATTTACGGCGGTGTTGGTTTAGGGAAAACGCACTTGCTTCAAGCAATTGGGAACCACATCAAACATGAAAATACACAAGCAAAAGTTTGTTATGTGCATGCAACAAATTATATTTCAGATGTTGTACGCGCCTTTCAAACTAAAAAATTTGATGAGTTCAAGCAGTTCTATAATTCACTAGATCTGTTATTGATTGATGATATCCAGTTCATTGCCGACAAACCAGGCACTCAACAAGAATTTTTTTACACTCTTAATTCATTAATTGATGGGCACAAGCAAGTTGTTATTACCTGCGACACTTTCCCAAAAGAAATTTCTGGGATGACTCCGCGACTTACCTCGCGGTTTAGCTGGGGATTAACAGTAGCTATAGAGCCGCCTGGCTTGGAAATGCGGGTAGCAATCCTGTTGCAAAAAGCTGCCCTTTCAAATAATCCAATAAGCGAGGATGTTGCTTTTTTCATAGCCAAGCACGTACGCTCAAACATTCGTGAGCTGGAAGGCGCTCTAAAACGCGTTGATGCTTACTCCAGGTTCCACAAGCGCACTATTTCTGTGGAACTTGCCAAGGAAGCTCTCAAAGATCTGCTCGCATCTCAAAATAAACAGGTTTCCATAGAGAATATCCAAAAAACTGTAGCCGATTTTTATCGCATTAAGGTAATTGATCTGCTTTCTAAAAAACGTACCCGCGTAATTGCCCGGCCTAGACAAATTGCCATGTGTTTAGCACGAGAGCTAACACAGTTAAGCTTGCCTGAAATAGGCGCTGCCTTCGGAGACCGTGACCACACTACAGTCATGTACGCTTGCAAGATCATAGAAAACCTACGCAATATGGATACAGCGTTTAATACGGATTTTAGTTTATTAAACCAAACCTTGCGGAATTGATAATTTTGTTAGCCCCGCGTATATTATTTGTGAATAAGTAATTAAAACTGGTCGGTTTATTTAAATCATGCACAAAAATTATACCGGCTTACCATTAACTATTCACACCTTTTTATAAACGTTAACTCATTACAGCTAAATAAGAATATTGGTTATTTCCCATATTATGCTGCCTCTTATTATTAATCTTAAGGATATATAAGAATGTTTATTGAAAAGATCGATAAAGACGTTTTACTTAAACCATTGCAAACAGTAATTGGTATTGTAGAACGCAAACAGCCGCTTCCAATTTTGTCTAACGTGTTGATTGAGAAAATAGGTACCGACCTGCGTTTTGTGGCTACCGATCTTGAAATTCAAATCACTACGCATATTAATGACGCCAATCAAAAAGGTGGGGATAAAGCAATAACCGTTGCTGCAAAGAAGTTACAGGAAATACTGCGGGTATTACCGGAAGAAAGTAAAGTTACACTGGATATTCTGGATAACCGTCTTCAAGTAAAGTCGGGCAAAAGCAAGTTCAGCCTGCAAACTCTGCCTGCACAAGACTTTCCTAAGGTTTCTGAGCAGTTGGAACAAGCAGAACAGGTGCAAATGGAACAAAAGCAACTTAAGAAGTTATTCGGCATGGTTCAATATGCCATGGCACAACAAGACATTCGTTATTACCTGAATGGTGTTCTGTTGATTATTGATGGCGCTTTTTTGAAACTAGTTGCTACTGACGGACACCGTCTTGCCTTCACCAGCACCAAATTAGATAAAGAATATCCAAAGCGCGAGGCCATTCTGCCAAGAAAAACCGTGAGTGAGTTAGTTAAACTATTGGCAGACTCGGAAGAAAAAATCACTTTTGACTTAGCGGAAAAACAGGTCAAGATAACCTTTTCTGACATTATCCTGATATCTAAAGTTATTGACGGAAAATTTCCGGACTATGAGCGTGTTGTTCCAAATTATACCAATCACCTTACGCTGGACAGGCTGGTTATATTGCAGGCTTTGCAACGTGCCGCCATCTTGTCCAATGAAAAATTCAGGGGGGTACGTTTCGTCCTGACCGAGAAAAATCTACGTATTATTAGCAGCAACAATGAGCAAGAAGAGGCGTTGGAAGATATGGAAACCGATTATCACGGGCCTGCGCTGGATATAGGTTTCAACGTCAATTACCTGCTGGATGGGCTTAATAACGCCACTGCGCAGACGGTAACTTTTTCATTTGGCGACCCCAATAGCAGTATTTTAATAACCGTGCCGGACAATGATGAATTTAAATATGTCGTTATGCCGATGCGGATTTAATTCAACACATACCCGTGTTTCACGTGAAACAAGCGAAAGAGAAGAATGAACGAATATAATTCCGGCAATATCAAGGTTCTTCGGGGGCTGGAGGCTGTTAGAAAACGCCCTGGCATGTATATTGGCGATACCAACGATGGCAGCGGGCTGCATCACATGGTGTTTGAGGCGGTGGACAATGCAGTAGACGAAGCGTTGGCGGGATACTGCAATGAAATCAATGTAATTATTCACGCTGACAACTCGATCAGCGTTTGCGACAACGGGCGCGGCATCCCAACGGACATACATAAAGAGGAAAATCGTTCGGCTGCTGAAGTTATTATGACCATCCTGCATGCAGGCGGAAAGTTCGATAGCAACTCTTATAAGGTTTCCGGCGGCTTACACGGTGTTGGCGTGTCAGTGGTGAACGCGCTGTCTGAGTGGTTAAAGCTGACCATTTACAGAGACGGAAAAGAGCACTTTATGGAATTTCATCATGGTGATCCTGTAGCACCGCTTAAAGTTATCGGCCCATCCAGCAAGAAAGGCACGGTTGTGCATTTCCTTGCGGCTAAAGAAACCTTTGGCTTGGTCGAGTTTCATTTTGAGATTTTGGCGAAACGCTTGCGCGAATTATCCTTTTTAAACAACGGAGTAAAGATCGCGTTGATTGATCACCGCACCGGCAAGGAAGAAAACTTTGCCTTCAGTGGCGGCATCAAGGGCTTCGTGGAATACATGAACCGCAACAAATCGGCACTGCACCCCACCGTGTTTTATGCGATAGGAGAAAAGGACGGCATCACAGCAGAGATTGCCATGCAGTGGAACGATTCTTACCAGGAAACTGTGCAATGCTTTACAAATAACATTCCACAGCGCGATGGTGGCACCCACCTGACTGCTTTACGCACCGCAATGACGCGCACGTTGAACCAATATATTGAAACCGAGCAATTGGCAAAAAAGGCAAAAGTGGATACGACGGGCGACGATATGCGTGAAGGCCTGACGGCGGTGTTGTCGGTAAAATTGCCCGACCCCAAGTTTTCATCACAGACCAAGGACAAGCTGGTTTCCTCAGAAGTTCGCCCGGTGATCGAAGACCTGATCGGCCAGCAAATGAGCGCGTTTCTGTTGGAAAAACCAAATGATGCAAAAATTATCGTCAATAAAATCATCGATGCTGCCCGCGCCCGCGAAGCAGCGCGCAAAGCGCGGGAATTAACACGCCGTAAAGGCGTACTGGATGGCATGGGTCTGCCCGGCAAACTGGCTGACTGTCAGGAAAAAGACCCCGCCCTGTCCGAATTGTATCTGGTGGAGGGAGATTCTGCGGGCGGCTCAGCCAAACAAGGCCGTGATCGCAAGTTCCAGGCCATTCTGCCGCTCAAGGGTAAGATATTGAATGTCGAAAGAGCACGCTTCGAAAAGCTCATTTCATCACAGGAAATTGCCACCCTGATTACCGTGCTGGGTACCGGCATCGGCAAGGACGAATACAACGCCGACAAACTGCGTTATCACCGCATCATCATCATGACCGACGCGGACGTGGACGGCTCGCACATCCGCACCCTGCTACTCACCTTCTTCTATCGGCAAATGCCCGAACTGGTAGAGCGCGGCCACATATACATTGCGCAGCCCCCGCTGTACAAGATTAAGCAAGGCAAGGACGAGCGATATTTGAAGGATGACCACGAGCTGAAAAACTATATGCTCAAATCCGCTATTAACAATGCCATGCTATATCCAGCAGCCAATGCCAGCCCGATTCAAGTTGATGCGCTGGAGCAAATTGCCAAGGAATATTTTCTCGCCGAAGCCGTAATTGATCGCCTGTCGCGCTTTATAGCCCCGGAGGCAACCCACGCTTTGCTTACCTTGCCCACACTATCGTTGGAGGACACAAAACAAGCGCAGCATAGCGCCAAGCTGTTAGAAACCGCTTGCGGCGGCAGTATCAAAGTCACAGTGGAAACCGATGAAACCGGTGAACACCGCATGCGTTTGGAAAAGCTGTACCACGGCAATTACTCAGTCAGCTACTTGGATCGAGACTTTCTACAAGGCAGCGACTACGTACAAATCCGCCAGACTGCAGAAGTCTTGAGTGGCCTCATTACTCCTGGCGCGTATATTGCTCGAGGCGAACAAAAACGCGCCGTGTCCAGCTTTAAACAAGCCATCGAGTGGCTGCTGGAAGAAGCCAAGCGAGGCATTAACATTCAACGCTACAAAGGGTTGGGAGAGATGAACCCTTCGCAATTATGGGAAACCACCATGGATGTAAAGAACCGTGTGTTATTAAAAGTAGGCATTGAAGACATCCTTACTACTGACGAAATATTTACCACTCTGATGGGAGACATTGTCGAGCCGCGCCGTGCGTTTATTGAGAAAAATGCGCTTGGGGTGAAAAATCTGGATGTTTAGCGAGTTGATGCTATCACTGTATTCTACAATCCGCACCACTAGTGTCCGGTTAAATTGAGTCGTGCCGACGGCAATGTCAATATTGATAAGGGTTTCAAGCGATTCATGGGTGTCCACGATTTGAATTTCAGAATAAGCATTTGCGATCATTCCGGGTTTAGAGAACTTGGGGTGAATCATGAATATTGGCAAAACGCTGTTTGCGCAAGTCATGGAGTACGTGCCATGGAAGACCTTCGGTCGTATCATCGACCGTCAC